>Ga0070727_10002837_pt1 | contig 16271 bp, 16 predicted proteins | sample tdAd472_FD_66722 | JGI IMG/M metagenome (GOLD analysis project Ga0070727, IMG submission 66722) | Marine sediment microbial communities from the Atlantic coast under amendment with organic carbon and nitrate - tdAd47.2 | ecosystem: Environmental > Aquatic > Marine > Coastal > Sediment | place...
ACTGAACAGCTGGCTGACGGAACCCGAAAAACGCGTGCTAAGGACTTTGATAAGCGCAGCGAGACACAGATGTTTATTGCCAAGAATGTTGAACTTAGCGTCCAGGCAAAACGTACACTAACAGTAACCGACAAGCTAATCGCAAAATACGGGTTGGCATGGCGGAATAGGTTCCCCAATCTTTATTTTATCGGCGTCGAAAACTACTCAACAGTGCTTTGGTATGAAGAGGCATTCATCTTTGACCTGCCCGCTGACTTTACCCATATGGATAAGCCCTATTATCTGGTAGGCACCCCCGAACTCAATCCGTCAGGAGAAAACAGGTGGACGTCGATTTATTTGGATGACACCAGTCACGAATTGATGGTGAGCAGTATTATGCCGCTCTATATCGATAATCAATTTGTGGGAAATTTTGGTCATGATATCTATCTTGACGAGCTGGTGGCGCGCACTATTGGAAACCATCCTGATGGTGCAATTAACATGCTCATTACCAATGCGGGAGAGTTAATCTCACATCCGCAATACATGGGACTTATCACTGCGAGTGGTAACGCTATTGCGATTGAGCAGTCTGGAGATGAAAATCTCAAAACAATTTATGGGTTGGTTCGCAAGCAACAGGCAGAGCAGCCAATAGCCAACACTGAGCTAAACAACATAGCCACAGTAGTAGTTGAGGATAAGGCTTTTGACCGCTATCTGGTCGCGACGCAAATGGGTGAACTGGACTGGACCATGATTACCGAATACCCGCGCAGCTTGATTTCACGAGAGGCTTTCTACTCAGCGCGCACGGTATTGGCGTTGGGAGCTATTTTATTGATGGTCGAATTTATCGTCCTTTTTATGGTCGTGAGACGTAAAGTTTCAGGTCCATTAGAACAGTTGGGACTTGCTGCACAATCATGGAAATTAAAACGAACCCAAGGGCTCTTTGTAGATTTTGCTAACCGCAAAGATGAAGTAGGAAGTCTGTCGCGGGAATTTATGCGTTTGCAGGAGACGATTGATGAACAGTTTGCGCAGTTACATAAAGAAATCGAAGAGCGCACTGGCGCAGAAGAAGCCTTGCAAAAACAAAGTGATGAGCTGAGTCATTTAAATGCCAATCTGGACAGTATGGTGAAGCGGCGTACTGCTGACCTGGAGCGTGAAGTGCAAAGGCGTAGCTTACTGATAGTGGCGATGGAGCATGCCGTCGAAAGTATTATGATTGCCAACGAGAAATTGGAAATAGAGTACGTCAACGCCATGTTTGAGCAGCAGTCGGGTTACAGTAAGGAAGAAGTCCTGGGTAAAACCCCGATGGAGTTAAATCGATTCCACTCGGACTTATCGGCACAGCAGGAAATTTTAGCAGCGGTGGCTGTCGGTAAGATGTGGTCTGGACGAGTACGTACACAAGCTAAAGATGGGACGATACTGCAAGAAGACGCCAGCATATCCCCGATTAGGGATGCCCAGGGCAAGGTAACGCACTATATTGAAGTGAAACGCAATATTACCGAGCGAGTAGCATTAGAGCAGCAGCTCCAGAGTGCACAAAAGTTAGAGTCGATCGGACAATTAGCAGCCGGTATCGCCCACGAAATTAATACGCCTATCCAGTACATTGGGGATAATACCAAGTTTTTGAAGGAAGCCCATAGCGATGTAAGTAAGCTGATCGAAAAGCTGGAAGAGTTACCCCCAGGCGAAGTGTCGAAAGAGCACATTAATCAGCTCTTGGAAGCATCGGATATCAGCTATTTACAGAAGGAAATACCGCTGGCGATAGAGCAATGTCTGGAAGGTGTGGCACGTGTGGCGAAGATCGTGCGGGCAATGAAAGAGTTTTCACATCCATCGAAAGAAAAAGCGCCGTCGGATTTGAATAAAGCAATAGAAAGCACGATCACAGTAGCCGCCAATGAATGGAAATACGTAGCGCAAGTGGAGACCCGTTTCGATGAAAATTTACCGCTGGTGAACTGTGAGCTGGGTGAAATCAACCAAGTGGTGTTGAATATTATTGTGAACGCAGCGCACGCTATTGGCGAGGCCAAGAAAGGTGAAGAGAAAGGTGTTATCAAAGTCAGCACGGCGTATCAACACGGTTTTGCTGAGATACGTATTGCCGATAATGGTGCCGGAATGCCAGCGTCAGTCAAGGCGAAAATCTTTGACCCATTTTTTACAACCAAGGAAGTGGGTAAAGGTACGGGGCAGGGCTTGAGTATTGCGCATAAGGTGATAGTAAAGCATCACGGTGGCAGTATTAATGTGGAAAGCACATTGGGAAAAGGAACCGAATTCATCATTCGATTGCCGGTCAATACACAAGCAGAGGACGATGCTGAGGATGACCAGCAGAGCGCACCGGCCGGACTGTTTTAAAATGCCTTGATTGGTTGTTGCCTGTCACGCTTAAACCTTATTAAACGCTTAAAAAAATATCCTGTCCGCCACTACCCAATTTACATGTAAGTTATCACTCACACCAACTGTTAGCTATATTTACACTTGGCTGTTCGGTTTAATGATATAACAATGTAACCCTCTGAAAATAAACAATAATAGTTGTCCGGCATGAAGCTTGCATTATCCAGGCTGGCATTGCTTTTTTTAAGGAGCGGCTCAGTCATCTTAATCTAAATAGGACAAGGGAAATTGCATGAAATTAATTAGGACCTTATGTGCATCGGCAACATTGGCAATGTGTATTGGAACCCCCGCCCATTCGGCGGTGATGTTTCATTTTAACTATAACGACGCATCGGGTGTTGGGTTTAACGATTTAAGTGTTGGTGCTGATCGACAGAATACGTTGCAAAGCGCTGGAGATTACATCAGCACCTTCCTTACGAGCTATACAGCAAATATCTTTATGGATGTTGATGGCTCCACCTCTGGTGGCGGCACATTGGCGGCAGCAGGTTCAAATTATAATATCCCGGATGCCGATGGCTTCGGTAATATGGGTGACGTGCAGCGGAAAATTCTTGGCGGCGACGCGGCTGACCCGAACGCTGGAGCAGCAGATGGTACGATAACCTGGAATTTTACTGACTTTCTGTGGGAGTTAGGCACAGATTTCCAAGCAGGTGAGTTCGATTTCTTTTCAACCGCAGTGCATGAAATTCTACATGCGATGGGATTCGTCTCCTTTATTGAAGAGGTTGGATCATCGAATACCGGCAATAAAGCCTGGAGTCCTTTCGATAACTTTATTGGAGATTCTACGGGTGACCTGATTAGTGATACTACGCTGGCTCTGGATGAAGCCAGGTGGGATATTGCGTCTGTGGCGGGTCAAGATGGCGGCGTTGGTGCCCCTTTCGGTTGCGGCAGAGGTCTACTCTTTAACGGTGCAAATGCGGTGGCTGCAAACGGTGGTAATCCACTTGAAATATACTCCCCAAACCCATGGGAAGGTGGCAGTTCAGGGTCGCACTTGGATGACCAGTGTTACACTGTGGATGGCGCTGTCAGCACTTACATGATGGAAGCTCAAACAGTAGATGGCTTGGGACGTCGTACTATCAGTCCTGTTGAGGTAGGAGTCTTCCGTGATATCGGCTATAGCCAGTTTGGCGTAACAGCAACCAATGATGTACCTGAACCTGCTATTATTTACCTGCTAACAGCTGGGTTGCTGATATTGGGTGTGCGTCGTCGCAAATATTCTTAAATATCGCACTGCGATAATCATCACCTGAATTAGTGAGGTGGTGGGGTGTCATAAAAGAGCCGACAAAATTGTCGGCTCTTTTACTTTAGGGGAATCGATGCGTAATTTACTTATTATTTTGGGCTCGATCGGTGTATTTTTCCTGTGCATAGTGCCAGTATCTTTGCAGGCTAAAAAGATTCCTCTGGGGATAAATTGGCAAAGTGATATTTTTATACAGGAGTATTGGCAGGCAGGCAAAGCGCAATACTGCGTTGCAAATGGAACGGCTATGGATAGTGAAATCGAGGTAGAACGTTGGCCTGTGATGGATGCTAAACCCCTCCTGCAATGGGAGGTGGCGGCGGGGGCTACGCGCTGTGTTGATGCGCAGGCAGTCGTTGGTGAGAGGCTGATTCAGTTTAAACAGAATTCAGGCGTACGACTCGGCCTGCTCAAGGGACCACAACGTCCTGAACTGCCGGTAGCAGAGCAGAAAGTCATTAGTGTTAAGGGGGTCAACGGTTCCTGCAATATTGCCGAACTTTGGTTTACGCAGGAAAGTATATGGGGCAAGTCGGGGCAGAGAGTGCGGATTACCCTTATGAGCAATGGCGCGTCGACACTCTATTTTAGCCGTAGGCCGGACAGCAACCGAAGTAGAGAGTTGCCACTGTTACAGGTGCTTTCCGACACACTCACCGTTGATCGTTCCGATGATCAATACATTATTCATGCGGCTAAACAGCAGCGGGTTGGTCAGAGATATTCTGTTGAACTGGAGATTGAACTACCAATTGTTGAGCAGCCCTCTATGTTTTTTCTTTCCGGTAAACAAGCGTTAGCTGATAATGGATGGCAGTGCCTGATGCGTGCGATATTGGTGAAGCCTTAGCCTGGTTTTTTATTCCCCGCGCTGTTCTGCCAGCGTCCTAGCGGCGGCATAAAAACGAGCTAGATCGTCATCATTTTTCGAGAGCAACGCCGTTAATTCAGGAACCAAATCAAAGTAGGTTGATACCGTACTCAGTTGCGCGTTATTAATCTCCTGATGAAACCAGTGATCGTAGTCGGACTGTCCTCCCCAGTGTGTTTTTAACGTCAGATAGTCTTGTTTAAGTTGCGCGATTAAAGCGGTTTTCTGGATTCGTTTATGGCTGTCTATGGTGCTTGACGCATAGAGGGTCGCCAGTTTCTTCTGATAACTAATCACCAGGTCGATAAATTCTTGTTGTTGGCGCTGATCTACTAGAAAATCTTGATAGGCTGCCGGATTGTTCTGTTGCTGCAGCCATCGTTTCACCCCCTCCTGTGCGACAACAGTAGCAAAGCTTTCATTGAAGACAGTGTCGTCTTTCGCATAGAGGAGCTGGTGCGACAATTCATGAAAAAGCAGATTGGCGAGTTCTGCATCCGAACGTTGAATGAAACTGCTGAGAATTGGATCTTTAAACCAGCCCAGAGTGGAGTAGGCGGCGATGCCAGCGACGTAGACATCATAGCCCCGCGCCACTAATTTTGCGGCGTATTTGCGGGCATCCTGTTCGGCGTAATAGCCTCGATAATTGGCACAGCCGATGACGGGATAACACCAGGTCTTGGGTTGCAGGGAAAACTCTGGCGTCGCAAATACATTCCAAACAACATACTTTCTATCAAGTGAAACATAGCGGCTGTATTGCGTCTTGACAGGTAACAGCAGCTGCTCTTCGGCAAAGACACGTAACTGCATGACTTTTTTCAGCTGGATTTTTAACTGAGTCGGCGTATCTGCGGATGCAACATAATGACTAACCTCTTTGCTCTGGCGTAACAGCCTAAGATGCCCATCGACAGCCTGACCATAATATGACAGTGTCTCGCAGCCACTTAAGCATAACGTCAGCAATAAAATGAAAAGCCAGGAAGTGTTGCGGTGGTTCAACCAATCGGCCTATTATTCAGTTGGACGTTGCTTTTGCTCTTGTAGCACTTCCCATTCCTGCAATTCATCCCATAATCGCTCAGCGTCGCGAACCAGAGAAGCAATGGAAGAGTGTTGACTGGGGTTAGCCATGCTGCCCTGAAACCCGCGCATTGCGCATTCGTAGACAAATTCATTTTTAGTCCAAGTACTCATTGAGTTGCCTCCACCTTCGATGCACGCGTAGCTTGAATAGTGACTTCAATTGTAATGGCTTTACCTAACAGCTGGGTATCTACCCAATCACCCTGCGCCATATCGAAATCAAAGCGGTCGATGCTGAGCTGACCATGACCCAGTAGTCTCGATTGGTGTGGCTCCTCAATAATTTCTAAGCTGAATGGAAATAGTAGCGACTTTTCAATGTTGCGAATGCTGAGCAGAGCCGGGGCCTGATAACGAGCCCCCTGTAGATGCGAGATACTGGTGGTCTTAAATTCTGCTTGCGGCCAGCGAGTGCTATCGAAGAACTCTGCCGAGCGAAGAATCTGGTCTCTTTCATCCGCTCCGGTATCCACGCTATTGGTTTCAACCCATACTTGGAAGCGGCTTTCGCTCAGCCGTTGAGGGTCAAAGTTAATATCGGCCCGATAATGTTTAAAAGTGCCCCTGATAGGGCTGCCTTCCTGTATGGCGATAAATTCCAGCTTACTTTGCGGGTAGTCTACCTGCCAGTTGTCGGCCACCGTGAGGGCTGGAAAAACAATGCTGAAACAGGCCGTCAGATATGTGAATAGGTACCTCATGGCGGAGTTTTGGAATGCTATTTTTTAACTGGGTAATCGAGCATAGGGATAAAGGGGTGAAAGGCAATTTTGATCCCTTCCTCCAGCATATCTTCGTCATTAAATAGGTTAGAGTTGCGTGTTGCTTTAGGCGTTCCGGTTTTCATATTTAAATTATCAATGACTTCGATACCGCCAACGCTATTGAAAAGAAATTTCTTGTCGGAGCGAAAGAGCGTCAGACTAATCGAGGAAACGCGAAAGCTTTTAGCCCAGTTGTAGTCACGAGGGACACCGTTGCCGCCCTTTAGTCGAGGTTTTCTTTTGACACCATCCCAGGCGGCATAGTGAGGTGATTTATAGGAAAAATTAACTTTGCGAGTGATGAGATCAGTAAACAGAATGCCGTCGATGTCATATCTATCTTTTAGCTCGGTAAGCGAGTCGCTTAAAATCTGATTGAATCGATCGCGTCGATAGCTAGCGGTAGTGCGGTCATAGTAGTCACCATGTTGGTCAATGGCGTTAGCCCAGACGGTATCAAATTGATTTCCGGTGACTACTTCATAGCCGTTTTCCTGTAAGTAGTTAGCAACCACCGTATCTACGCGAGATTCCTCATAACGCAGGTAAGAGGGGCTTTCCTGTGCATAGTTAACGCTGGCGATCACTATTTTTTTAAGTTTAGATTGGTTAGTAGCGTCCTCATCTATCTGATAATGATAGAGTGTATCGCTATCAATCGAAACGGTTGATGCGCAGGAAGCGAGGAACATTAGGCTAAGCACAAGAATAATGAAATGACGCAAGGTTGACTCCCAGTTATTTTAAGGCCGATAAAAGAGGCTGTTCATTTTAACGAGCCCAATCTGGAAAAACCACCCGTGATGTAATTAAGCACATAATTCGGTGATTTAAACGGTCGATCAATCTTCTCCGTACTGTGGTTGGAAGCTTAAGCGATAGCCTACATCAATGCCATCCTGCACGGCGATGGCGCCTCCGAGAATGCTGAACGGGGTGATGCCAAAGGCCTGCTGGGATAATTTTAAATGGCCGCTAGCGATGATTTCTCCGTTACTTTGACGCAAGGTTATTGGCGTCGTTAAACGCTGTTTCACCCCTTTGATAATGATTGCGATCTCTGCGCTGACGTTCGGCGGCTTTCCCGAAAGCTGCAGCGCGGTGACCTCAATAAAGGGATAATTTTCAGCATCTAGTACTTTCGACCCCAGCATATTAGCACGCGTACCCTGTCGATCCTTTTCGCTAACGGCTTTGGCGAAATCCGGCCCTGCTATAGTACGCGCTGTGGGTTGGTCAACCACTAAGCCGGAAACAGGAAAAATAAGAGTGAAGCCTGTTTTGGTCATATCCGGGTGCAGTTTGACTATGCCGCGGACCTGCGTCGCGGTGATCAGGTGATTATGCCCGAATTTTGCGAGATGCCCACCCGCATAGACTCTCAGGGCAATATGGATTGACCTTGGATCGAGGTTAATCGTTTGTGCCGTTTTTGGAAATGGCAGTTCGGCTTCGGTGAAAAGCGGCGGTGGCTCTCGCTGGACCTGCGGAGTAGGGGCGGTGGTGCAACCGACGATACAAACCTGAACGAGGCTTGTGAATAGAAAAGTTCGGAATGAAAGCTGGAGCGACATAGTGTTAGGGCACTAACTCCTTGATTTGTTATCGAAAGCATTACTAGACCCAGTGAGTTTAGCTTAAGACGTTCATGTACGGCATAAAAAATTTTTAGCCAACCAGCGTTATGATCAGCATGACAACTAAGATACAGCGCGCTGATCGTTTATTTCTAAGCGCGCTACTGAGTTTCCTGCTAGCAGGCTGCGCCACTTACCCGGCTGAGCCGCCTGGTGCTCTCCCTGCGTTAAAAAATACCCAAACCATAGCGGTGCCCCAACAGGACACCTTAGCGGTTTCCACAGAAATGAAACGCTTTCTCGAAAAATATGTCAATCGCCAGCAGCGCCCTCAGCAGCGGCTCAGATTATTGACGCAGGCGGTGGTGCATCCGGGTATGTTAGGCTTTGAGTATGATGCAGGCCAAACTTTGACCGCTCAACAGGCGTTTGCAAAAAGGTCAGGTAACTGTCTGGCCTTTACCAATATGTTTATTGCGCTCGCGCGTGCAGCGGGGCTAACAGCCTATTATCAGGACGCTAGAGTCGTGCCGGAATGGGATGAGCAAAACAATGCGTATTTGCTAGCCAAACATATCAACGTACTGGTGCGGCTCCGATCTGGAGATTATGTTGTTGATATTGGTCGTAGGCGGGTGGGAGAAAGTATTGGTCAGCATATTGTTTCTGATCAATACGCCAGAGCGCAGTACTACAATAACCTGGGTGTTGAAGCACTTTTGCACAATCAAATTGCTACCGCTTTCGGGTATTTTGAGCGTGCGCTCGACGCTGATTCCGGATCGGATTACCTTTGGTCAAATCTCGGTGTGCTTTACAATCGCAACGGTCAGCCCGAACAGGCGATATGGGCCTACCATCAAGCCTTGAGAATCAATAGTCGAGCCTTAATGGCGATTAGTAATCTCGCCAGCCTTTATGCTCAGCAAGGTTACCAAGACAAGGCGCAAGCACTGGTGAAAAAGGTTGAAGCTTATCGGCAAGACAATCCTTATTATCTACTGATGCTGAGCAGAAAAGCCTTGGCGGATACGCGCTATCAGGATGCAATCAAAATTTTACGAAAAGCCATTCGTCGAAAGGACAATGAGCATCGCTTGCATTTTGCGCTAGCGAAATCATTTTATTTGGCCGGTCAGTTTAAGCAAGCGGAAGATAGTTATCAGCGGGCGAAGGAACTTGCTCCTGGCCCAGTGTTAAGGAGTGTCTATAACAAGGGTTTAGGTGAGCTGGTTACACCCACTATTTGAGACATCACCTGTTTATCCGCAGGGTATCATCATTTACACTGCAAACCTTCTCTCAAGGATAAGGCGAAGCCATGCTTGAACCGACCTCGCATCAGTATATTTCCGCACGATTAAAATTACATTATGTCGAATGGCGTAATGAGGGTGCTCCGGTATTATTATTGATTCATGGTCGCATGGATCATTGTCGCAGTTGGGACTGGGTGGCACGTCAGTTAGCCTCTAGATTCCATATTATCGCGCCAGATTTGCGTGGGCATGGTGACTCCGATTGGGCGATCGGTAATGCCTACAGCATGTACGACTATGTCTATGATCTGATGGAATTAGTCGATCAGTTAAAATTGGAAAAGTTGAGCATCATTGCCCATTCTTTAGGTGGTGGTATCGCTACCAAATATGCCGGAGTTTGCCCAGCAAAGGTGAGCCAGCTAGTGAGTATTGAAGGCCTGGGCTCGGCACCTGCGATGCTGGCAAAGGAGGCGGCGATGAGCACTGCTGAACAAATGCAATCCTTGGCGAAACAGTTCCAGCGTCTGGCGACAAAACCGCTACGAGAGTTTGCCACAGCGGAGGCTGCTGTGGCGCGTATGCAGCAGGCGAATAGCCATTTGTCGGAGGAGAGGGCGCGCCATCTGGCGCTCTGCGGTATTCGTAAAAATCAAGTGGGTAAGTTCTGCTGGAAGTATGATCCCTATGTCGGGGTGCACCCACCCTTTGATATGTCCGCAAAGGACAGCCGTGAGTTATGGTCAAACATTGCTTGTCCTTTATTGTTGCTCTGGGGCCAAGAGAGTTGGGCGAGCGATCCGGTAGAGGATGGCCGCATAAAATTCTTCCAAAACGCGCAGGCAATTAATATCCCTGGTGCTGGGCATTGGGTGCATCACGATCAGTTTGAGCTGTTTATGGAGGTTGTGAATAAATTCTTAGAATGACTTATTCAGCGTTAACGTCCACCACGACACGCCCACGTATTTCACCATTCGTAATCTTTTCCGCGTACTCGGGAATTTGCGAAAAGCCAATGGTTTCACTGATGCTTTGCCAAAAAGCGGTATCAAAAAGATCGGACAACTGGTCCCACATATGCAAGCGATGTTGTCGTGTTACCAGCGTAGAGTTTATCCCTAATAATTTAATGGCGCGCAAAATAAAAGGCATGACAGTGGTATGCAGTTCGTGACTCGCAGCAAGGCCGCAGCTTGCTATCGAGCCATTGCTCATGGTTTCGGCAATAATTCTGGTTAGGATTGGGCCGCCAACATTATCTACTGCACCAGCCCATTTTTGTGATTCCAAAGGGCGCGCATCCCGAACCATTTCCGCACGGCTAATAATATTCGTGGCACCTAGATCCCGTAAGTATTGATGTAATTGTTCGCGACCGGTCACAGCCGTGACGGAATAACCGAGTTTGGCGAGTATGGCGATTGCAATACTGCCAACGCCACCGGCAGCACCAGTCACTATGATAGGCCCTTGTTCTGGGGTGATCTCGGCTTTTTGTAACGCGGCCACGGCAAGCATTGCAGTGAATCCAGCGGTGCCGACAGCCATCGCATTGTGCGCGCTAAGAGTTGGCGGTAGTTTGATGAGGGCATCCGCATCCACTTGTGCTTTTTGGGCATAGCCGCCGCAATAATCTTCGCCTAAGCCAGCGCCGGTTAGCACTACTGTATCGCCTGCGGCAAATTCACTGACTTTAGATTCGATTACCGTTCCCGCCAAATCGATACCCGGTATCATCGGGTAGTCGCGTAATATTTTCCCCTTACCGGTAACGGCAAGGCCGTCCTTGAAGTTGAGGCTGGAATACGCCACTTTTACCAGCACAGCCTTGTTCGGAAGTTGATCTTCCTGCCAGTTTTCAAAAGTGGCGCTATGCTGGCCATCCGCTTTATTGACGACTATTGCTCTAAACATTGGTGCTGGTTACCTCATGGCGATCATTTCAAAGTCTTTCTTACCCGTACCACAATCAGGACATAGCCAATCTTCCGGTATGTCTTCCCAGGGTGTGCCGGGGGCTATGCCTTCTTCAGGACAGCCTTTGGCTTCATCATAAATCCAGCCGCAGACGATACATTGCCATTTTTTCATGGTTTGCTTGGCCCCGTGTTATTGAGAAGTTTCATTTGAATAACGAAACCACTTGCTTGAATTTTGGGTGCTCCGCAGTTTTCATTATCTCAAATAGGCAGGTTTCTGTGCTGGTCAAGTGGGCACCAGCATCTTTCATTTTCGCTAAACCTAACTGCTTGTTATCCGCTGTACGCGAGGACACGGCATCACACAGGATGTGAACTTCTTTTTGTAGGCGAATTAAATCCAGGGCAGATTGATAAATGCAGACATGCGTTTCGATACCGGTGAGCAATATTTGATTTCTGCCACTCGCAGCGAGTGCTTGCACTAAATCGTCATTGCCAAAGCAGCTAAAACAAGTTTTTGTCATGGGTTTCAATTCGCTAAGTTGGTCGGCAATTTCCGGCAGGGTAGCGCCTAATTTTTCCGGAATTTGTTCTGTCCAAAGTATAGGGATATCCATGACTTTGGCGGCCTGGATCATAATTTTAAGATTGGCTAAATAGCGCTCACGTTCATGCATCAGGGTGGCTAGTCGGCCCTGTACGTCGACTATTAATAACAGTGAATTTTCCGATGCTAACATATCAAACCTACGGGTGAGTTAATCGGCGTCCTTTGTCTTGCGGGCATCGATGAAACCGTAAATACCACGTTTTGAGTTAGCGTCGAGCCAACCTCTCAAATGGATTGTTTCTACAGTTTCAATGATATCGTCGGCCAAGGGTTTATTTTCTTTGAGGTAACGAAATGCTTGAGACAGCGCCTTATAGCGTTCTCCGCTAATGCCAGCACGGCGCAGCCCGACGCTATTGAGGCGATAATGCCGCACCGGCGTGCCGCCAATGAGCATGTAGGGTAATACATCTTTGCGAATACCAATCACTCCGGCGATCATGGCGAAGGAGCCGATACGACAAAATTGATGTACCATGGCGCCGCCACCAAAAAACACCCGATTACCCACCTCGACATAACCGCCAAGGGTAGCACTGGTGGCGAAGATGTTGTTATCACCAACTAGACAATCATGCGCAACATGCGCATTGTTCATGAAGTAGCAGTGATTACCGATACGGGTGGCTTGATTTTCCTTGGTGGCGCGGCTAATCGTGACGCCTTCACGGAATTCGTTGTGGTCACCTATCTCAACCCAACTTACCGTTTCTGGCTGGAAGCTGAGATCCTGTGGCAATCCCCCTAGCACAGCGTGGGCATGAACGCGATTGTGTGCGCCCATGCGTACATGTGAGCGGATGATTGCATGCGCATCGAGTTGGCAGTTCTCGCCGACAGTTACCTGCTCGCCAACTATTGCGTAAGGGCCAATGGTGGTTCCTTCGCCGATGTTGGCAGAGTCCGCGACGAGGGCAGTGGGATGAATAGCGGGGGATGTCATGTCTGCGTTATTTGGCCTAATGGTTCACTGTGGGTTATTGAGAACGCGCCTAAGTCTAACCAATTATGCGCGTAATTGCGCGCCGACAACCGGCTATTTCTGTAAATTGGATAGCTTGGATGCCGAGGTTGCTCGCAGACGCTACGTTAGCAGGCATGTCATCAATAAAAAGCGTTTCTTCCGGTAAAATATTAAAGCGCTTTAGCATGTATTGGAATATCTTGGGGTCGGGTTTGGCGAGCTTCACTTCGGCTGAGACAATCACATCTTCGAACGCATCAAAGAAGTTATGGCGAGTGGCGAGGTGTTGGTATATTTCAGTGCAAATATTCGACAGGCAGAACAGCCGGTGCCCCTGTTGCTGCAATTCCAGGAGTAACTCGACAGTACTCTCTTTGGGGGTTAGATAAGCTTTAATGCTGTCGATCAGTGCTTCCATTCTGGCGAGTGGTAGCCCGGTATTATTGGCAAAAGACTCGATAGCTTGCTGTTCGGTTATTTCCCCCAAGTCCAGGCGTTTCCAATCTTGATGATGAAACACCTGATCCAAGAGCAGTTGCCGCTGGGTGACATCTTCTGCAAATTCTTGTGCAATGGCTTCCGGGTTCCAATGGAAGAGTACGGCACCGAGATCAAAAACAGTATTTTTAATAGTGGCAGGCTTTAACTTAGTTTGATTCATTTAACGCTTTTCGCTTCTCTTTGGTTAATGATTATGGGGTGAAGGATTGCTGCAAACACGCTGAAAGCCAGCAGCGATAAAGGGAATCATGTGGTCGTAGGCGGCCTTGAAGTCGGTGGATTTGCAAAGCCCCTTGGACAGCTTATCAATACGTCCTGTTTGCGCAAAGGTAAGCGTAAGTGCTCCTGAGAGGCTGTGATAGCACCAATAAATATCCTCATCCCTGGCTTCGGGTAACGCTTTTTTAAGTGCTTCAATAAAGCGCGTTACCAGAGGATCAAAATATTTACTCATCAATTCCTTACCCCAGATGGGCGAATTGTTGATATAGGCAACGAGGGCCAAGTAGTGTTTCCAACCCGGGTCGGCGCTCTCCTGCTCCATTTCGAGCGGTCTCAGGAAGGCCTCAATAATTTGCTCGACGCTGGGTCCTTGCGGGCCTGACTCGGCTTGGCATTTAAGTAACGCTTCGAGGCGCTCTTCATTGAGTATTTCGGCACGGCGTAGGAATACCGCATCAAACAGTTCGCGCTTTTTGCCGAAGTGGTAGCTGGCCAGAGCGACGTCTACCTCGGCCTGAGCTGCTATCTGGCGGATGGTGACGCCATCGAAACCATGGCGAGCAAAGAGCGCTTCCGCAACGTCAAGAATACGGTCTTTTTTTGAAATCTTTTTAGGGTCGTTCATCGGGTTTTCCAAAAGTTTTTGCTGAATCTGGGATACAGGCACGAACCATTTGTTGACAAAATTCAACAAATGTTGAAAACTGGGTTTCTCACATCATACCACAACTGATATAGAGGTCGAAGAAGGTGTCTCCAGAACTGTTTAAGTATCTTGTCGTTGGCCTGTATGTCATTGCCACTTTTGTTCTTTCCTGGATTGGTATGCGGCGCACCAAGGATTTACGCGGGTTTTCGATTGGTAATAAAGACATGAACCCTTATTTGATCGGCATTACCTTGGCCGCGTCGATCGCTTCCACCGCCACCTTTGTGATCAACCCGGGGTTTGTCTACATCCATGGGCTTTCAGCCTTCCTGCACTACGGTGTGGCGGCATCATCAGGCATCTTAGTGGCTTTCTTAACCCTGACTCGAGGATTTCTGCGCTTAGGAAATCAACATGGTGCGTTGACTATTCCGGAATGGATTTACCATCGTTATCAGCATCGTGGTTTTAGTTTGTTTTTCGCTTTTATCAATCTGCTCTCAATTACGTTTGTCGTGCTGATTTTAGTGGGATGCAGCCTGTTGATGATGAGTCTTTTTGGTATCCAACGGGAGACAGCCTTAGTACTGATTCTGCTCTTCGTATTCTCTTATGTGCTCATGGGTGGCACCTACGCGCATGCTTATACCAACACCTTGCAGGGTATTATGATGCTGGGTATCAGCCTGTTCTTATTTGTTAATGGGCTGAAGTATTTCGACACCGGCGTCTTTGCCTCGCTTGAACAGCTGGGGGCCAATTACGCTAAGGTATACAACCCAGATAGCAATCTCTATTACGACTTTTTCTCGGTATTTGGCAGTGGTTTTATCATTACCTTTGCCCTGATGTTGCAGCCGCATATTTTGACCAAAACCCTGTATCTGCGGAACGAAGGGGATATCAGCAAATTCATTCTTACTACAGTGGTGGTTGGCTTTTGCTTTGCGCTAATGCTGATGTTGGGGTTTTATGCACAGATGGCAGGGGTGGACGTATCGAGCCAGGATCGAGTAGTGACAGAATATTTGCTCATTGAATTTTCCAGCTCAGCCTGGGGGCAATATATTTTGACCTTTATTTTTATCACCTTGCTCGCTGCCGGTATGAGTACTCTTGATGGAATTTTGGTCTCTTTGTCGGCAATGGTGGTCAATGATATCTATCAGCCCCTGTTCGGCGGCAGTAGTGGCCAGCAAGGGCTGTTACTATCGCGTATTGTACTGGTGTTGGTTGGTATTGTTGCCGGGTTGCTGGCGTGGAACCCTCCTGAACTGGTTGGACTATTCGCGCAAAAGGGTGTTTATGGGTTGGCGGCAGCATCGCTGGTGCCGCTATTGTTTGGCGTTATGATGAAACGTGAATTACCGTTGTGGATTATTGCCATGTGTGCATTTTTCGCGCTTGGCATCCATCTTGTTCTCAATCTGTTTATGGGTGTTGCGAACCCGGCGGTGTCGGCTAGTTATGCGATTCTATTTTCGCTGGGGCTGGGATTGATATCACTCTGGCTGCGACAATTTATGACAGAATCCGCAGCGCCTAAAATGGTGAAATAGAATGCTTCCACTCAGCGTAGCCCCTTATACTAGGGGCTATAAATCCAGCAAGCTCTGTGTCTTCTAAGCTCAAATCTCCCGTTTCTAACACATAATACTTGTCCCTTATTTTCAATAACTGCCCGATAACTGATCGATAACAATTCACAAGACAAAAAAAGGGGCTTTGATAAGCCCCTCTGGTTTTATGCGGCTGATATTAGAACTGATAGGAAACTCCCAAAGTCCATGTTCTGGGTGGGCCGTAGAAAGCCAGTTCACCCGATCCAAGGTTGTAACCACCGGTTTTGTATTCTTTATCTTCAATGTTCTTCAAATACAGACTCACCTGCCAATGTTCGTCAATAGAGAGCCAGTTAGCGCTAACGTCCCACAGCGTATAGGAGTCATCCTGGTCACAGCTGCAGGTTACGTTGTTGAAGTTACGAGAGGCGTCGCGATAAGAAGCTGCTGTATTAAGCGCCAGCGAGCCAGCGTTGCCAAGATCCAGGTTGTAACTCAACGCGAGTTGACCGGTCCAATCCGGGGCATTGAGCATTTCCCACGTACTGGAAACATCGACGCCAGCTGAAATA
>Ga0070727_10002839_pt1 | contig 16263 bp, 8 predicted proteins | sample tdAd472_FD_66722 | JGI IMG/M metagenome (GOLD analysis project Ga0070727, IMG submission 66722) | Marine sediment microbial communities from the Atlantic coast under amendment with organic carbon and nitrate - tdAd47.2 | ecosystem: Environmental > Aquatic > Marine > Coastal > Sediment | place...
TTTGGCGCTATACTGCGTTATTTTTTTCAGCGATAGCGCTGCTATCCCTTCAAAAAATGCCTTGTCTATCACCAAAATCTCTATCTCAAAATGCGGAACTTATTCTTTGTCCATTACTTAGGATATGCTCTTGTGAATGTTCACCCGACACTTACTATACCTGGTAAGAATTTAGACTAGAATTGACACATCCCGAATGCTTCTTTACGCTCTGATAAATTGCGGGTAGCCTTTGCCTTAATTCGCCCGATTTATTGGGCACGATACCTGATTCATTCGGGATGTATTCTAGTTTTTAGTTAACGTCTTAGCTTTTCGAGGTTTGCTTGAAGTAACGAGAATATTTCCGCTTGTAGGCTTGATAGATTTTCTTGATTTGCGTTCTATAACTAGTGCTATCCGTTGCTTCCTCTCCTGCCATAATATCTTCATCCGTAATGAATCCCTGTTGTTTCATCCACTCATCATTGTAGACCTTACCCAGGTACCTGGTTCCATGATCGGGAAACAAGACCACCACTACATCGGTAGGCCGTAATTGCCTTCTAATTTTGAAAACACATTCCATTGCAGCACCTGCAGAATAACCCACGAGGAGTCCTTCTTTCAAGGCCAATTCACGGGTTCTTAATGCACTATTTCGGTCAGTTACCTTTACAAATTCATCGATGACATCAAAATTGACATTATCTGGAATAATGGTTTTTCCAAGTCCTTCGATTTTGTAGGGATAGATTTCGGACTTATCAAAGATGCCAGTTTGCCAATACTTAGCTAAGACGGAGCCGTAAGCATCCACCGCTATGATTTTGATATTGGGGTTCTTTTCTTTTAAAAACTTTGCCGTCCCTGAAAGGGTTCCACCCGTACCGGCACAGCAAATATAATGCGTTATTTTCCCACCCGTTTGTTCCCATATTTCAGGCCCAGTTGTATGGTAATGCGCACCAGAGTTATCTAAGTTGTAATTCTGACCAATGTAGTAGGCTCCAGGTATTTCCTTACTTAATTGTAATGCCCGCGAATAATAAGAGCGAGGGTCATCGGGTTCGGCATCTGCAGGACAAACGACTACTTCTGCTCCCATCGATCTTAGTAGTGCTAATTTTTCCTGTGAAGCTTTGCTCGTAACGGTGAGTACACAATCGTATCCCTTTAGGCTGGAAACCATGGCCAAGCTGTAGCCTGTATTACCGGAGGTAGCCTCAACTATGGTTGCACCTGGTTTCAACTCTCCTCTTTTCTCTGCTTGTTCTACCATGTGTAATGCGATTCGATCTTTGGCGGACTGACCAGGGTTGAAACATTCCACCTTTCCAAAGACGTTGGCGCTGATGGGTGCGCCTATTCGACTGAGCTTAATTAGTGGCGTTTTACCAATAGTTGCTAAAACACTTTCATGATACTGCATATAATCAATTAAGGTTTACTTCTTTCACCTGTCCCATTTATGAGGGGACAAAAATACAGCTTTTTGTTTAGTTTTTGAGTTACACTACTTCTATCCTCCGGCTTGTGTAGGTCCAATGGCGTAAATTTGAAAAGCGGTGAGTGTCAGCAAAAAGAACGGAATGCTTAGGAAATACGCATTTATACATAGGTATTTACATTCCTTCATATAAGAAAAAAGAAAAAGTAGAAATTGTACAAGATTTAATTTATTATTTAGATTTTTGGCCCGAATTAAGTACTTTCTTTTCTTTGATCCTGAAAAAGAAAGGTACAAATTTTCTTTTTTGTAGGATAGAAATTCATAGCAATAATTGTACTTGAAAGTACAAAACCAAAACCTTTCAAACCCGATATGAAGTCAAAAACAAGGATAAAAGTAAGGCTGATATTATATGATAGAGGGAAGATTCTACTCTTGAAGCAAACCAAACCCAATGGAGGTAATTACACCCTTGTGGGGGGGACGATGGAGGCGGGAGAATATGCCAAACAGACGTTAATTCGCGAGAGTTTCGAAGAAGCAGGTATTACACTCAATAAGAAGGATTTAACACTGGTTCATGTTTTACAGAAGAATAAGACGAAGGAAAAGCGAATTATTTTATACTTCAAAGCCTATCAATGGGAAGGTAAACTTCGCGCCAAAGAACCATGGAAATTTAAGGCTGTAGCCTGGTACCCATTAGACGAATTACCGCCTAAGTTGACCCCTACCGTACGACACGTATTGGGACAATATCGACAGGGTGAAGTCTATTCGGAATGGGAAAGAAGATAAGAGAAAACTAATAGACAGGTTTATAGGAAACAAGTTTCACTCTGGTACTCGCTCGTTTTTTCTTCTTTGCGGCCTCTTCTTTACTCTTAGGCTTGGTGCACTTTGGTAGCTTCTTTTCTATTCCTTCTTTTTCAGCTGCTTTCTCTTTCTTCTCTTTTTCCTTTTGTTCCGAAGGAGAAACATTGATACAAAGCTTTTTGGATGCTCCATTCTGCTCTTCCACTTTGCCTGTTTTTGTCTTTTCATTTAGCTCTTCTTCCTCCTCCGTTGCCGAAATAGATTGAAAATCTAATTCTTGTTGTCCTAATTCAGTTGGCGTTTCCTTGTCAAGTGGAGTAGCCTCAGCTGCATCATCTGGGTTTTGTGCTTGTAAAGACATCACACTAGTAAGACACAAGCACAGTATTAAGAGTAGAGACTTATTCATATCAAGCGTTTATTCGAGTAATTACGCAAGATAGCAAGTGAATCGGTATTTTTTTGTTACCAAAAACTTAATTTTTTCTTAAACACTGAATATCTAAGGGATCGATGTGCCATGAAGGACGCTTAAAATTTACTAGAATCTAGCCAAAGTAATTCAAATGGATTATATTTGATCCTAGAAATACGGTAACTATTCAGGATACATCGCAAAATCCTCCGCAACTCAACAAATATTTACTTCTTCGTGGAGGAACCTCAGCTTAATACCTACTTACTTACGCAATTTGTCATTCTCCAATTTGGCTGGAGTTACATTGCTGCCACAATAAATGGGCAGTGATCGTACTGGCGAGGCCTTATCTAATACTGAAATTATGTTTCGAATGCTATCCCTGGTGGCTATGCTACTATGTTTGAGCACCGCTTGTAAAAAGCATACGGTTGATGATCTACCGACTACCCAGCTACATTTTGGTAGTGGAGGAGGCTTTGCGGGGGCTTATACGGCATATGTACTATTGGAAAATGGTCAATGCTTCAAGAAAGAAAGTTTAAACGGTACCTATCAAGCTATAGGTAAAACCAAAAAATCAGCGGCTAAGGCATTATTTAGTCAGTGGGAAACCGCAAAACTAGGCGCTATGGATTTTAAGCATCCCGGTAACCTTTATTATTTTGTTGCGATGGAAGTAGAGGGCCAAACGCATCGACTCAGTTGGGGGGCGAGTGGCCATCCAGCGGCCGATCAACTAAAGGCTTTCTACCAGGCTTGTAATGCCATTATTCCTCAAGAAAAATCTATCAGTAACTAAGAATATGAGCGAATTGCTTCGATCTGTAAGTTGAGCCTTAGGCCATCCAAGCGGTCGTATTATTCGCAGACTTTTACTTTAATCAACTTCTAAGTTTCCACCCAAATTATCTCATTTATGCAAAAGTTTATCGCTTCATTGGGTTTAATGATGGTCAGTCTGATGGCTTATGGCCAGTTTAAACCCCATTTGGACCAAATTGAAAAAAACCAAGGCGCACCTCATCAAATAGAAGATGTCCAGCTCAAAGCCTATACGCCGGCCATCCCCGTAGTAAGTCGCCCTTTTAGCGGGATAACAGCTAATTATCGTACACTTCCTACGCCAGTATCTCCACAACTTAACGGAGAGGCCGTGAAGCTATATTATGGCGAAGGTAATGTGGTACCCATTGCCGTTTGGGGCACCAATGATCCTACTCCTAAAGTAGGCAATACCTTAAGCAAAGTGTATCGCCACCTCCATGAAATGGGGAAATATATGAAGGTGGCAGAGACCAATGCCGCTTTTAAGGTAACAGAAACGATTCAGGGCAAGGCAGGAAATGAACATGTCAAGTTGCAGCAGTACCACGAAGGAATTCCTGTGTACGGTGGCGAATTGACGGTACACCTGAAGGAAGAGCAAGTCGATTTTATGATGGGTAGGTATTTTCCGACACCCAATTTAGTCACTTTGACGCCCACCATTGCCGAGGCACAGGCTGTGCAAATTGCTCAGACAGAGATCAGTAAGCTGACAAAGATAACTCAGATGTCTTCGGAGCTGCAAACGATGTTGGGGTTGACGCCAGTTGAGAGTTCCCTCGTTATTTACCATCAAGAAGGTAAAGATTACGCTGAAAAATTAGTGTGGCAAGTCAAACTTGTACCTAATATCTACCACAATAGAACCTATTTTGTGGATGCACAAACCGGCGACATTTTATCCAACTATAGTACCATTTGTAAGTTCGACCATGATCATGGCATTCATGAGGAAGAAAGTACCGTTTTACCCCCCGATGGGCCCGCTACGGCTATCAGAGGAGACCTCAATGGCGCCAATCGTACGGTACATTCTTATATAGTGGACGATTTTTACTACCTGGTAGATGCTTCTCGGCCTATGTTCAGCTTCAATGGCTCTGTCTTGCCTAGTAATCCTGCTGGAGCGATATGGACAGTGGATGCAGAAAATGAAACACCAATTGATAATGATGATTTTGGGATAAAACAGATCTTCTCTCAGAATAACCAGGATTGGCCTGCGGGGGCAGTCTCTGCCCACCATAATGCAGGAATTGCCTATGAGTATTTCCGCACCACTCATAGTCGAAACGCTATCAATGGACAAGGAGGGAGTATTATTTCTATCATCAATGTAGCCGATGAAAATGGCGACGACTTCGACAATGCTTTTTGGAGTGGTAGAGCCATGTTTTATGGGAACGGGCGGACGGCTTTCGATCCATTGGCAGGTGCGCTGGATGTAGCGGGGCATGAAATGTCTCATGGTGTGATACAAACCACCGCCAACTTGGAATACATTAGCCAATCAGGCGCCTTAAACGAGTCCTTTGCTGATATTTTTGGTGCAATGATCGATCGAGACGATTGGAAAATGGGTGAAGATGTAGTTCGTACCAATGTATTCCCTTCTGGGGCATTACGGGACTTGTCTGATCCGCATAATGGAGGGAACGGCTTTGGTTCAAGAGGCTGGCAACCCGCTCATATGAATGAGTATGTGAATCTTCCCGAAACGGAAGAAGGCGACAATGGCGGGGTACATGTCAATAGTGGAATTCCTAATAAAGCCTTTTATATATTTGCTTCCCAGGTAGGTAGAAATGTGGCTGAAGAGGTATATTATGATGCTTTAGACCTTTATCTGACTCGCTTTTCTCAATTTATCGACTTGCGACTTGCTGTATTACAGGCGTCGGCTAGTTTTGGCCAATCCGTTGTCAATGCTGCGGCTAGCGCCTTTGATCAAGTAGGTATCGTTGGCGATCAGGGTTCAGGGAATGAGCAAGAAGATGTAGCAGTCAATCCAGGAGACGAATTTATCGTCTATGCTGATGGCGATAAGCAGGCGCTACGGATTGTAACCCCTACGGGTACTTTTGTCGCTAATCCAATAGTGGAGACCAGTGTATTGAGCAAACCGAGTGTGACTGACGATGGTTCGATGATTGTATTTGTAGATGGAGCTCAGAATATTCAAGTCATTAATATCGACTGGGTACAAGGTAATGCTTCGCTAGATGCTTTGACCTCTAATGGAATTTGGCGAAACGCTGCGATTTCAAAAGATGGTCGCTTATTGGCTGCTTTGACCAACGATTATGACAATCGCTTATGGGTTTTTAGTCTAGATACAGGAAATGGCCAAGAATTTGAATTATTCAACCCATCTACGGCTCAGGGGGTGAATGCAGGCAATGTCGAATATGCAGATATCCTAGAATGGGATTTCAGCGGTGAATTCATCATGTTTGATGCTTTGAGTCAGATCAATAATACGGGTGGGACGATCGAATTTTGGGACATTGGTTTCATCCGCGCTTGGGATAATTCGACTGACAATTATAGTACGGGTTCTATTTCTAAGCTGTTTACGGCATTACCGGATAATACGAGTATTGGGAATCCTACCTTTTCTAAAAATTCACCCTCTATTGTTGCCATGGATTGGGTAGAAGAAGACGGCCAAAGTTCCAACTATTTCGTTGTAGGGGTCAATACACAAAATGGAGATTTTGGCACTTTTTGGAATAATGTCAGCCTAGGATTTCCTAATTATTCGGTGGACGATACCGAATTAATCTTTGATGGCACACCTAACAACTCCTCAGAAAGAATTCTAGTAAGTATAGATGTAGCAGCTGATAAAATTAACAGAGTAGGTAATGCGAGGATTTTTCTACAAGCCCCTAATGAAGCGCGTTGGGGCACTTGGTTTGGGACGGGAAGTCGCGCACTTACTAATACCCATCCAATTGATGCCGTAGATGCATCCCTTAAAGTATTTCCTAATCCTATTCAAGCCCAATTCCAAGTGGAGCTAGATTTACCGACTACAGCTCCCGTACAAATCAGCCTGTATGATGGTTTGGGTAGAAGGGTGAGACAGGAGCAGCATGCTGGGGCCGCCGGTTTCCAGCGTTTCGAACTTTCATCCAAGGGGCTACCCGGCGGAACTTACTGGTTGAGTATACAACAGGATGGTCGGAAATGGGGGAGGAGAGTAGTGAAGGTGGAGTAGGAGGAACATAACTTAGACTTCAGAAGTTGGCTTGGCCTCGGCCAAGCCAACTTCTGAAGTCTACAGGCTACTTAGATGCCGTTTTTCTCAATCTCTAATATAGCAACCACGTGCGCATCAGCAATTTTTTGGCGCATTTCGGTCGTCATCAACTGCGCCGCTTCTGCTTTATTATTATAAAAGCCATTCTCAGTAAGGACAGCAGTCATTCTCGTTTTTCGCAATACAAAAAATTGGCTTTCTGGTCTAGACTTCAGGTGTCTATTATTCATGCCAGTTTGATCAATCAAGTGCTTTTGAAAAATAGAGGCCACTTTTCTTCCCTTCGTACTATTGTGGAAATACCAAGTTTCGATGCCCTTGATACTGTCAGAAGCCCAATCCTTGGAAGACTTGGCCGGAGCGGCATTGGAATGAATAGATAAGAACAATTTAGGGATCTCAGATTCCTTCTGGTTAGCTCGATCTACCCGGCCTTGTAAGAAATCGTCAATCTCCACCTCTGGTACCACAGTGAAGTGAGCTACACCGTGTTCGGTCAGCTGCTCGCTTACTCTTTTTACAATATCTCTGTTGAATTCATATTCTAGAAACTGAGTCGTGCCATCATCAAAGACAGGTGACCGTTTTCCTTTCGTAAATTGACCATGACCATTATCTAAGCACCATAAATAGCGCCCTTTGGGCTTTTCGGCCTCTACTGGGCCGCCTGAGGAGCCTTCTTCTTCTTCTTCTTCTTCGTTTTCTGAGGGTAAGGTAGCCGGGACATTCTCGTCTACGCCCAAATCATCGTCAAATTCGATGTCTTTTTCATCGGGTTTGATGATTACATTCTCTGTTTCATCTGCCACAATAATGATCGTATCTGGTGTAATTTCAGAACCATCTTGCGGAATATCACTGATCGGGTCAGTGGGTTGGGGTGTAGGAGTGGGTTTAGGCTTAGATTTTCCTCCAAAGAGCGAGCTGAAAAGGTTGCCTATAGCGTCAAAAAATTTCTTTAACATGGATTCATTTTTAGGTAAAATGCCTTCAGAATTGGGGTTATCCGCTTTTGTTTTGGTCTTCACCTTTTAAAGCAAAAGTTGAGCTGTATTTTCACTTAGTAAAAACCAATTATCTGTATGACATTGTCTATTTGAGACTTTATACACAGATGGCGGATACTCAAATATACTTCATATAGAGAGGTTTGCAAATTTTTTTACTTGTACTTGTCCTAAAAGCAGTAGAAGTAGTGCTATACATTGTGCCTAATGTCTCCGTTTTTGCTTCGTTATCAAATCATCCAATATATTTTATCTTTGAACCTTATTGGTATATAAGCCTTCCAAGGAAAACTTAAATTCTTCCATGCTCTAAGGCATTGTTTTGCCCTGTTCTTGACGAGAATATGGGTATCAGTATTAATCAAAATTTATAACCATGAAAAGGAGAACTTTTATTGAAAAAGGAAGTCAAACAGCCCTAGGGCTAGGACTTTTCTCACTCGCCGCTTGTTCGGGTAACACAACCCAAGAAGAGGAGGCTGCAGCAGAAACGACAGAAAAAGCAAAGAAAATGTTTTTTAATATCTCGTTGGCGCAATGGTCGTTGCACCGAAGCCTACATGCAGGGAAGTTGGACAACCTTGATTTTGCGGCCACCGTCCGCAACGAATTTGGATTGGACGGATTGGAATATGTTAACCAATTTTTCAAAGATAAAGCCAATGATGCGGCTTACTTAGCGGATATGAAAAAACGCGCCGCCGACCATGGCGTGAAGGCACTGCTGATTATGATTGATGGCGAAGGACACCTTGGAAGCACGGTCGACGCAGAGCGAATCAAAGCCGTAGAAAACCATTACAAATGGGTAGATGCCGCTAAGTATTTTGGATGTCATGCTATCCGGGTAAATGCAGCGGGTAAGGGAGCGGCCGAAGAAGTAGCGAAAGCCGCCGTAGATGGTCTAGGTAGGTTAAGCGAATATGCCGCAAAGGCAGGACTCAATATTATCGTGGAAAACCATGGCGGATATTCTTCCAATGGCCAATGGTTAGCCGGAGTAATGTCAACAGTCAATATGTCTAACTGCGGTACTTTGCCCGATTTTGGTAATTTTTGTATCAAACGAGGAGAAGGCACTTGTGAAGAGGAGTACGACCGCTATAAAGGCGTGACAGAATTGATGCCTTTCGCTAAGGCGGTTAGCGCCAAAACGCATGATTTTGACGCCAATGGTAATGAAGTTAATACCGACTATAAGAAGATGCTGCAAATCGTAAAGTCTGCGGGTTATACCGGCTATATCGGCGTGGAATATGAAGGCAAAGATCCGGATGAAGTTGCCGGTATTCATAAAACAATTGATCTGATGAAGCGGGTAGGTATGGAGTTGAGCTAATCGCAGCACTATCATTTAGGAGTCATTTAAGGAATCAAAGTAGCTTCAAATACAGTATATACTGATCGTATAGGCTCGTATTTCTTTACCAAGCTTAGGCATCAAGTATGAATATTTCTATGGAGAACCTTCGCAAGATAGGTAAATGGATGCTGTGGCTGGCCGGCTTATTGGTGGCGCTATTTCTACTCGCGTGGGTATTGCTGCAACGGCCTGCTGTTCAGCAATGGGCTGTCAATACGGTCACGGCTGATCTGTCTCAGCGATGGGGAGCCAAAATAGCCATTGATCAAGTCAATATTCGATTTTTCAAAACGCTTACCTTAGAAGGAATTTACCTGGAAGATCAAAACCAAGATACTTTACTCTACGCAGAAAAATTGGCCGTTACGATTAGCCTGTTTTCATTTTTTGATCAGCAACTTCATGTCCAAGAGATCAGTCTTCACCATGCCATTGCTCAAGTAAAACGAACCCGTGTAGATTCAAGCTATAATTTTTCCTTTTTGCTCGCTCAGCCAAAAACTGAAGCGACACCCAATACCTCCGAATCTTATTGGGATATTGATTTGAAAAAAGTTAGGCTCCATAACCTTAGACTTACACTCGAAGATGAATGGGGCGGCACTCATGGTGTGGTAGCGGTGGATGAGCTGGCAATGGATGTAAGAGAGCTGGACCTTAGTCAGCAGAAATTGGTAGTAGAGCAGCTGAAGTTATCTCAGGCAGGCGTGAGCTTGGAAACTATCCAAAAGAAAGTACCCAAGGAACAAGAAGACACGAAAGGCTTTACTACTGATACGCCCCTTTTGACCTGGCCTAACTTTCCTTGGGACATTGAAATAGAACAAGTACGTTTATCCAATAATAAGTTGGACTATCAGCAATATAGTATTGATTCTATAGGTGAAACGGTGGGGGCAATGGCTATTCAATTGGCGGAACTGAACGCTCATTTGGAGGCGATTTCCTGGAAAGAAAAACAAGGTCAGTTACAGCTGTCGAGCTTATCCCTCCTAGCGCAAAATGAGGTAGAAGTGGACAATTTAACTGGGGCTGTGCAGCTCAGCGAAAATGGAGTTGAGTTAAAGGAATGGAACCTCACCACGCCTAATAGCGAAATAGGCATCGCTGCTAAAATGGATTTTCCTGCGGGCGGTTTACGAGGGAGTAATTGGCATGAAACCAAGGTAGCAGGAAGTATAAAACCTACACAAATAGCCGTAGCTGAGTTGGAGAGAATCTGGCCGATGATCAATCAGTGGTTGAGAACTGATCTGAAAGGTAATACGATAGACTTATCTGGAGCCATAGGCGGGACTTTAGGCGAGCTAGCATTAAACCAGGCGAGCATTGGAATGGGAAAGCGCCTTCGCTTAAAGGCTCAGCTGGGCGCCCAAAATTGGTGGTCAAAAGATGCTGCTTTGCTCCATTTGAAAGGGATCAGTCTGCAAACCTCTTACGGAGCACTCCAAGCTGTAGTGAAGAAGGCGTTTTTACCTAGTGGATTGGAGGAGTTGGGCCGGATAGATATGTCGCTAGGAGGAAGTGGAAGTTGGGCCGATTTTCGCTTAGGCCGCCTGGCGATTCGTACCAGCAGTGGCACTGAATTATTGGCCAGTGGCCGCCTAAGAAATAAAGAACACTGGGAAAATAGTCAATTCGAATTAGCTATAGATTCCTTTTCTACCCATGCTGTTCAATGGCGTGGCTTTAGCCCAAACTTACCCCCTCTGCTAGATAGCATAGGGACGATTCAACTAAAAGCAAAGGGAAGTGGAACTTTCAGTGATTTTAAATGGACTAGTTTGATAGAAGGCGACTGGGGGCAACTGGAATGGGAGGCAACGATGCAAGTTGGAGAAGAATGGAGTGCGGCAGCCTACCAATTAACTGGAGCACTGCGTCCATCGAATATCGGTGCTTTATTATCGATTCCAGCACTGGAAGGGCCAATCTTGATAGAGGTAGCGGCCAATGGAAAGGGCCTGACCTGGCCTGATCTCGCCACCGATCTTCAAGCCCAAATTAAACAGGCTACTTATAAGGGATATACTTACCCTACCATTTCCTACGATGGCAACTTAGAAAAGGGAACCTTGACCAATCACCTCAAGGCTGCTAATGCCGATTTGGATATTGACCTGAAAAGCAAGGTAGCTTTGAAGGATAGCCTACTGGCCGTCGATTTTGATATAGCCATAAAAGAATTGTCGACACAGGCGCTTCATCTTACAGATTCGGTATTGGCCGTGCAGTTAACAGCTAATGGTCGAATCCAAGGCAATACCTTGGATGAGTGGGTCGGGGAGGTGAACCTGGAGGATGTGTATATAGCTAGTGATTCCTTGGATTATCGTACGGCGGCCATCCAGCTTGTATCAGAAAAGGAAGGGGCGACGGAGCGGAAATTAGCTTTGTCTGCTGACTTTTTAACGGCAAATGTAACAGGCGATTTTGAGCCTAGCCGGCTAGGTATATTGTTTCTAGGTCTGTTGGATCATCATTTCAAATTAGAGACGGTCTTAGATAGCCAATGGGGGCTAAGCCTGGATAGTTTAGCCTATCAGTCAACTTTGCGAAATCAAAAGCTAGAAGCTCGCTTCCACCTCAAAGATGCTCGGCCGCTTCAAATACTAGCGCTACCAGCCTTAAGACAATTAGATCAAGCCAAATTGGACTTGAAGGTAGATCATGCCAGTCAAAGATTAGCACTCATGGCTAGGGTAGATAGTTTGACATACGCCGATTTAAAGCTTGATGAGGCGCAGTTTTCTGTGACGGGCAATCCTGAAAAAATGGATGGCCAAGCTGTATTGAAGTTGGCAAGAAGAGAAAGTGCTGGACTTGAATCCGTCAAACTGAATACCCATTGGCAGAACGACAGCTTACGATTAGCTTTGAACATAACAGACACCTTGGCTGCTGAACAATTAGCAATAGGGGGAAAACTAACACAGCAGGCTCAACAATTTTTGCTGCAGCTGGATCCAGATTTAGTATTGAATGGAAAATCCTGGCAAGTAGCTCCAGGACATTTACTACACTTGAAACCTCGTTGGTTTGCGATTGACGGATTGCGACTTCAAAAAGGAGCACAAGCCCTCCGGATAGAGAGTGAAAGCCAAGCAGCGTCGGCGGGTATAGCTCCGCTCAAATTGACATTCGAGCAATTTGAACTGAGTGAAATCAGTGACTTATTCCAGTTCCCAGATAGTTTGATCAATGGACAAGTGGATGGCTATGTTGGTTTTTATGATTTGGACCAAAAGCCCTATTTCACGGCAGATATCAAGGTTCCTGATCTTTTATGGTATCAGCAACAAATGGGCACCCTACAAGTCAGTGCCCAACAAGATTTGTCGCGTGCTGCTATTCAATTGAAGCTGGGCTTGATAAGTGAAGAAAATCGGCTGGGATTGGCCGGCTCTTATCAAACCAAAACCCAGGAACTCGATATCAATACAGTGATTGATCAACTTAATTTGCGCTTCCTCAATCCTGTCACAACCGGTGTGCTGAAGGCCAATGAGGGAAGTATTTCTGGGAATATTGCGGTAAAGGGTAACTTATCTGATCCCCAAATTAGTGGGACGATAGCAGTAGATACCTTTTCCACCCATGTCCCTTTTGCCAATTCGACATTCCGCATCCCTTCAACTACCTTACAAATCGATAATCGAGCTTTACGATTGGAGCCTACTACGATTAGAGATGATCTAGGAAATACAGCCAGCCTGCAAGGCGAAATTAGGCACAAAAATTTTAGCGATTTTCAATTGGATTTGAAGGTCTTGACCGACCGTTTTCGTTTTCTCAATACTACGGTAGCTGATAATGAGCTGTTTTATGGACAGCTATTCGTGCGTTCGGATATTGCGGTTACAGGTCCGCTGGGTGCACCTCGTTTGGATATTAATGCAGCTAGTTTGAGTCCATCCACTTTCCATTTATCGCCGTTCTCGCTGGAGGAAAGTATCGTTCAGGAAGATGAATTTGTGATCTTTGGCCAAGCTTCCGAATTAGAAAAACGTAAAACATCGGAAGCTTTCTACACCGTAAAGAATTCCTTCCCTTTTGACATTCGAGTCAACCTAGATTTGAGTGATAATACAGCGTTTCAATTCATTATTGACCCAGCCAGTGGAGATAAGTTGGTGGCTTATGGTTTTGCCAACCTGGTATTGCGGATGACGCCTAGTGGAAACATCCGATTGAATGGTGTTTATACGGTATCTTCTGGTACTTATTCTTTTTCTTATGGACAAATACTCCGTCGTGTTTTCGACATTCGAGAGGGGGGGAGAGTGACTTTCAACGGTAATCCACTGGATGCAAAATTTGATTTAGTGGCAGCCTATACTTTAAGAACGTCCACTTATCCGCTTATTGATAGTGATTCCCAGCTAGATGCACTGGAAGAAGCACAATCGAAAGAACGAAACCCCCTGGATGTGGTTTTGAACCTCAATGGAGACCTCAATCAACCGGTCTTAAAATTTGCCATTGAAGTGCCGCAGGAAAATGGTAGCTTGATTGATAGTCGTGTACAGCGAAGATTGGAACTACTAAATAAGAACCCTAATGAATTGAACCGGCAGGTGTTTAGCTTGCTCCTCTTCCAGAATTTTCTTCAGACTAATCAACATTTCTCCTTCAATGTTGCTGAAGAAGGAGAGAAGGTAGCTTATTCGAGTGTAGCGAATCTATTTAGTAGCCAGCTGAATAAGTTGGCTGACAACTATGTCAAAGGAGTGGAAATCAATTTTGATATTGATGCTTATAAAGATGCCTACAGTACCGATAACAGCCAGTTGGTAACGCAATTGGATGTAGATTTATCGAAGCAATTTTTTAATAATCGCTTAAAAATTCAAGCGGGGACCAATGTTGATTTACGAAATAATGGTAGCCAAGCCAATGTCAATGCACTCAGCGGGGACTATGTGATAGAATATAAATTGAACAAAAAAGGGAATTACCTGCTGCGGGTCTTTCGCAAGGATGAGTTTGATATTCTGCTGGATGAAAATACAGCTAAAACGGGCTTTAGTATCTTCTTCAAAAAAGCCTTTGATAGTAAAAGAACAAAGAAATAACCTTCTCTAACCACAAAAATGGTCAGAGAACCAGAAATAAGTGCGTACTTCAGTAGTATAAAAAAGACTTTATCTAAAGTATGAATCCTATTGTAAGAATCATTGGATGTATAATGCTGCTCAGCTTTGCTAGCTGTAGTGGAGTCAAACATTTGAAAGAAGGACAACTACTATACACCAAAACAACGATAGAATGGATTGATTCTGCAAGGGTTATTGCTCCCAAAAGAACCCAAAATGCCTTATTGGCGCTAACACAACCCGTCCCCAATAGTGGCTTATTCAATGAATATTTAGGGATATATTATTTGATGGGTACGCCCAAAAAGGAAAAGAGCATCCGCTCTTGGATCAAGCGTAAAATCGGCGAGCCACCGGCTTTGTATAATGAGCAAGCGATTGTGCGGTCGGAAGCACTGATGCAAAGTTACCTGAAAGATCGAGGCTTGATCCATGCTGATATCAGGAGAGATACCATTCAGAAGGGGAAAAAAGTGTCGCTCACCTATACCATTGAGGCAGGTGATCGCTATCGTATTCGGTCTGTTAATTGGCCGGAAGATTCTAGCGCTTTTAACACCTTTTTACTGGATGGTGCAGAGGAGAGTTTCCTCAAAGTTGGGGCCTATTACAACCGAGAGGCGATTGATTTAGAACGGGCAAGATTGGCCACCAGGGCTACTGACCGAGGCTTTGCAGACTTCAATGCTACTTACATCTATTGTATTGTTGATACTTCAATCGGTAAGCAGGAGGTAGATCTTCACCTCAGGATCAGGCCGAAAGAGGACGGCAACAAACACGAACCTTACTTCATTGGAAAAACACATGTCTACCCGAAATATGATGCCAACAGAGCAGATACGATGCGTTTTCAGGATACGGTACAGTTGGCGGGAGGGGTGAGTATTTATCAGCAGCCACAATTTATTTATCCTTCTTTGCTGGATCGCCTATTGCTGCAACGCGAAGGAGATCTGTTTTCCTTAAGTAATCAGCAATTGAGCAACAATCACTTTTTGGAATTGGGGGTTTTTAAGTTTTCCAATTTAAAGTATGAAACGGTTCAAGCGGGAAATCGGCAGGTGTTGAACCGCTATTTTTATCTAACGCCCAGTCCCATCCAAGAAGTAACGGCTGAGTTTGAATTGAATAACCGTACGGGTAACTTTCTGGGAACCTCGGCCACCTTTACCTACAGTCATAAAAATATCGCAGGAGCGGCTGAGCGTTTGGATTTATCGCTGTCAGGCGGTTTGGAAACCCAATTGGGGAGTGGCTTGCAATTGATCAATTCTGCGGATATTAATTTTGAAGCCAGTATCTCGGCTCCTCGCTTTATCTCTCCCTTCAAGCTGAATCGCCCGAATATCAAATTTATCCCCAGAACAGAAGCCAATTTTAGCTTTAGCTACCAACAACGAGTTCAGTTTTACACCATCAATGCTTTATCGCTCAAGACCGGATACACCTGGCGTGAAAATAGTCGGAAACGGCACCAGCTCTATCCCATTCAACTGGATAGGGTGAGTTTGGGGAGACGTACAGCCGCTTTTGAAGCCTTATTGGATGACGATCCACGGCTACGTCAAAGTTTCGAGGATGTTTTTATTGCTGGATTGAGTTATAACTATCAATATACCGATGGCAATTCCAAGAGTAAAAAGCAATACAGCTACCTGAAAACCGAGTTAGAAACCGCTGGGAATTTGCTCAATTTGGTGACGCAATTAGGCGCTGGTCAGCTTGACCCGCCCTATGAGTTCTTCGGCCTTCCTTATGCCCAATTTGTCAAACTAACACTAGATTATCGATACTATTACCCTTATCGCCAGGCGCTGACCGTCGCGCGTTTCTATTTCGGGCTGGGGGTACCTTTTGGCAATTCCGATGTCTTGCCCTATACCAAGCAATTCTTTATTGGAGGGGCCAATAGCATTCGGGCCTTTCGTTTGCAAGGACTTGGCCCAGGGAGCTATGTAGCTGATGTGGCAGATGACGATGCGATTCGCAATCAGTTTATCGACCAAACAGGAGATCTCAAATTAGAAGTGAATGT
>Ga0070727_10002843_pt1 | contig 16248 bp, 12 predicted proteins | sample tdAd472_FD_66722 | JGI IMG/M metagenome (GOLD analysis project Ga0070727, IMG submission 66722) | Marine sediment microbial communities from the Atlantic coast under amendment with organic carbon and nitrate - tdAd47.2 | ecosystem: Environmental > Aquatic > Marine > Coastal > Sediment | place...
CACTGGTCTCGCTGCGCTGTCGACGTTCCCTCAACGCGTTCCTCGGTATTTTCATCAGGCGTTTGCTCAGGTCACCAACCCGCCGATGGATCCAATTCGCGAGAAGCTCGTGATGTCACTTCGTACCTATGTGGGTCGCCACGGTTCACTGCTTGAGGAGACGGCCCAGCAGGCGCACATGATGGAGCTCGACTCTCCCGTGCTTTCTGACGCCGAGGTGGAAGAACTGAACTCTTCAACTGATCCTGCATTTCAGTCAGCCTGGATTGACATCCTCTTTGACGCTGCGGCCGGCTCGCAAGGCATGGTCGACGCGATCACGGAAGTGTGCCACCGAGCCGAAGCTGCCGTCCGGTCCGGCCGATCGATCATTCTGCTCTCAGACAGAGCGGTTGACGATCGACGCGCTCCGATTCCGATTCTGATGGCGGTGGGAGCGGTCCATCACCACCTCATCGATGTCGGGCTCCGCCTCCACGCTTCGATTGTGGCGGTATCTGGTGAACCAAGGGACGCCCACGACCTTGCGTGCTTGATCGGGTTTGGGGCAGCGGCGGTCAACCCGTACCTCGCCATCGAACAGGTCCGCGCGTTGGGCGCAGCGGGGAAAGTGCCGTTCGGAGTCGTCGAGGCGCAGGAGAACTACCGATCCAGCCTTGAGAAGGGCCTTCTGAAGATCATGTCCAAGATGGGCATCTGCACCGTGAAGTCCTACCGCAGCTCGGAGCTTTTTGAGGCGATTGGGCTCGACGACGAAGTGTGCGAGCTGTCGTTCCGGTATGTGCAGCGTCGAATCGGGGGTGTCGGGTTCGACCGAATCGCAGCGGATGTACTTGAACGGCATCAACGGTACGCCGCAGGCGGCGAGGAGGTCGAGGGCTACTACACCCATCGCAGGGGAGGGGTGCCACACGCTGCTGCGCCCCTATCCGTTCTGGCTCTGCAGCGAGCTGTTCGATCGGGCGAGCCAGAGGCGTATCGGCGCTACACGAGCCTCGTCAACGATGAAACACCGGCCATGGAGCTACGCGATCTGCTGAAGATTGAGCGGCTCGCAGATCCAGTCCCCATCGACAAAGTTGCGCCCGCCGAGGACATCATGCGTCGGTTCGTTACAGCAGCGATGTCTCTCGGTGCGTTGTCAAAGGAAGCGCACGAATCCCTCGCTGAGGCTATGAACCAGATCAACGGTCGTTCGAACTCTGGCGAGGGGGGAGAGGACCCTGAACGCTTTGGCACAGTGCGGAACTCGGCGATTAAGCAGGTCGCGAGCGGCCGATTCGGCGTAACCCCTGGCTATCTCGCTTCAGCGACTGAGTTCCAAATCAAGATGGCACAAGGCTCCAAGCCTGGCGAGGGAGGGCAGCTTCCCGGTCACAAGGTCACGTCTGAAATCGCAGCCTTGAGACACACTGAGCCTGGCGTCACGCTGATCTCGCCTCCACCGCATCACGACATCTATTCGATTGAAGACTTGGCGCAGCTCATCTATGACCTCAAGTCGTTCAAGCCAACGGCTTCGGTGTCCGTCAAGTTGGTCTCTGGCCCAGGGGTAGGCACCATCGCCGTTGGCGTGGCAAAGGCCCACGCAGACGGTGTCACGATTTCGGGTAACGGCGGAGGTACCGGCGCATCCCCATTGGTATCCATCAAACACGCTGGGTCCCCATGGGAGATTGGTCTCGCAGAGGCCCACCAGGCTCTGGTTGCCAATGGGCTCCGTAGTTCGATTTCGGTCGAGACGGACGGTGGTCTCAGAACAGGCAGGGACGTCGTCATCGCTTCATTGCTCGGTGCGGATCGGTTCGGATTTGGCACCTTGCCGCTGCTGGCTCTGGGCTGCAAGATGGTCAGGCAGTGCCACCAGAACACGTGCCCGGTCGGTATCGCGACCCAGCGTGAGGACCTCAGAGCCAAGTACAAGGGGTCAGTCGACCAGGTCATTTCACTCTTCAGGCTGATTGCCGAGGATGTTCGCCAGATTCTCGCCGAGATGGGAGCGACAAGCCTCGAGGAGATTGTCGGGCGCGCCGACCTGCTGAAAGCTACATCTGACGGCCCTGCGCGGGATTTCGAACTTCTTCTTTCGAGGGCCGACCTTGGCGAGGGCCGACCTTTTCGAACGATCGCACGATCGCCTCTCGGTGAAATACTCACCGGCATCGGCCGTTCGCTGATTGACGGCGCCGAACCGACCACCGTGTCGTTCCCGATCAAGAACACGGAACGCTCCGTTGGCACCAGGCTGTCAGGGGAGATCGCTGCTGCGAAAGGGGATGAAGGTCTGCCACGGGGCTCCTTCACCGTCCGACTCTCGGGCACAGCCGGTCAGTCGTTTGGTGCATTTCTCGCAGAGGGCATCGACCTCGATCTCGATGGCGTTGGGAACGACTACGTCGGGAAGGGAATGGGAGGTGGCTCCATATCGATCCATCCCCATCACGGTGGGACAGGTACGTTCCAGGTCGCAGGCAACGCTTGCCTGTACGGTGCCACAGGAGGTTCGTTGTTTGCCTCCGGTGCTGTCGGCCAGCGGTTTGCTGTTCGCAATTCTGGGGCTATTGCCGTTGTCGAGGGGACGTCGGATCATCTCGCCGAGTACATGACTGGGGGAGAAGTGGTGGTCCTTGGTGATGTAGGCCGCAACGTGGCCGCTGGGATGACCGGCGGCGTGCTCTATCTCTATGACCCGAACCATGAGGTCAAGGCGCGCCTATCCGAGAGCGCCCCACCGGTGGTCCGGCCGTCAAAGCGCGATATTGATCGACTCTTTCACCTTGTCGGCGAGCATGTAGATCGGACGGGTTCGCCTGTCGCATCTGCGATTCTGCAGGCATGGGACACCGAGGGCGAGCGGTTCTGGGTCGTAAAGCCGGAAGCCAGGCTCCCCAAACCGGCAGAATCCGGTATTCACGCCGTTGACGACATCGTCAATATGCCGACCGTTGGGCTGATCCCGTCTGGGAACAATTCGGCCATCTGACTCGTTGTATTGGTATCAGTTGCGGTTGGTCCGGGCGACCAGTCTTCCCCCCACTCCCACTTGCGGGCGCCCGGCCAACCGCAGCCGAGATCATCGGTCGGTGGATGCAAACAACCGTGTATCTGACTGTCAGGACCGACTACTCTTTCCACTAGCGTCATAGTGCAATTTATGAGGAGCCTCCCATGACCACCGTCGACATCGATCTCGGCAGCTATCAGCTCGGCTGGTCAGACAATCAAGACGACTACGTCTACAAGCCTGAGAAGGGGCTGACGGAGCAGTTGATCCGCGATATGTCGGCCATGAAGGGCGAACCTGAATGGATGCTCGACTTCAGGCTGAAGTCTTTCAAGCGGTTCTTGAACAAGCCGACCCCACAGTGGGGTGGCGGAGGACTGCTCGACGAGATTGACTATGACGACATCTACTACTACATCAAGCCGATGGAGGGTCAGGCGAAGGACTGGGACATGGTTCCTGAGTCCATCAAGGACACCTACGAGAAGCTTGGCATTCCTGAGGCAGAACGGAAGTACCTCGCTGGCGTGACTGCCCAGTATGAGTCCGAGGTCGTCTATCACCGCAACCGAGAGGATCTCGAAAAACTCGGCGTGCTGTTCACTGACATGGACACAGCAGTTCGCGAGTACCCCGATCTTGTGCGCGAGCACTTCGGGACGATCATTCCTCCAAATGACAACAAATTCGCCGCACTGAACTCGGCCGTGTGGTCAGGCGGGTCCTTCATCTACGTCCCACCCGGTGTCCACGTAGATCAGCCGCTTCAGGCGTACTTCCGTATCAATGCTGAGAGCATGGGTCAGTTCGAGCGGACACTGATCATCGTCGACGAGGGTGCGTTTTGTCATTACGTCGAAGGCTGTTCCGCCCCGACCTACACGAGAGACTCCCTCCACGCTGCCGTGGTGGAAGTTGTCGTGAAGGAAGGCGGCCGGTGCCGATACACCACGATCCAGAACTGGTCGAACAACGTGCTCAACCTCGTCACGAAGCGAGCCACGGCATACAAGAACGCGACCATGGAATGGATCGACGGCAACCTCGGATCCGGTCTCACGATGAAGTACCCGGCTGTGTGGCTGATGGAAGAGGGAGCCCACGGAGAGGTGCTCTCGATTGCTTTCGCCAATACCGGCCAGGTTCTCGATGCCGGAGCGAAGATCGTTCACGTTGCCCCGAACACGACCTCGCTCATCACCTCGAAGTCAATCAGCAAGGGTGGCGGGCGCTCGACGTACCGTGGTCTCGTGAGGGTTGAAGAGGGTGCTGAGAACGCAAAGTCGTATGTGATGTGTGACGCATTGCTACTCGACGAAGACTCACGATCTGACACCTATCCATATATGGAGATCGAGGAGTCTGACATCGACATCGGTCACGAAGCGACCGTTTCGAAGGTCGGCGAGGACCAGTTGTTCTACCTGATGAGTCGTGGGCTGGACGAGGCTCAGGCGACGGCGATGGTGGTTGCCGGCTTCATCGAGCCAATCGTCAAGGAACTCCCGATGGAGTACGCCGTAGAACTCAACCGCCTCATCGAACTCCAAATGGAAGGCTCCATCGGCTAGGAGCCTCGTACCCAGGGTTCTGCAACGCACTGGGTAAGACTGACAGCCCACAGAATGGATGTCGACCGCTGTGGGTAGGCTCACGCCCTATGCGTATTCGAGTCGCCGACTGCACCGTCCGCTATGAAGGACGTCTCAATGCCTACCTCCCCGAGGCGACGCGACTCGTGATGGTGAAAGCCGACGGGTGTGTTGCCGTCCACGCAGACGGCGGCGCGTACAAACCGCTGAACTGGATGAACGCTCCGAACACCTTCACGGAGGAGGAGGATGCGTGGGTTGTAATCAATCCGAAGGGGGAGAGACTCACTATCGAGTTCGGGGAGATTCACTTTGAGACTTCAGTTGAACTCGGCGAGGATCCAGGTTTGCAGAAGGACGGTGTCGAGCTCGAGCTCCAGCGACTTCTCGCTGAGCGGCCCGAGACCTTCGGCGAGAGCATGACGCTGATTCGACGCGAGTACCCCACCCCAATCGGCCCTGTAGACCTGCTCTGTCGCGACGCTGATGGCGTCACGGTTGCCATTGAGATCAAACGCAGAGGCGAGATAGACGGCGTCGAGCAGTTGACTCGATATCTCGAGTTCCTCAACCGCGACGGCAGGCTCGCTCCCGTTCGGGGCATTTTCGCCGCACAGGTCGTAAAGCCACAGGCCCGAGTTCTCGCGGAAGACCGCGATATCCAATGGCTTGAGGTCGACTACGACGAGCTTCGCGGTGCGGACTCAGACGTCATGAAGCTGTTCTAGACAACAGCTCGAGCGACGGCCACGTCACTCTTGGCTTGTGAGCGTCAGGACTGGGACAGAGGCGAGTTCGTCGAGGAGCGCGGTCCGGGCGGCTTTCCAAGGAACATGAAGCGCGCATTGGCTCGCACCGCCGCAGGGCCCACCTTTGAGAATGCAAGTCTGAGTATCGGTCGGACCCTCGACTGCCTCGACGAGATCGAGGACACTGATGTCATTGGGATCGGCGACCAACCGATACCCACCGGTCGGGCCGCGCTTGGACTCCACCCAACCCTCCCTGACGAGCGGCGACATGATCTGGGGCAGGTAGGTCTGTGTCGTCCCGATCGCATTCGCCAATGCCGGGGACTGCAGCGTCTCCTCGGAGTCGTGAAGAGCGTGGAGGGCTTCGACGGCCAGACCCGTCTTCTGCTGAATTGCGAATTTCATAGGCTCGCAGTGTAGAACTCATCGCGGCAGCGGAGCGCCGTTACATCAGCGATTCGAGGTCGTGAGTTGTCGATGGGTGTCTGAGCTTCCCGAGTGCCTTGCTCTCGATCTGGCGCACACGTTCGCGGGTGATCCCGAGCAGTGTTCCGACGGCCGAAAGTGTTCGAGGTGGCTGGCTGTCGAGACCGTAGCGAAGCACTACAACGACACGCTCGCGCTCATCAAGGGCGTGGATTGCTTTCAACAGTTCCGAGCGGCGTGCCATGTCGGCGATCGGGACGAACGGATCCGGCGTCCGATCATCGGTGACGAAATCACCCAGTTCCGCGTCCCCGTCGTCGCCAACCTTGCGATCGAGAGACACCGTGTCGCCAGGAGCATTGAGCGCGATCATGATCTTGTCCTCGTCAAGACCGGTGACCTCCGCGATCTCTGTGATTGTTGGCATTCGTCGCAAACGTTCGTGGAGCGACAGTTCTGCCTCTTGAACGGTGCGGACGACGTCGACGAGGTGAACCGGCAACCTGATCGTGCGGCCGTGATTACCGAGTCCACGCGTGATGGCCTGTCGAATCCACCATGTTGCGTAGGTCGAGAACTTGAAACCCTTCCGCCAGTCGAACTTCTCCACCGCCCGGATCAGTCCGAGGTTGCCCTCCTGGATCAGATCGAGAAGATCGAGACCCCGACCTGTGTATCGCTTGGCGATCGAAATGACAAGTCGGAGATTCGAGCGGATGAACTGCTGCTTGGCATGTTCAGCGAGTCTGATGTGGCGCACGAGTTCGACACGTTGGGCCGCATCTATGTCACCTGACTCGGCAAGGAGCTTCTCGGCTTGTTGACCGCGTTCGATCGCCCGTGCGAGGCGAACTTCATCCTCTGCCGTCAATAGATCGTGGCGGGAGACGGCGTCAAGATACAAGCCGATCGCATCGGCAGCGCCAGAATGTCTCGCTGTTTCTGCCATATCTCCGCCCTGTGGCTGGTGAAACTGCGTATTGCCGAGAACGCGAAGGTATCACTCCAAGGCCAGTGTCGCAAGGGAGCGGTACGCTTTGTCCACAGTGTCAGGACTTCCGCGACGCTTGGATTCCCAATGCCCATTCGAGTCAGTCTGATTCGCACAGCGCTCCTCGCGCTCGGTGTGCTTGTGCTTTCTGCGTGCGCTGGAACCGATGGTGTCGGGCCAGGTGGCGCGGTGATTCCGCCCGAACGTGGCGCTCCCGTCGTTGAGATTGTTGTTCTCGCTGCGGATGACCTCGGAACCATCGATTCCACAGTCCTCGCCGATGGCGTTTCTACGGCTCCGAGCGATGGGGTTCGCTTGGTCCCCTGGCTCCGACTACCGATTGCGGTGTCCGTTTCGGCACCGGGGTTCCAGCCATACGAATACTTGATCGATGAATTCCCTGAGGGCGGTGCCATCGAGTTCAGGCTGGAGCCAGTGGTGCTCCGAGGTCGGATTACCACCCACGACGGGAGGCCGTTGCCAGGGGCCCTCGTTTCGTTGGGTGATGACAGCGATCGGACTGACAATGAGGGCCGGTATGCGCTTGACCGTGCGATTCCCGGGACGATGACGCTGACGCGACCGGCCTGGGAGACCAAACAGCATGAATGGGACGGAGGCGTCGAGGATCTCGACATTGCGATGGCACAACTCCAGATCAACGCGATGCGAGTCTCGGCAAACGATGTCTCCGACGCATCGACGTGGAATCGTGTGCTCGACCTCGCCGATACGACCGGCATCAACGCTTTGGTCGTCGATCTCAAAGCTGAGGACGGGACCGTCGTGTACCGCTCAGAGCTCCCCGAAGCTGCTGCCGTTGGCGCTGTCAACAGCTTCTTTGACCCAAGGGATGTCCTTCGGGCCGGCGACGAGCACGACCTCTACATGATTGGCCGCATCGGTGTATTCCAGGATGACTTTTATGCAAAGGCGAACCCTGACCACGCTGTGACCACATTGACTGGAGAACTCTGGACCGCGAACAACGGGTTCGCCTGGCTCGATCCGTCTGATCCTGCCGGATACGAGTATTCGATTTCGATCGCAGAAGAGGCATGCAGCCTCGGATTCGACGAGATTCAATTCGACTACGTGTCTTGGCCGATCGGACGCCTCGACGATGCGGTGTTTGATGGCGAATACAACCAGGAGGTTCGAGTTGCGGCGATTACCGCCTTCCTCGATCGGGCGTTCTCTGTGTTGCATCCCCGATGCGCCGTCTCTTCGACCCTGCTCGGCATCGTGCTCGAGTCGAGATCTGACGAGGGTGTAGGTCAGCGTCCGTCAGCCATGTCGCGATCGGTCGATGTGCTGTCACCGACGCTCTACACGACGAACTACGGCAAGGGATGGAAGGGCATCGATGACCCGAACGAGGAAGCCGTCGAGGTCGTATCGACGGCCCTCGCAGGCGGAGCGCCGAAACTCGATGGGTTTGCGTATTTCAGACCGTGGCTTCAGACGTGGGCCATCAGCGAAGCCGACCAGCGTGCCGTACAGTCTGCCGTGACCGAAGACGGCATGGGATGGCTGCTGTGGAGCAACAACGCGGGATACACAAAGGCGATCCTCCCTCCTCGCTGAGCGAGCTTGAGGAAGCAGTGACCGGTTGTCGGCGCTGCCCGCGGCTCGTCGAGTGGCGTGAGCACGTGGCGACTACCAAACGTGCATCGTTCATGGACGAGGTCTATTGGGGGAGACCAGTTCCCGGATTTGGGGACCCATCGGCTCACATTGTGGTTGTCGGCCTTGCTCCGGCTGCACATGGGGCTAACAGGACGGGCCGTATGTTCACGGGGGATCGGTCTGGCGACTGGCTATATCGGTCGCTTCACAGGAACGGTCTTGCTTCACAACCGACATCGACCAGCGCCGGCGACGGTCTCACGCTCGCTGACGCCTGGGTCACGGCCCCGGTTCGATGTGCACCGCCCCAGAACAAACCGACTCCTCTTGAGCGGAACACATGCGCTGGCTGGTTCGACGCGGAGCTAGCGCTTCTTCCGAATGCCACTGTGTACGTCGCTCTCGGCCAGTTTGGCTATCACGCGCTCTGGTCGCATCTCGGACGCTCAGGCACAGCGATGCCGAAGCCTCGACCGAGGTTCGCACATGGACTCGAAATCGAACTTGAGGACGTCAGCGTTCTCTGCAGCTTTCATGTGTCGCAACAGAACACCTTCACAGGGAAGCTCACCGAGCCGATGCTCGATGCGGTCTTCGCGAGAGCTGTCGCGGTCGCTTCCGGCTAGACGGGCTGGAGTACTTCCACACGCCCAAGGGGTGACCCGGCAATCGTGAAGCGTTGTCCCTATCCGCGTTCGACGATCTCGATGACGAGGCCGTCGGGATCTCGGCAGAACAGGTACCTGCGTTCCTTGGTTGGTGGAGCCTCGATCGCGACGTTGTTGGCGATGAGATGTGCGTGGGCGGCTTCGATGTCGTCGACGAGCAGATCGAACGAAATCGTCGGCTGCAGCCCATAGGGATGCACCTCGAGCAGGTCGTTCGCAACTGGCAGGAGGAGTAGTCGTCGATCGCCGTTCGTGAGGCGCACGGCGCCGCGTTCTTCCTCTTCGAAACGAAACCCGAGCACGCCGACGTAGAACGCGACGGACCGCTCCCGACTGGCACAAAGGACGTTGACCTCACCCATTTCGAACCGCATGCTGCCCCTTTCCGAAGGTCGAAGACTTCTGCCTGCCCGGCACGGGCACATCCGCAGGCTGAGGACTGCGACGGCAACACTACTCAATGGCGCACCTTGGATCGTGGACGGGTGATCGCGACCACGCGACGCTATTCGGTACGGCGTGAGCCTACGCGGTCGGATTGCCGCTATCGAGATCGATCACTCTCGCTACCGGCTAGACGGGAAGCAGATGATCCATTGGCAGCCGGAACTGCCGATGCCACACGTCTCGGAGATACGGATATGGGTTGACCTTTGTGCCTCGATGTCGCAACTCGAAGTGGGTGTGCGGGCGGGTGCCCTCAGCATTCCCCGAGTCTCCGACATACCCGATGGTCTGCCCAGCAGCAACGGTATCCCCGACCGTCAGTGTTGCGAAATAGGCGGTCCATTCGCCACCAGCTCCGTCGTCGGTACCCAGTGTGTCGTTGTTGAGGTGCATATAGACCGTCATCCAGTCATCTGGATGTTGGATCCGGATGAAGTAGCCCGACATTCGAGAGTGGCCCATCGCCGCGACGACGCCACCGGCCACGGCAACAATGGCGTTGCCTCGCTTCGACATGATGTCGATTCCCTCGTGACGTCGGCCACCCGAACGGCGGGCACCCCACGAGTCCCAGAATGAAGATTCCGAGCCTTCATGAGGGAATACGGAGAATCGCATGTGCTCTTCGCCCGCGACTTCTTGGAGCACCGCGGCGTCGGCAGGCGCATCTCCGATTGACAGCCCAGACAACAGAACGGCCGCGATGAGCGCGAGCGTCAAGAGACGTTTCAGGATTGGTGACATGTGATCCTCCAATGACCGCGGTTCCTACCGATGCGGTCATGTGTGGTCGGCTCGGAACGCTATGGGTGGAGTCTGGATACTTGACGCGTCGCGCAGCCCACGACGGGAGCGAAATACACACATGGCCGTGTTGGAAACGGCGGAATACCAACGGCAGCGCGGGTATCCTCGCTTGGTTCCACCCAAGGATTCCCGTGACCGCACCAACTCTCCCCGAATCATCTTCCCGCCGCACAGCGGCCGTTTCCAGGCTTCCTGAGCTCTCGATGCCTTCCGAACGCGAGGAGATCTGGCGGTATCTCGATCTCGATTTCGACCCGCGCTTCGGCGAAGCAGCGAAGGAACCGGGCTCTGCTGGAGACACGGACGAGCTGCTGCGCTTGTGGACAGGGCGCGTCGTCTCCGTAGTCGATGGCTTCCCGACAACCCCCGAAGTCGCAACGACCGACGACAGACCCTCCGGAGGCGACGATCTGTTCTCGACGGCCTACGACGCCCTCGCTCCTGCTTCGATTCTCATTGACAAGACCGTGCTCGACACCCCAGTTCTCGTCGATGTTCAGGTGAGCGGCGAAGCCACGAGCTTTCCTGGCGTCCACATCGTCGTCCCGAATGGCGCCGATGCGTCGGTGGTGGTTCGCTACCGGTCTACTTCGGACTCGGCTGCCGTGGTCGTGCCCCTTCTCTCAGCCACTGTGGGCGACAACGCCCGCTGCAAGTTGACGCTGATTCAAGATTGGAACTACAACACGAGAGCGATCGGAAGGGCGGTAATCGACCTCGGCCGCGACGCCGGCCTCACGCTCAGCGAAGTAGGCCTCGGAGCCAAGATTGGTCGCCTGCATCTTGATGTGAACTTCGTCGGTGACGGCTCATGGGCGAAGGTCTTTGGTGTGTACTTCGGCGAGGAGGATCAGACGCTGGACTACCGATACTTCATGAACCACATCGGTACGAACACACGGTCTGACATGCACCTCAAGGGAGCGGTTGAAGATGAGGCTCTCTCGGTCTTCACAGGCATGATTCGAATTGAGACAACTGGTCAGAAGACCGAAGCATTCCAAACCAACCGGAATCTCATTCTGACCAAGGGTGCATCAGCCCAGTCGGTTCCCAATCTCGAGATCCTCGCCAACGATGTCAAATGCGGACACGGATCGAGCGTCGGACCCCTCGACGAGGATCAGCGTTATTACCTGATGAGTCGTGGTTTGACGCCTGATGTTGCCGACCGTCTTCAGGTAAGGGGATTCTTCGAAGAGGTGATCTCCGAGATCCCACACAAGGAACTTGCGCCTTCGATCCGGGAGCGGATCAACGCCAAATACATCACGGCCCAGGAAGAAGGTCGCCTATGACCGAGCATTCGATCGGATCGATTGAGGCGCTTGCCGACGGTCGCGGCACCAAGGTTGAAATTGGCGACGAGCTCATTGCCGTATTCAGGGTCGACGAGGCTGTCTATGCCATCGCAGACCGATGTAGCCATGCAGAGGCTTCCCTCGCTGAAGGGGAGCTGTTTGGCCTCGATGTCGAGTGTCCTCGTCATGGCGCCGAGTTCAACATTGCGACCGGTGCGCAGGCTTCGCTGCCAGCCACCAAACCGGTGCAGGTGTATCCCACATCGATCGTTGAGGGCGAAGTGTTCCTCACAATCGGAGAAGAGGTCAGCGATGCGTAATGCACTCGAAGTCAGAGGTCTCACAGCGTCCATCGGGGATTTGGAGATTCTGCGTGGTATTGATCTCGATGTTCCGTTCGGCGAGGTGCACGCTGTCATGGGCCCTAACGGCTCAGGGAAGTCGACGCTGTGTCATGTCCTGATGGGCAAGCCGGACTACGTGGTAGATGGTTCAGCGAATGTCGATGGCATCGACGTCATGGATTTGACGGTTGACGAGCGGGCTCGTGCCGGTCTCTTTGAGGCGTTCCAGTATCCAACCGAGATTCCGGGCGTCACGCTCGATGACCTGACCTCGGCGATGGCAGATTCGAATCCTTCCGACCATGGGTTTGCAGGGCGCGAGGCTGCCACGACCGAACTGCTCTCGATGGATCCATTCCGGGAACGGTTCGTCAATGTTGGTCTCTCCGGCGGCGAGAAGAAACGCTCCGAGATGTATCTGCTTGGTGTTGCGAATCCAAGGATGGCGATTCTCGATGAGATCGACTCAGGTCTCGACATCGACGCCGTTCGCGAGGTCGCTGACATGGTCGAGGCCATGCGGAGTGACGATATGGGTATCCTCATCATCACCCACTACAGCCGAATTCTCCGCTACATGTCGGTGGACAAGATCCACGTCATGGTCAAGGGCAAGATCGTCCAGACCGGTGGGCCTGAGGTCGCTGAGGAACTCGAAGCCGGAGGCTACGCAGACCTCCAAGCCGCAAACGCGTAGGCACCGGCGACGGAGGCTCGGTCTGCTACCTGCCGCGGGTGGTCAGCGGTCGTGATTGGCTGGTTTGTCGCTCAACGCCGCGATACCCCATGAACTAGAGTCGTCGCATGACAGAACGACCTCCCGACGAGATCCCATTCATGATCGCAACCACGATCGACTGTGCGGACCTCGCAGGCATGACGGCCTTTTGGGGTGGTCTCCTCGGCGTCGAGACCCAGATCCACGACCAATTCGGATTCCTCGCGCACGCACCGGACCGGAAAGTCACCATCTGGTTGCAGAAGGTCGACGAGCCCAAGGTCGGAAAGAACCGGGTACACCTTGATTTGGCAGTTATCGACCTCGAGGCTGCCCTTCAGAGAGTCCTCGAGCTCGGCGGTTCGGTGGTCGGAGCCCAATCCTGGAGCGACTTCACGTGGCGCACCTGCGCAGACCCAGAAGGCAACCTCTTTGACATCATGCAGGCACAGACCGTCGAATCATGATCGAATGACATCTGATCTTCCCAACATCGAACTTGGTGAGCGCGACCTCGCTCGGTATTCACCGGCTCTGTTGCGCACATGGCCGGAAGGAAGGCAGTGGATCACAGCGACGGGAACGCTTTGTTTTGCGGACATCTCAGGTTTCACAGCGTTGTCGGAGAAGCTCGCCGAACGTGGAAGAATCGGAGCTGAGGAACTCGCATCGATCCTTGATCGCGTCTTCGGTGAGATGCTCGAAGTTGCACATGAACGCGGTGGGTCTCTCCTGAAGTTCGGCGGCGACGCGTTATTGCTGTTCTTTACCGGTGTTGATCATGCAGCCCAAGCTGCGTGTGCGGCGGTCGAGATGAGAGCGGTTCTCGCGAGTGTCCGAGGCACCCCATCGTCGGCCGGCACATTGTCGCTTCGGATGTCGCAGGGACTCCATTCAGGGGAATTGATGATGGTGCGGGCTGAGGGGTCCCACGCGGAACTGGTTGTCATCGGCCCTTGCGTTTCGCGCACGATGGAAATGGAACACGAGGCGAAACCCGGCGAGATCCTCGTCAGTGCTGACACCTTCGATTTGTTGCCCGCTGGCGCATGTAGAGAGTCGAGCGGTGAAGGCTGGCTGCTGAGATGGAGAACGCCGAAAGTGCCCAAGCCCGATCGCATCGAGGCTGAGGAGTTACAAGACAGCACCGCACGACTGGTCCCGGTAGGACTGAGGGGCATGCTTTCCGTCATGGATCCTGACCCGGAGCATCGGATTGCGTCAGTCGTGTTCGTGAAGCTTGGGGGTACCGATCGCCTGCTCGCCAGAGACGGTCCTGACGTCGTCGCAGCCGAAGTTGATCGGATTATCGCTGCGGTCACCGAGTACGTCGATGGCGAGGAAATCACCTTCCTTGGGTCGGATGCCGATGCTGATGGCTTCAAATTGATTCTTGTGTCGGGAGTACCTCGAACACTTGAGAATGAGGAGGGCAGGGTGCTCCGCGCGGCAAATCGAATTGCCGGTATCACGTCGCAGCTTGTGGTCCAGGTAGGCGTCAACCGTGGGCATGTGTTCTCAGGTGAAGTCGGCAACCAAACCCGAGCCACGTTCACGATTATCGGAGACACGGTCAACACGGCTGCCAGGATGATGGCCGCCGCCCCCGCATGCGTCGTCTACGCGGGCCCCGAGGTTGTCGAACGATCCCGAACACTGTTTGAGACATCGACTCCCGAGCCCGTCACCGTCAAAGGAAAAAGCGAACCCCTGAGGGTGCTCGCACTCGGCATGGAGATTGGCGACCGGGGGCAGGAGGACGTGCGGGGCGGGCAGTTTGTCGGTCGAAGCGAACCACTTGAGATGCTACGCAACGCATGGGCAAAAGCAACCGAAGGGCGCGGTGGTTGGATTCGGATTGTCGGGCCGACCGGATTTGGCAAGACCCGCCTGATGCAGGAAGGAACGAACGGGTCGGAGCCGGCTCGGCTCGACGGACGAGCAGAGCCCTATGGCGCAACGAACCCGTATCGCCCGCTTCGAGATCCGCTTCGCGACCTCCTCGGTATCGAACGCGCGCCGAACAAGGAGATGGGGGACAGGCTGCTCCTCATACTCAATGACCTCGCTCCCAGCCTTGTTCCGTTTGCGCCACTGATTGGGGATGTCACCCATATCGAGGTGCCGTCGACTCCAGAGGCGGATCGGATCACCCGCCGCTTCCGTCAGGAGAAGACCGCCGACGTCATCATCGATTTGCTCGATGCTGTCGTGGATCGGTCGCTGATTATCACGTTCGATGATTCCCATTGGGCCGATCCTGCGACAGTTGCCATGCTCGATCGGTTGGCGGGAGCGTCCGCGACAAGGGGCTGGTTTGGTGTCGAGACCAGCCGAGAACAGCGGAGCGCCGGCGCTGAGGTAGTTGAACTCGAGCCCCTTGCGGATGCCGAGGTACGAGAGCTGATCCATGCCAGGACGGCGGCTGCACCTCTGAGAGATGACGTCGTCGACTCGCTCGTCGACCGGTCGGGGGGTAGTCCACTGTTCGTCGAGGAATTGCTCGATGCCTTGCGAGCGACCGGCAGCGTAGGCGGGCTCCCAACATCGCTTGAAGGGGTAGTCGGTACACAGATTGATGCCCTGAACCCACTGGCAAGGAGAGTCCTTCGGTACGTGTCGGTTCTCGGTCGTTCGTTCAGAACATCCGTTGCACGGGATTTGATCGCCACCGAGGGAATCCAACTCAACGCGGCGACTCGAACGGCACTGGCCGAGTTCCTCGTGTCCGACGGCGAGGACCGTTTGCGGTTCTATCACGCCATGGTTCGCGATGTCGCGTATTCGGGTCTGTCGTTTCGGCAGCGCCGAGAGTTGCATGGTCGTGCCGGTCAACTCGTGCTTGCCGGTGCCTCCGACATCGATGCCGTCGTCGACATCCTTGCATTCCATTTCTATCACTCCGGTGATGCCGAACGTACCTGGGAGTTCTGCGTTCGAGCAGGGGATCGGAACATGGGTCTCTACGCGAACCCTGAAGCTGCAGTGCATTTCGAGCATGCGGTTGAAGTCTCGAAACGGCTTCCGTTGCTCTCGACTGATGAGATCCGTGATGTGCACGTCAAGCTTGGGGATGTTCTCGAGCGGTCTGGGGCGTTCGATCGGTCGATTGGCTCATACCGGCGAGCAGGGCGCTTGGTGACAGGAAATCCGCTTATCGAGGCAGATATGCGGCTCAAGATGGCTCGGGCGCGGGAGCGGGCAGGTAAGTACTCAGCCGCGCTCGGAGACACGACACGTGCGATCAATCTCGTTGACGGTTCACGCTCGACTGAGGCGATGAGGCGGAAGGCCGAGGCTTTGGGGTACGCAGCGTTGGTGCGTCAGGCACAGCAGAAACCACACGGAGCGCTCCTCCGTGCCGAGGAGGCCGCAGTCCTGGCCGAGAGTATCGGCGACGATGTAACGCTCGCCCGAGCGTGGGTGGTTCTCGACTGGGCATACTTCATGGTCGGACGAGCTGACGAAGCGGTGCATTCGGCCAAGGCGCTCGACATATACGAGCAACGCAACGACCTCAATCAAGTCGCGATCGTTGCCACGAACCTGGGAGGGTTTGCGTTCTTCGA
>Ga0070727_10002845_pt1 | contig 16239 bp, 13 predicted proteins | sample tdAd472_FD_66722 | JGI IMG/M metagenome (GOLD analysis project Ga0070727, IMG submission 66722) | Marine sediment microbial communities from the Atlantic coast under amendment with organic carbon and nitrate - tdAd47.2 | ecosystem: Environmental > Aquatic > Marine > Coastal > Sediment | place...
AAACCCGAATTAAATTGCGTTGCATGATCTTCTCCTTTTCCACGTCGTTGTTCGACGGGAAGATCATCGCAAGGCCCGGTGTCAAAGAACTTCGGGTGGCCTGATCCTTACCTGACGTTAATCTGATGATTCGCTAGAAGCTTCGTTTCGCCTCGAGCAGGACCTGCACGCTGTCGATCGAGGGGTCACCATCGAGCGGAAACGCAAAGTCGAGGTGGGCGACCTTGTTGGTGCTGAAGCGGGTCGGGGCGAAGCGGAATCCGAACCCGACGTCCTTCAGCCAGCCCAGGTTCGGCTCGCCGATCGGGTTATCGCCCCACGTTCTACCGACGTCGAAGAAAACCGCCCCGCCAACCCGGAACAGCCGCCACGGGTACCAATCCGTGAAGTAGCGCTGTTCGACCGTGAACAACAGCTTCGAATCGCCTGTCTGGTAACGCAGTGGATAGCCGCGCAGGCCGGACTTGCCGCCCAGCTGCACGGGATTGTCGAGATCCAGGTCGTGGCCTGCCGTCCCCGATAAGGTCATGAAAAACAACCGCTTTTCAGATTGTCGGTGATAGAAGCGAGTGTTCAATGTCGTCTTTGCATTGACCGTGTTGCCGCTCTCGCGGCGGCCGTTGGCCACGACGGACAGTAGCAGCGCCGTCTTGTCCAGCGAGCCGAAGCCCAGGTTCGCTGTCGCTGCGGCGACCAGGGCATTACGGTCCGCGCCGAAACTCCGGTCCGCGTAGCCGAGAGAGGCCGAGATCCGCGTTCCCATGAAGAAGTCTTCCGTGCGGCCGATCTGGTTCGTGTTGCTCGAGGTGCTGAAGTCGTCTTCAAGGATCTCGAGGCCGAGGAACGGGTAAACGAGTTTGCGATCCTCCGGGATCACAGCGGGCAAGGTCGGATCCAGGGCCTGGGAGAAATCGTTGTCGTCATAGACATAGCCGACAGACCAGCGCCTCACCCAGCCGTCCCTGAGGCCGCGGGACCAGCCGCCGAACGCTGTCAGGTACTCACGTTCGTGGCGATACTCGGCTGCCTCGTCACCGAGGCGGTACAGGGCCGTGCGCCGGTCATCGTTCGCAATCCAGCCGCCCGCCGTCCAGCGGGAATCAAGCGCGTGAAACGGACGAATGACCGACAGAAAGTTGGTTTTGCCGTCTGAGTTATCGGCCACCCTGAGGAACACTGACACCCAGCTGCTGCCGAGATTTCGATCCTCGAAGTCGAACTGGGTCGAGGTGCGGTCGACGCCGTCGATCCACTTGAGACGGAGTAGCTGTCCCCGACCGAAGAAGTTGGTCTCCTCGATACCGATGGCCGTACGATTCTCACCGCCGCTGCGGGAAAACGAGAAATCCGGCGTTAGCGACCAAACGTCCTGTGTCGTTACTCTGAGGTCGACGACCCCATCCTCGTAACGCACTGGCTCTATGTTGGCTTCCAAGATGAACCGGTTCGCGCGCAGAATTCTCTCGGACTCATCGAGCAGGCGTTGTTCAAAATCGTCGCCGGCACGAAACAGCAGTTGATTGTCGATGACCCTGTCGCGAGTGATGATGTGCAGGCGATTGGCCCAGCGGTACAGCCACTTGTTTTCGGCAGGATCGGACAGATCGAAGATATTGCGCTTCTCGAGAATGACTTCCCCGACCTGCGCGCCGGAGGCTTCGAGTGCCTTCGCGTCTGGCATGGATTCAATGGGCGCGGTCTCTGCAGCGAAGACGGCCGGCAGCCAGACTATCGCGAGCAATATGGGCCCGGTGATACGCGAAAGGCTTATTCTGATAGGTCCCGGCATGTCAGGTCTTGATTGTAAATTCCCTTCGTTGTATTGGCAGGCGCGCATAGGTATTAGCCGATTCTATGCCCACACTCGCGAAGCAGTATAATCGGCCGATCTCAAGGGGCTGTCACTGCCGGTATGGAACAAAACCTGTTGAATCAAGGCGTAACGCTGATGATCGTGGGCATGGGCACGGTATTTGTGTTCCTGACCGCGCTCGTTATCGCGATGTCATTGATGGCAGCAATCGTCAGACGAATTCGGCCTGCTGCGGCAGTTGGCGGCATCACGGATGAGGAAATTGCGGCGATAGGGGCGGCCATCCGCCAGCATCGGCGCAAGTAAACGGACAAGGCAAAATGAACAAAAAAAATCCACTGCGAATCACCGAACTCGTGCTTCGCGACGCACACCAAAGCCTGCTCGCGACGCGCATGCGCATCGACGACATGCTGCCCATCGCCGAGAAGCTCGACAAGGCGGGGTTCTGGTCCATCGAATCCTGGGGTGGCGCAACCTTCGACTCCTGTATTCGTTATCTGGGTGAGGACCCGTGGGAGCGAATTCGGCGGCTGAAGGCGGCCATGCCCAATACACCCCAGCAAATGTTGTTCCGCGGTCAGAATATTCTCGGTTATCGACACTATGCCGATGACCTCGTCGAGAAGTTCGTCGAGCGTTGCGCGGTGAACGGTATTGACATTTTCCGGATTTTCGATGCACTGAACGACCTGCGCAATCTCGAGACGGCGATCAAAGCTACCCTGAAAGTCGACAAGCATGCGCAGGGAACGCTCTCCTACACCGTCAGTCCGGTACACACTGTCGACCTGTGGGTCGATACCGGCCGGCGTCTCGAGGACATGGGCGCGCACTCGATTTGCATCAAGGACATGGCAGGGTTGTTGCGTCCGTATGTCGCGTTCGAACTGGTCAGCCGTTTGAAAGAAGCGGTCGATATCCCGATTCATTTGCACTGCCACGCGACGACGGGCCTGGCGATCGCCACCTGCGTCAAGGCGGCCGAGGCGGGCGTCGACAATATCGATACGGCGATATCGTCAATGAGCATGACCTACGGGCATACCCCGACGGAGACGCTGGTATCCACGCTGGAAGGAACCGACCGTGACACCGGTCTCGACCTGCACGAGCTCGAGGAAATCGCGGCGTATTTTCGAGACGTGCGCAAGAAATACGCGAAGTTCGAAGGCGGCCTGAAAGGCGTCGATTCGAGAATCCTCGTCGCGCAAGTGCCCGGGGGCATGCTGACCAATCTCGAGAGTCAGCTCAAGGAACAGAATGCCGGCGAAAAGCTCGATGAAGTACTCGAGGAAATCCCGCAGGTGCGTCGTGACCTCGGCATGCTGCCACTCGTGACGCCGACGTCGCAGATTGTCGGCACGCAGGCTGTCATCAATGTCCTGTCCGGTTCGCGATACACGACGATCACCAAGGAAACAGCGGGTGTCCTCAAAGGAGAGTACGGCGCCACGCCGGCTCCCGTTAACGTACAACTCCAGGAACGCGTGCTGAAGGGTGGCGAGCCCGTTACCTGCCGGCCGGCGGATTTGCTCAAGCCGGAACTCGAGAGCCAGACGAAGGAATTCAACCACATCGCGATCGAGCGCAAGATCAACCTCGCACACGATGTCATCGACGATGTCCTGACCTACGCGTTGTTCCCCCAGATTGGCATTCGTTTCCTGCAGAACCGGCAAAACCCGGAGGCGTTCGAACCGCCACCCGATGCGGAGCCGGCACCTGCGGCCGCACCGCCTGCGCCGGCAGATGGCCCGGCGGTGTATTCGGTACGCGTCAACGGCAAGGAATATACCGTCGAGGTTGCCGACAGCGGCGAACTCACCGACGTGCGGACGCCGGCTGCAGCGAGTGCTCCAGCACGTTCGCAATCGGGCGAGACGGTCGCAGCGGTGCTCGCCGGCAATATTTTCAAGGTGCACGTCGCGCCGGGTGATGCCGTCGAGAAAGGACAGCCGCTACTGGTCGTCGAGGCCATGAAGATGGAAACAACCGTCAGTTCGCCGAAGGACGGAACCATCAGCGACGTGTTCATCAGCGAAGGTGACGTTGTCGCCGTCGGTGATACGCTGGTTGCGATTGCCTGATGCAGGCTTCCTGATGAAGAAGGCCTGAGCAATGGAACTGATCCAGGAAATCTGGCACGGCTCGGGTCTCTACCAGATCACGGGCGGGCAGGTTGCGATGCTCGCCATCTGCCTGCTCCTGTTGTACCTGGGCATCGTCAAAAAGTTCGAGCCTTTGCTGCTCGTGACAATTGGTTTCGGGGGACTCCTTAGCAATATTCCGGGAGCCGGCATTGCGGAAGAGGGTGGCCTGCTCTTTCTTGCCTATGAGGTCGGCATCAAATCGGGTGCGTTTCCGCTCATCATCTTCATGGGTGTCGGTGCACTCACCGACTTCGGGCCACTGCTGGCGAATCCACGCACGCTGTTCCTTGGCGCCGCCGCGCAATTCGGGATCTTCGCAACGCTGCTCGGTGCGCTGGGGATGACGCAACTGGGCTGGATGGACTTCTCCCTGAAGGAGGCTGCCGCTATCGGCATCATTGGCGGCGCGGACGGCCCGACAGCAATATATGTCGCCGGACAGCTCGCGCCGAACTTGCTGGGCGCGATTGCAGTGGCCGCCTATTCCTACATGGCACTCGTGCCGATGATTCAGCCGCCGATCATGAAGCTGCTGACGACGGAATCCGAACGCAAGATCAAGATGGAGCAATTGCGTGAGGTCTCGAAGGCGGAACGCATTCTTTTCCCGCTGACGTTATTGCTGCTGATCGCATTGTTGCTACCGACGGCCGCACCGCTCATCGGCATGCTCGCTTTCGGCAACCTAATGCGGGAATGCGGGGTCGTCGATCGTTTGTCGGACACGACGCAGAACGCACTCATCAACATCGTGACGATATTCCTCGGCCTGGCAGTTGGTTCGAAACTCAGCGCCGATCAGTTCCTGGTGACGAGTACGCTCGGGATACTCGTACTGGGCATGGTGGCATTCGCGATAGGCACGGCGAGCGGTGTACTCATTGGCAAGCTGATGAACAAGCTGTCGAGCCATCCCGTGAATCCGCTAATCGGGGCCGCCGGCGTATCCGCAGTGCCGATGGCGGCGCGGGTCGCAAACAAGGTCGGGCTCGAAGCCAACCCGCACAATATCCTGCTCATGCACGCCATGGGCCCCAACGTCGCCGGCGTCATAGGCTCGGCCGTAGCCGCCGGCATCATGATCATGTTCACCACCTAGGAAACCACTCAGTCGACGCGCTACTGCGTTGCAAGCGGTCTCAAAATGCTCATGTACTCGCGTGTACACTCCGCTTTTTCGACCGCTTGCGCCTTGAATCGCGAACGCCTGAGCGATTTCTTGGCAGAGCGCCGCTATCGGTTGTAGTGGTCCTCCAGCACCTGCGCGACACAGCTCGTGAGGCGCTTGCCGGTTTCGATGTGCAGGAACTCGTTGGGTCCGTGCGCGTTCGAGTTCGGGCCAAGCAGTCCCGTGATCAGGAACTGCGCGTCGGGAAACTTCTCGCCCAGCATGCCCATGAACGGGATCGTGCCGCCCGTACCCATGTACATCGACGGCTTGCTGAAGAACGCTTGCGATGCCTTCTGCATGGACGCTTCCAGCCAGTCGGCGATCGGTGGTGCATTCCACCCGGCCATCGTCGAATCGGCCTCAAAGCTCACGTTCGTCAGCGGGGGAGGGTCAGCGTTCAGTATGTCCGCCACGGCAGTTGCAGCGTCGTCTGCATCGCAGGTCGGCGGCAAGCGGAACGACAGCTTGAGCGTGTTGAATGGCAGCAGGACGTTGCCGGCGTTGACGAGGTCCGGTAATCCTTCCGCGCCCGTAACGCTGAGCGTCGGTCGCCAGGTATTGTTGAGCAACAGCTCGTAAGGCGATTCGCTGGGATTCGGTTCCGATACGGCCCAGGGGTATTTGCGATACACGCCCTCACCGAGGGTCTCGGCGGCGAGCTTCGCCTGTTCAACGCGCTGCTCCGGGATATCTGCGAACAATGCGTCCGGCTTCAGTTGGCCGCTGTCCTCGTCCTCGATACGGCTCAACAGTTTGCGCAGTACACGGAAACTCGACGGTACGACGCCGCTGGCGCTGCCCGAATGCACACCTTCGGTGAGCACGTCGGCGCGCAACGTGCCGGTGAGATTGCCGCGTAGTGAGGTCGTGCACCATAGTTGATCGTAGTTGCCGCATTCGGCGTCAAGGCAAACGACAAGGTCGGGCGAGCCGATACGGTCTTCGAGCATGTCCATGTAGTAAGGGAGATCGAAACTGCCCGACTCCTCGCAGCCTTCGATCAACACGACGCAATGTGCATGCGGTATGCCTTGTTCCTGTAATGCGCGGATCGCCGTCAGCGATCCGAATATCGCATAACCGTCATCGGCGCCGCCGCGGCCGTACAATTTGCCGTCTTTGATCGTGGGCACCCATGGGTCGAGGTCCTCCGCCCAGCCGCTGAACTCGGGCTGCTTGTCGTAGTGGCCGTAAAGCAATACGACGTCGTCGGAGTCACCCGGAACGTCGATGAAGAGCAGCGGCGTGCGCCCTTCTATACGCACAATCTCGTGCGTCATGCCCTTGACCGGTTGCGTACCTACCCAGGCCTCGAATTGCTGCACGGCCTTTTCCATGTGGCCGTTCTTTTCCCAGTCCGGGTCGAAGTGCGGTGACTTGTTCGGGTGTTTGATGTACTCGGAAAGCTCGGGAATGATCGAGCTGTCCCACATGTCATTTACGAAACTTGCTGTCTTGTTGTTGTCCATTTCCTAGTCCGATGTCAGTGCGCGATACAGCGTACTGGTCATTTTCTCCGTTGTGATGAAACTCCAGTTGTACTGGTCGTGGTAATCGGCGAGGGGGTTCTCGGCGAGTACTTCTTCTTGTGACTTGCCGGCATCGACAAGCGCTTTGACACGCTTCTTGCTGTCGATCAGGACGGCGAGATCTTGCTCGAGGTCGGCTTTGCTGGCGAGTTCGCCGTGCCCCGGAATAATGACCGTATCGTCGTCTGCCATCGCAATCATCTGCTTCTGTGCCTCGATGAAACCGTCAACGCTGCCACCGTTGTCGAGGTCGATATACGGAAACAGCTTGTGAAACATGACGTCACTGGCATGAATAACGTTGTCGTCACGAAAGTGGATGACGCCGTCGCCGTCCGTATGTGCGTGATGCACGTGAAAAACGTGCGCTTCGTGGCCGTTGACGTGGAACGTGACGGATTTGGAGAACGTGATGAGCGGTAACCCGCCATCACCACCGGCGTCATCCGACTTCACCAGCAAGCGCTTGCGAATGTTGTCGTGGGCCACGACGTAGGATCCGTCGTCCTGCAGCAGCGCGTTGCCGCCGACATGGTCGCCGTGCACGTGCGTGTTGATCACGAAATCGGGGCCCCGTCCGGCCAGGTTTTTCACCGCGTCCAGGACGGGCTGAGCCGTCGGCACCATGGCGTCGTCGATCAGTACGACGTGTTCGTCGCCAACCAGGACGCTGATGTTGCCGCCGCCGAATTTACCCTCCGATCCAACGAGCATGTAGATGCCGGGAGCGACTTCGGTGGAATCGAACGAGGTCGCGAAGTCCTGGGCGAAAACGGGGGCGGCTAGCAGACATACGGCCAGACCGAGCGCACGATTAATCATTGTTCTTCTCCGGGTCGTCGCGGGACCCCGAAGTTTACATGTCTACTGGTTGCTCGGAAACGTATACTGCGCTTTCTCGCGCACGCCGCCCGACGGCCAACGTTGCGTGATCGTCTTGCGACGCGTGTAAAAGCGCACGCTGTCCGGACCGTAGGCATAAAGGTCACCGAACAGCGAACGTTTCCAGCCACCGAAACTGTGGTAGGCGACCGGCACGGGCAGCGGCACATTGATGCCGACCATGCCCACCTTGATGTTGTCTGCGAAGTAACGTGCGGCTTCGCCGTCACGCGTGAAGATACAGGTCCCGTTGCCGTACTCGTGGTCATCGATCAACTGCATCGCATGCTCTTCGGATTCCGCGCGCACGAGGCACAGTACCGGTCCAAAAATCTCCTCCTGGTAGATACGCATGTCTTGTTTGACGTTATCGAACAGGCACGGGCCGAGGAAGAAACCGTCTTCGTGTCCAGCCACGGCCAGATCACGACCGTCGATGACGAGGTCCGCACCTTCTTCGACACCCAGGTCGACATAGGCGCGGACTTTTTCGTAGTGCGCCCGGGTAACGAGTGGCCCCATGTCGTTCGACGTGTCCGCACCGTTACCTACTTTGAGGCCGGCAATTTCATCAGAGAACTTGCTGACGACGGTATCGGCCGTCTCGTCTCCGACGCAGACGGCGACTGCGATTGCCATGCAACGCTCGCCACACGAGCCATAGGCTGCGCCCATCAACGCGCTGACAGCATTGTCGATGTCGGCGTCAGGCATGACGATGGCGTGATTCTTCGCGCCGCCCAGCGCCTGCACGCGTTTGCCATTCGCGGTTCCCGTTGAATAGATGTACTCGGCGATCGGCGTCGAGCCGACGAAGCTTACCGCCTGGACGCGGTTGTCGTTGAGCAGTGTATCGACCGCTTCCTTGTCGCCGTTGACCAGGTTGAATACGCCGTCCGGTAACCCGGCTTCCCTGAGCAGGCGCGCGCAGAGCATCGGCGCCGTCGGGTCCTTCTCCGACGGTTTGAGGACAAACGTGTTGCCGCATGCGATTGCCATCGGGTACATCCACATCGGCACCATCGCCGGAAAATTGAATGGCGTGATGCCAGCGACCACACCGAGGGGCTGGTGCTCGGACCAGCTGTCGATCTTCGGTCCGACATTCTTCGAGTACTCACCCTTGAGCATCTCAGGAATGCCGCAGGCGTATTCGACGACTTCGACGCCGCGAATAAATTCACCCATCGCATCGTCGAGGACTTTACCGTGTTCATCCGTGATGGCCGCTACGATCTCATCAGCATGTTCCTCGAGTAGTTGCTTGAAACGGAACATGATGCGGGCGCGCTTCGAGGGCGGCGTATTACGCCACTCGGGGAATGCCGCTTCGGCAGCAGCGATAGCCTCTTCGACCGTCGCTTGCGACGCCATCGCGACGTGTCGCGTAATTTCGCCGGTCGCAGGGTTCATCACTGGCTCTGGGCGATTCGTGTCGGCGATGTCTTCGCCGTTGATGAAATGGCCAACGATGTTGGCCGCGTCGATACTTTGTGCGGGGCGGGCGCTCATAAGAAATCCTCTGTAGTGCGCTTAGTCGATCGCGTCGATGACGCGTCGAAGACCGTCAAATGCCTTGTTCCAATCTCCAACGTCGGAGTTCAGGAAGGGTGAAAAGCTGAGCATATCCATGCCGTTACGAACCATCAGGTTCTCATCCCAGAAACAGCGCTTGTGCGTTTCGAAACCACGGGCGCCTGGCGCACCTTCGCGCGGCGCCATCTCGATCGCACCCATGAGTCCGAAGTTGCGAACGTCTATTACCTTGTCATGGTCGGCGAACGAGAACAGCAATTCTTCGAACGGCTTCTCGAGCGCGGCGGCCTGCTCGAATATACCTTCTTCTTCGTAAACGTCCATGGCTGCAATGCCGGCAGCGGATGCAACCGGGTGCCCGGAATAAGTGTAGCCGTGAAAGAGCTCGATCATGAATTCGGGCCCCTGCATGAATGCGTCATATATATGATCGCGTACCAGCACGGCCCCCATCGGGATGACCCCGTTGGTCAAACCTTTGGCTGTAGTGATGATGTCTGGCATGACACCAAATCGCTCGGCACCGAATGCCGCACCAACTCGCCCGAAGGCCGTAATAACTTCGTCGAAGATTAGCAGGATGCCGTGCTTGTCGCAGATTTCGCGCAATCGTTCGAGGTAACCGACAGGCGGAGGTAACACACCTGCCGATCCCGCGACCGGCTCGACGATGACGGCGGCGATATTGCTGCCGTCATGCAGTGCTGCAAGTCGCTCCAGGTCATCGGCAAGATGCCCCCCCCACTCCGGCTGTCCTCGCGAAAATGCCGTGTGTTCAATGTCCATTGTTGCCCGAATGTGATCGACGCCGGGTATCAGATTTGCGCTGAATACCTTGCGGTTCGGCACCATGCCGCCAACGGACATGCCGCCGAAATTGACGCCGTGATAGCCTCTTTCACGACCAATCAGCCGCGTGCGATTGCCTTCGCTGCGGGCGCGATGGTAGCCGAGCGCGATCTTTAGCGCGGTATCGACGGATTCCGATCCGGAGTTCGTAAAAAAGCACCTCGTAAAGCCGTCCGGCGCAAGGCCGGTCACACGCTCTGCCAGCTCGAATGACTTTTCGTTACCCGACTGGAAGGTCATCGAGTAGTCGAGTTTCGCAACTTGATCTTGCACGGCCTCGACAATTTTCGGATGGCAATGACCCACCCCGGTGGTCCACAGGCCGGCAAACAAATCGTATACCTGTTCGCCCTCCTGGGTCGTGTAGTAATGGCCGCTCCCCGAAGTAATGATGCGGGGTCTCTTTTTGAAATCCCGGTTCGCCGTGAACGGCATCCAGAAGGCGTCGAGGTGGTCGGCTGCAGCGGACATAGAGACTTTCTCCGGTCGGCGGATTGTGGATCACAGAGTGTACGCCCGAGTAGCTATGTTAAACAATCTGTTATGTGCCGATTCATAAGGCATTGATTTTATTATAAAGGCAATTCAAAATGTTCACTTTAATAAACACTTCTACGAGGGTCAGCAATGGAACAGGCGATCGGGCAACGACTCAAGGAATTGCGCTTGCGGCAGCGGCTGTCGCAACGCCAGCTGGCGCGCCAGTCGGGCGTCGCGAATGCCACGATCTCGCAGATCGAGGCCGGCAAACTGAACCCGACCGTCAGCATGCTGAAGAAGGTGCTGGATGGCATTCCGCTGCGTCTTTCAGAGTTCTTCTCGGACGAGCCCGAGACGCCGAACCGGGTCTTCTTTCGTGCCGACGAGCTTACGGAGATTGCCGATGGTGGCGTGTCTTACCGCCAGGTCGGTGCGAACCTGCACGACAGGGCCATCCAGTTCATCAAGGAGTGCTACCAGCCCGGCGCCGGTACGGGAAAACACGAGATTACGCACGAAGGCGAGGAGTGCGGCCTCATTCTCAAGGGGCGGCTGCAGGTGACCGTCGGAGACCAAACGACCGTTCTGCGACGTGGCGATGCGTACTACTTCAGGAGCAGCCAGCCGCACAGTTTTGTCAATTCGGGCAGCGAGCCGTGCGAATTGATCTCCGCGTGCACGCCACCGAGTTTCTGACAAATATGCTGGCCAAAGACGGTGGATTAGTGGCAAAGTAACGCCCCCGTTTTTTAATCCAGATTAGAATTCCAATGGCTCAGTTCGGTACCGTTTTCTGCGACCATATCTCGATCGCACGATTTGAAAATGGCAGCTGGGGCGAAGCGGCTATCGAGCCGTTGGCGCCCTTGCCAATGCACCCGGCAGCACACGTATTTCACTATGCCAGCACCTGCTTCGAGGGCTTCAAGGCTTATCGCTGGGAGGATGGCAAAGCGCGAATATTTCGTCTGCGCGATCACGCCGCCCGCATGCAGCGCAGTGCTGCATCGCTGCATTTGCCGGTGCCGGATGCGGATCAACTCGCAGACATGGTGATCGACGTGGTCAGGACGCAGCTCGACGACATTCCTGCGCCACCGCACTCCCTGTATCTGCGCCCGACCCTGATTGGCACGTTGCCGAATATTGGCGCGGCGGCCGCGCCTTCGACAGACGCAATGTTGTTCGTTCTGGCATCGCCGGTCGGCGACTATTTCGCCGGTGGTGCAAAGCCACTCAAGCTACTGCTCGCGGAGATCGAGCGCACCACGGCGCAGCTCGGCAGCACCAAGACAGGTGGAAACTACGCGGCGGCACTCGGCCCGACACTCGAGGCAAAGGAAAAGTACGGCGTCGACCAGGTCCTGTTTTGCCCGGGCGGCGATGTGCAGGAGACCGGCGCCGCCAATTTCCTGTTGATCAGCGACGACGAAATTATCACCAAGCCGCTCGATACCTCATTCCTGCACGGCATGACGCGTGCGTCGATTTTGATGCTCGCCAATGACCTGGGATACCGCGTTAACGAACGGAATTTCACGGTGGCAGAGCTGCTCGATTGGTCCGGTACCTACGAAGCCGCCTTGTCCGGCACGGCCGCGACGCTGACGCCGGTCGGTGCTCTGGTTCACAAAGGCGAGGAAATCCCGGTTCGGGATGGCACAGCGGGACCCAATGTCGAAAAACTGCGTGCCGCGCTGCAAGCCATCCAGTATGGGGAAGCCGCGGATACGCACGGCTGGTTGACTGAGGTGTCGGCCTAGATCGCTTTCGAGAAACGCTTCTCGTTGCCGGCTTCGTCAATGTGCCGGTCGAAAATCATCGCGATACTGCGCAGTAGCAACCGGCCTTTCGCCGTGATCGTAATGCTGTCCGCGTCGAGGTCAATGAGTTCGTCCGCAGCCAGTGGTGGCAGGCGCTCGAGTTCGGCTTTGAAATAGTCACGAAAATCGATGTCGTGGCTCGCACTGAAGTCGTCGAAGTCGAGCCGGTCGTAGCACATCAGCGCCTGGATCACGTCGGCACGCAGCAAATCGTCGTCATCGACCGCGATACCTTTCTTGATCGGTAGATGACCGTCTTCGATGAGCTTCTCGTACTCCATCGTCGTGATCGCGCTTTGGGCATAGACGTTGCCGATGCTGCTGATCGAACTCACACCGAGACCGATCAGGTCGCACTCGCCATGCGTCGAATAGCCCTGGAAATTGCGTTGCAGCGTACCGTCGTGACGCGCCTGGACGAGGTCGTCCTCGGGCAGTGCGAAGTGGTCCATGCCGATGTAGATATAGCCATAATCGGCGAGGCGATCGATCGTGTGGTGCAGGATGTCCAGCTTGGTTTCGGGCGTCGGAATGTCGGCAGCATTGATCATCCGCTGACCCTTGAACCGCTCCGGCAGGTGCGCGTAGTTGTAGACGGCGAGGCGGTCCGGCCGCATGTCGATAACGACGTCCAGTGTGGCGTCGAAACTCTTCACGTTCTGGTGTGGCAGGCCGTAGATGAGGTCAAACGAAATCGACTTGAATTCGGTGTCTCTTGCGGTATTGACCAGCGTCGACACCTCGTCGATCGATTGCAGGCGATTAACGGCTTCCTGCACTGCGGGATCGAAGTCCTGTATGCCGAGACTCAGCCGGTTGAAACCAAGATCTGACAGATGCCTGAGGCCATCGCTGTCCACGGTACGCGGATCGACTTCGATCGAAAACTCGCGATTGTCACTCTCGTCGAAATTGAAGGCGCCGCGCAAGGCCGCCATCAGCGTGTCCATCTGCTCCCTGTCGAGGTAAGTCGGCGTACCGCCACCAAAGTGCAACTGCCGCGTCTGGCGCTCGCGATCAAAAAGCTCGGATTGCATGCCGATTTCTTTGTGCAACATCTCCATGTAGCGCTCGACCCGCACCTGGTTGCGCGTGACGATCTTGTTGCAGCCGCAGTAGTAGCAGAGCGCGTGACAAAACGGGATGTGCACGTAAAGTGACAACGGCGCGCCCGAGGCATTGCTCGCTTTGGCATTGGCACGGTAGTCCGACTCGGTCAAGGCATCACTGAACTGCAGTGCGGTCGGATACGAGGTGTAGCGGGGGCCGCGACCGCCATAGCGCTCGACCAGTTCGAGGTCGAAATCGATGGCCGGCGTGACGCTCGGCTGTGCAGGTACATGTTTCATGGCGCGAATAGTGGCGGAACCGGGTCCCTTATTATATGGGTATTTGCCCGTATGGGCTTGCGCTTAGCCTCGTCGCAGGCTGTGTTGCAGGTACAGGGCGACCGTGAACAACAGCATGGCAACGCCCTGGTGGCTTGCCGCGAGCCACACAGGCACCCCGAGCAACAACGTGGAAATACCGAGCACAACCTGCAGCACACTGGTATGTAGCAGTGCGTTCGCGCCGCGACGGCTGCAGGAAGGCAGGTCGGCCCGGCGTGCCCGGAGCCAGTAAACGACGATGAGCATAAACGTCGTTATCGCCAGTAACCGGTGATCGAATTGTACTGTTGTGCGATTGTCGAAGAAGTTGTGCCAGAACGGATCCAGGGAGAACAGTTCGGGCGGGAACCAGTACTGGCCCATCATCGGGAATGTGGGGTAGACAAGGCCGGCGTCGAGGCCCGCCACGAATCCGCCGGACAATATCGTGATCACGATCAGCGTTGTAATCGCGGTCGTTTTTCGATACCACGGATGTCGAGGGCCCGGTTCTGTCGGACTGAGCAAGCCAAGCGAGCGCCAGAACATCAGCGCATAAACCAGCACCGCGGCGGCGAGATGCGCGGTGAGTCGGTAATGGCTGACGTTTGGGGCATCAACCTGACCGCTGGCGACCATGATCTTGCCGATCACGGCCTGCGCTCCGCCGAGCGCCAGCATCAGCAGGTACCAGGGCAGTTCGCGCAGTGATATGTATTTGCGCGCGACGAAATAGACGAGGGGCAGGGCGAATACAAAACCGAGCAGACGGCCGAGCACGCGATGCAGGTACTCGAGCCAGAAGATGCCCTTGAAATCATGGACATCGAAATGCGAGTTGACCTTCTGAAACTCGGGTGTCTCCCTGTAGATGTCGAACACGCGTTGCCACTCGGCGTCGGACAGCGGCGGCAGCGCACCCATGATCGGCCGCCATTCGGCGATCGACAAGCCGGACCCCGTCAGCCTCGTCACGCCTCCCAATACGACCATCGCGAAAACCATTCCACAGCAGATGAGCAACCAGGTCGCAATGGCTTTGTTGCGTTGGATCGGTGTCGGTGAGTGATTCATGGTGTGCCGGATCGTTGATCGTGGAGAGCGCGCAATCATAGCAGCGCGGATGCCGCATATGGAGAGCCACATGATATTCTCGCGGCATGCGATTGAGTGCTTGCAACAACGTCATGGATTTCCGCCGTATCGCGAAGCGCCGTCTGCCGACGCCGGTGTTTCACTACATCGATGGCGGTGCCGACGACGAGGTCGCGCTGGCTCGCAGTACAGCAGCGTTTGATGAGTACGAGTTGTTGCCGTCACAGCTCAGCGACGTCAGTAACATCGATCTGTCATCGACGCTCTTCGGACAACCTGTTGAGTGGCCCGTTATGATCGCGCCCACGGGTGCATCAAAGCTGTTTCACAGACACGGTGAAACTGCCGTTGCCAGCGCAGCCGGGAAGTTCGGCATGGTGTACAGCCTGTCGACGCTGAGCACCGCCACAATCGAGGAGGTTGCGGACGCGACGGCCGGCCCAAAACTGTTTCAGATTTATGTCTTCAAGGATCGCGGCCTGACCACGGAGTGGATCAATCGCTGCAAGGAGGCCGGCTACATCGCGCTGGCGCTCACAGTCGACGTGCCCGTTGCCGGTAACCGCGAAAGAGACTTCATACATGGCTTTGGTGCGTCTTCGAGGTCCCGTATCCGGCAAGTCGCGAGTTTTGCGCGTTACCCGGGATGGCTTGTCCGGGCGTTGATTCGCAAGGACCTCGAGATGGTTAACATCACGAGCGGCGACCCTGCTGCGAAAGATTGGCGCGGCGGGATTCGCAAGTACCTTGACGATCAGCTCGACCGCTCGTTGACGTGGAAAGATGTCGAGTGGCTCAGGAGCCAGTGGGACGGGCCGCTCGTGATCAAGGGTGTGCTGACCGTCGATGATTGTCGCAAGGCGGCGGATGCCGGAGCGACGGCCGTCATGCTGTCGAATCATGGCGGCCGCCAGCTCGAATCCGCGCCGGCACCTGTCGACTGCATCGCCGCGGTCGCTGACGCCTTGCGTGACCGTCTGGAAATTATTTGCGACGGCGGAATTCGCCGCGGCAATCACATCGTCAAGGCACTCGCGCTCGGTGCTAACGCCTGCAGTATCGGCCGGCCGTACCTGTTTGCGCTGGCGGCTGGCGGGCAGGCCGGTGTCGAACGGTCACTCACACTGATGCGTTCGGAGCTGGAGCGCACGTTGGCGCTTGTTGGCTGCAGTTCGGTGCGTAAACTGGATCGTAGCTACGTCAACCACAGGCGCTGACCTGCGCTACGGTGCGCAAAGCTGCGCAATTTAGTCGTAAAGCGCTAATGTTGCGACCGTCTGTTGCAGCGCAATAATTCGTAAAAAATTCCAGAAAAAAAACGGCTTTATTATTCGTGCTTACTGTTGCGTGTGCGTTTGGCGCCGGCAATTTCGAGCCTCTGGCCCGAATTGCGAGTAGGATGAGCATCGTGCAGGGCCGCGGCAAAAACCGGCCCGGCGTGTGGATTGTATTGAGGTAACTATGTCAGACGAAAGAGTTTCTGGAACCGTCAAATGGTTCAACGACGATAAGGGATTTGGCTTCATCGAGCGCGAGGA
>Ga0070727_10002849_pt1 | contig 16218 bp, 15 predicted proteins | sample tdAd472_FD_66722 | JGI IMG/M metagenome (GOLD analysis project Ga0070727, IMG submission 66722) | Marine sediment microbial communities from the Atlantic coast under amendment with organic carbon and nitrate - tdAd47.2 | ecosystem: Environmental > Aquatic > Marine > Coastal > Sediment | place...
TTTCCACGTCTCGCGCGCTGGCCCGCGAGTCGCGTCATCAAAGATATAGAGCACCCGGCCAAAGCCATCGCCCGGCTCGCGCCATTGGCCGTCTGCGATCAGCAGGAATGCCGCGCCATTGGCGGGATCAAGTTCATTCGAAAGCAGGATCGGTTGCCGCGCATCGTGTTGATCACCGGCAACGCCATTGGCGAGGAAGGCTTCGGGTGTGGCATTCCAGAGCGCGCCGGAGATCGTCTCAAGCAGATCGAGGTCTTCGGCGACCACGAGAAGCCGCTCTCCCGCTTCGCGCACCTTGCGCGCAAGCAGGGCGATCGCGGCGGGAGCCGGATCGCTGGAAAGAAGGTAGAAATCGACGCGCATGATTATCGGCCTACCACCTCGATGTTGAGGTCATGAAACTGTTCAACCCTGCCGCTTCGCTGCTTGAGGGCATGGCACCTCAACCCTCGACCGTATCGCGCACGAAACGGTCGATCAGGCGCACGCCATAGCCGGTCGCACCCTTGTTCCATGTTGCGCCGGGCTTGTCCGCCCAGACCATGCCGGCGATGTCGCAATGTGCCCAGTTCACCCCGTCTTCGACAAAGCGTTGGAGATATTGCGCAGCCGTGATCGAGCCTGCCCAGCGCGGGCCGACATTCTTCATGTCCGCAATCGGGCTGTCGATCAGCTTGTCATATTCGGGCGCGAGCGGGAACCGCCACAATTTGTCGCCGCTGGCCTTGCCTGCCGCCAGCAGATTGTCCGCCAGCGTATCGTCATTGGAGAACACTCCGCCATGTTCGTGGCCCAGCGCGATCATCATCGCGCCTGTCAAAGTGGCGAGATCGACCATTGTCTTGGGTTTGAATTCCTGCTGCGCCCAAGTCATGGCGTCGCACAGAACCAGCCGCCCTTCGGCATCGGTATTGATGACTTCCACGGTCTGGCCGCTCATGGTCGTAACGATGTCGCCGGGGCGCTGGGCATTGCCATCGGGCATATTCTCGACGAGACCGCACACGCCGACGATGTTCGCCTTGGCCTTGCGTCCGGCGAGCGCCAGCATCGCACCCGCCACGGCCCCGGCGCCGCCCATGTCCCACTTCATGTCTTCCATGCCCGCAGGCGGCTTCAGTGAAATTCCGCCAGTGTCGAAAGTGACGCCCTTGCCCACGAACACGGTCGGCTTCTGATTCGCCTTGCCGCCCATCCACTTGATCACCAGCAGCTTGCTGTCGCGGCGAGAGCCCTGCCCGACGCCCAGCAGCGCGCCCATCCCGTGCGTGCGCATTTCGTCTTCGTCGAGCACCTGAATTTCAGCGCCGGTTCCTTTGAAACGTTCCTGACAGCGTTCGACGAAGGACTGCGGGTAGATTACGTTTGCAGGTTCGGCGACGAGTTCTCGGGTGAATTCGACGCCCTTGGCCACGGCCTGTGCATCGTCCCATGCCGCCTCGGCCCCATCGGGCGCGCCGATCGCGTGAATGATGTTGAGCGAGCGCTTCTGTTCATCGCGCAGCTTGGTGCGATAGGTGTCCCAGCGCCAGCTGCGCAGCCGCGCGCCCAGCAAAACCGCAGCGGATTCCTCGGCAGACAGGTGACCACTGGCGAAGTCTATCGCCAATGCCTCTTCGCCGCTGGTGAGGTATTTGGCAGTCAGCGCGGCACCGGCCTTTTCAAGCGCGGCCATCCGCCCAGCATCCTTCTTCTTCCCTGCGCCCACCAGTGCCAGTCGCACAATCTTGCCGTCAACTTCATGAAAGCCGTCGAACACCTGTCCGGCCTTGCCCTTGAAGCGCGACGCGGCCGCACCCTCGGCAACTGCAAGAGGCAAATCGTCGGGGAGATCATCCAGATCGACAATGCGCGCAAACAGGTTCGAGCTGACGGCATCGAGGCTGTCGTGGAATTCAATCTTCATGGAGGCTCCCGGGGACTGGTGTTCTGTGTTTCGAAAGCAGGGATTTGCTGCCCTGCAAAGCTGACATTGCAGTTAGGAGCGCACGGTGCGATAGGCAAGCCATGCTCCCCGGCTTGCCTCATGCGTCAAAGTCTATGTTGCGTCAGCTTTCCGCTTCGGGTGCGGCGGGGCTGGTGTTCCTGTGCGCTGCACCGCAAGCCTCGGCGCAGGACGAATCCGCTCCAGAAACGCCAGTGATGCAGGATGTTGAGCCTGCCCGAACACAGACAACAACTCCGCCGATCCCTGAGTTCAATGCAGACGGCCAGCGCCAGATCGGCTTCGAGGCCGATACGCTCGAATATGATCAGGACACCGATACCGTCAGCGCATCGGGCAATGTCATCCTGCGCTCGGGCGATCAGTCGTTGCGCGCCGACGAAGTCACATGGCATCGGCTGACCGGAGAAATCATCGCCAGCGGCACCGTGCGCCTGGTGGATGCAGACGGCAATCAGTTGTTCACCGACCAGATCACCCTGACAGACGAGCTGGAAGCGGGAGCGATGACCAATCTGCTGCTCGCTTTTCGGCAGGGGGCCCGCCTGGCTGCGGCGCGGGCAACGCGCACCGAGGATGGCGACATCGCGCTGGACCGGGCGGTCTATTCTTCCTGCGCCGTGGTTGACGCCGATGGGTGCCCGCGCAGCCCAAGCTGGCGCATCACCGCTGAACGCGTCTTCTACGACAGCGAAATCGCGCAAATCCGTTTCTCCGGCGCGTATCTCGAGCTGTTCGGCGCACGCATCCTGCCCCTGCCCGGCCTGACAGTGCGCGCCGATGGCCGCGCCAGCAGCGGTTTCTTTGTCCCTGATATTGGGCTCACCGCATCCAACGGCATCGAAATCAGCGACAGCTTCTACTGGCGGCTGGCCGACAATCGCGATCTGACCGTCACTGGCTATGTCTACACCGAAGCCGCGCCGATGGTGTCCGCGCGATATCGCCACCTCACCGACAACGGCGCATTCCAGGTCGAAGGTTACGGAACCTACAGCTCGCGCATTCCCCTCAACGCGACTACGCCTACCGAAGAGAACGACTTTCGCGGCTATTTTGCTGCCAATGGCCGCTTTCAGCTGGACGAAAACTGGACTGCGAGCGGGTCAGTCCGTCTCGCCAGCGACCGCACGTTCCTGCGCCGTTACGATATCAGCCGTGAAGATCGCATCCGCTCGACCGTTTCGCTCGAACGGATCGACGACAATTCCTATGTCTCTATTTCCGGTTGGGCGACGCAGGCGCTGCTCGTCAGCACCGATCAGGGCCAGGTTCCGCTGGCCCTGCCGCTGATCGACGCGCGCTATCGGCTGGAGGATCCCGTACTCGGCGGTCAGGTGGAGCTGCAGGCCAACACGCTCGCCGTCACCCGCGCCGAGGGACAGGACACGCAGCGCGCCTTTACGCGCGCACAATGGGATTTGCGCCGCATCACGCCATGGGGGCAGGAAGTCACCGTAACCGGGCTCGTGCGCGGCGATATCTATCATTCGGACGGCAATCTGCTGAACACCAACCCCTTTTATCGCGGCGAAGGCGGCTGGCAGACGCGCGGTGTCGCGCTGGCGGCAGTCGATGTGAAATGGCCGTTCATCGGCAGCTTCCTCGATGGAACCCAGATTCTCACGCCGCGTGTGCAATTGGTAGCCGCGCCCGACATTCGCAATCTTGATATTCCTAACGAGGATGCCCGCGCGATCGATCTGGAGGATTCCAACCTCTTCGCGCTCAATCGCTTCCCCGGCTACGACCGGGTCGAGGATGGCGTGCGGCTGACCTATGGCGTGGACTGGCAGGCCAATTTCCCCGGCTTTCGTGTTTCCAGCTCGATCGGGCAGTCCTATCGCCTGACCGACGAACCTACGCTGTTTCCCGATGGCACCGGATTGAACGAACAATGGTCCGATTTCGTCGGGCGAACCGAAGTGCGCTACAATGATTTCCTCAAATTCACCCACCGTTTCCGGCTCGACAAGGACAATTTCGCGGTGCGCCGCAACGAGGTGGACGCGACGCTGGGATCGGACCGAACCTATCTCGAGCTCGGCTATTTGCGGCTCGACCGCAATATCGACTTCACCTTCGAGGATTTGCAGGACCGCGAGGAGCTGCGGGCTGCCGGGCGGTTCGCCTTTGCGCGTTACTGGTCGATCTTCGGATCAGCGGTGGTCAATCTGACAGACCGCGAGGAAGACCCCTCCTTCACCGCCGACGGGTTTGAACCGCTGCGCACCCGCCTTGGCATCGCCTATGCCGACGACTGCCTCGAATTCGGGCTGACATGGCGGCGCGACTATTTCCGACTGGCTGACGCGCAAAGCGGCAACAGCTTCCGCCTCTATTTCAGCCTGCGTAACCTCGGGTTCTGAACGCCGTGGGTTCTGAACGTATTCGAGAGCACGCACCCTTGGCGAGCGCGGGCGGCTCAGCTAGGGTTAAGCCTTGGGTTTACATCAGCCCCCTACACTAAACACAGCATTACCGGGCGCAGAGCGATCTCGCCGTCTACAGGATTATGAACACCGTGAATTTCATTGCGAAAAAAGCATGCCGGGTCGCCATTGCCGGATTTGGCGCCGCCGTCATCAGTTCATCGCTGTCGAGCACCGGCGCGCTGGCGCAGACGGCAGGTGGCAGTGATGCCTTCAACCTGCCCGAAGATGTGTCCTTCATCATGGAGCAGGTGGAAAACACCAATGAGCGCCGCGCAACAGCACGCGTGAATGGCAACATCATCACCGGCACCGATATCGATCACCGCCTTGCGCTGATCCTGGCCGCGCAGCAAGACGTGCAGCTCGCGCCAGAGGATGTCGCCTCCTTGCGATTGCAGGTGCTGCGCAATTTGATCGATGAAACGCTGCAAATTCAGGAAGCTGCCGCGCAGGACCTGGAAGTGACACAGGAGGAAGTGAACGCTTCCTACGAGCGATTTGCGGTCCAGTCGCGCGGCATGAGCATTGCCGAGATGGATGCCTATCTGGCTTCGGTCGGCTCCTCCGCGCGCTCGATCAAAAGGCAGATCCAGGGCGAGCTGGCATGGGAAAACCTGCTGCGGCGCAATGTCATTCCGTTCGTGAATGTTTCGGAGGCCGAAGTCACCGAAATCTGGGAGCGTATTCAGGAATCGCGCGGAACGACCGAGCATCGGCTCGGCGAGATTTACCTCTCCGCCAACCCGACCAATCGCGAACAGGTTCTCGCCAATGCCGAACAGATCATCGCTCAATTGCGTCAGGGCGGCAGTTTCGTGGCCTATGCGCGGCAATATTCCGAAGCATCGAGCGCGATTGTCGGCGGCGATCTGGGCTGGATTCAGCTTGAACAATTGCAGCAGCCACAGCTTGAAGCCGCCGCTGCACAAATGACGCCCGGCCAACTTGTCGGACCATTGGAAATTCCCGGCGGTTTTTCGATCCTGTTGATGATTGACCAGCGCCAGATCGGCATGCCCGACCCGCGCGATGCGCTGCTCAGCCTGAAGCAGATTTCCTACGTTTTTGCCCCCGGCACCACGCCTGAAGACGCCGAACAGCAGGCTGCCGCCTTTATCGCCGGTGTTCAAGGCATGAGCGGTTGCGGCACGGCGGATGCCGATGCGGCAGCGCTGGGTGCAACCACGGTCGACAATGACCAGATCCCGGTGCGCCAATTGCCCGAAGCATTGCAGGGAGCACTCCTTCAGCTTAGTGTCGGTCAGACAACTCCGCCCTTTGGTGATCTGGCCGAAGGTATCCGGGTGCTGATGCTGTGCGGTCGCGACGATCCCGAACAGACCTCCGGGCCGACCATAGACGAAATCATGAACACCACCGAAGAGGCCCGCGTGCAGCGCCGCGCTCAGCGCTATCTGCGCGATCTGCGGCGCGATGCGGTGATCGACTATAATTGATCCTGTGAAGCCTGTCCTGAGGAGGGGCTGAGCATGTCGAAGCCCCGTCTCGAAGGGCCGCTCGCTGTATCGCTCGGCGATCCGGCAGGAGTCGGGCCGGAGATTATCGCAGCGGCGTGGTTGAGACGCGAAGAGCTGGGTCTGCCACCTTTCGAGGTGATCGGCGGCGCGCAGATCATGGCAAACGCGGCCGGGCATGGTAAAATCCCTTGTACCGGAGGCCCCGACGGCGAATATCGTCCCGCACAGCCCGATCGGAACTCCGCGCGCATTGCTCTGGAATCGCTCGAACAGGCCATCGCGGGCGCGCGTTCGGGCCAATATAGCGGTGTTGTCACCGCTCCGGTCGCAAAATCCGCCATTGCACGAATCGCACCCGGCTTTGTCGGACAAACCGAACTTTTGGCTGACGCCTTCAGTCTCGACCGGGACAGCGCCGTGATGATGCTCGCGGGGCCAAGCCTCAAAGCGGTTCCGCTCACCGTGCATTGCGCGCTGGCCGATGTTCCGGGGCGTATTTCGCAAGAGCTTATCATCCACCGCACGCGCATCGCCGCGCGCGCGCTGGCGAGCGATTTCGGTGTCGAAAATCCGCGCATCGCGATTGCCGGGCTCAATCCCCATGCTGGCGAGGATGGGCGTATGGGCCGCGAGGAAATCGACATTATCGCGCCCGCCATTGCGCAATTGCGCGCAGAAGGCGTGGACGCGACCGGCCCGCATCCCGCCGACACGCTGTTCGCACCGCACAAACGCAGCACCTATGACGCGGCGATTGCGATGTATCACGATCAGGCGCTGGTGCCCTTGAAAGCGCTCGATTTCGATGAGGGCGTCAACGTTACCCTCGGCCTGCCAATCGTTCGCACCTCGCCCGATCACGGCACCGCATTCGACATTGCCGGACAAGGCATCGCGCGCCCCGACGCCATGATTGCTGCTATTCGCATGGCCGGCGAAATCGCAGCGCGGCGCGCCAATGGCTGATCTTCCACCCCTGCGCGAAGTCATCAAAGCGCATGGCCTGTCCGCCTCCAGGGCGCTGGGGCAGAATTTCCTGTTCGACGAGCAATTGCTCGATCGCATTGCCGCCATTCCGGGCGATTTGCAGGACAAGGCGGTGCTCGAAATCGGACCGGGTCCGGGTGGCCTCACCCGTGCCCTGCTGCGCGCCGGAGCGCGTGTCACCGCCATCGAGCGAGACAGCCGCTGCATCCCCGCGCTCGCCGAATTGCAGCAGGCCTTTCCCGGCCAATTGCGTGTGGTGGAGGACGATGCCCTCTCCATCGATCATGGCGAACTGATGGGCGAACCCTTCGCTGTGGTCGCCAATTTGCCCTATAATATCGGCACCTTGCTGTTCACCCGCTGGCTGGCGGAGAGCGACTGGCCACCGCGCTGGACCAGCCTGACGCTGATGTTCCAGCAGGAGGTCGCTCGCCGGATCGTTGCCGCTCCCGGTTCAGGCGAATATGGCCGATTGGCCGTGCTCGCCCAATGGCGCAGCCGCGCCAGGCTGGCGATGAAAGTCCATCGCAGCGCCTTTACTCCGCCGCCCAAGGTGATGAGCGCCATCGTCCATGTCGAGCCGGGTGATGCGCCCGATGGTGTTGCGATCGGCACGCTGGAGCGCCTGACCGAGGCTGCTTTCGGGCAAAGGCGCAAGATGCTGCGCCAGAGTCTGAAAGGACTGGAAGGCGGCCTGAGTGCGCTGGAAACGGTCGGAATTAATCCGACGCGCCGTGCAGAGACGCTCAGTATCGAAGAATTCGTCGCGCTTGCCCGCACCATGGATCGCGGCACGAATTGACAGCGCGCGCCAGCCCCTTCAGGGCTTGCCTGCATGACACAGCTTTCCGACATCGAAACCGCGCTGATCGAAGGCATCGATCAGAACCGGATGCTGAAGCGCACGCAAAGCTGGGCTGCGATCAATTCGGGCACGTCGAACCTTGATGGACTGGCCAAGGTCGGCGCAGCATTGGCAGAGGCCTTTTCGACGCTTCCCGGCGAAGTGACCCTGCGTGATCCGGCGCCCGTAACGGTGATCGATGCCGAGGGGCAAGAGGTGGAAAAAGCGCATGGCGAGCATCTCGTCTGCTCGGTGCGGCCAGAGGCGTCGCGTCGTTTCCTGCTGACAGGGCACATGGACACGGTGTTTCCCGCCGATCATCCTTTCCAGGAGCAGGTCTGGCTGGATGATCAGACGCTCAACGGTCCCGGCACGGCAGACATGAAGGCAGGACTTGCCATCATGCTCGAAGCGCTGACAGCGTTCGAAACCAGCGATGCTGCGGCGTCAATCGGCTATGATGTGATGGTCAATTCGGACGAGGAAACCGGATCGCTTTCCTCCGCCGCGCTGATCGACCAGCTGGCGCGCGGCAAACATGCTGCGCTGACCTATGAACCTTCTGCCCTGCCCGATGGCACATTGGCGCATGCGCGCGGGGGCAGCGGCAATTATGCGGTGACATTCACCGGCAAGTCCGCCCACGCCGGACGCAATCCGCAGGACGGGCGCAATGCGATTGTTGCCGCCGCCGATTGCGTGCTCCGGCTCAAGACAATGCAACATAGCGATCTGCCGATCAATCCGGCCAGAATCGATGGCGGCGCGGCCAACAATGTCGTGCCCGACCATGCGGTGCTGCGCTTCAACATCCGTCCGAAATCGACCGAAGCAGCGGAGCTATTCGGGCGTGATCTCAAATCGATGCTGACCGCGATCGAAGCCGAACACGAAGTTGCAATCCACTGCCACGGCGGCATTTCTCGTCCGCCAAAACCAGTCGATGCCAGGGCGCAAAAATTGTTCGATCTGGTTCGCGATTGCGGTGCCGCGCTCGGCCAGACTATCGGTTGGCAGAGCACTGGCGGCGTGTGCGACGGCAACAATATCGCCGCCAATCATGTGCCGGTGGTGGACACCATGGGCGTGCGCGGCGGCAAGATTCATTCGCCAGACGAATTCATGATCGTGCCTTCGTTGACCGAGCGAGCGCAATTGTCGGCCGTGGTGCTCCACCGCCTCGCGACAGGAGAAAATTTGTGAGCTTTGTGATGCGCGCCGCGACGGCGCAGGATCTGCAACCGCTGTACGAAATGGCCAAGCTGACTGGCGGCGGATTCACCAATTTGCCGCCCGACCGCAATTCGCTGACCGCCAAGCTGGCAGGGTCAGACGCTGCGTTTGCGCGCGAGGGTGACGAGGTTGTAGGCGAAACTTTCGTCCTTGTTCTCGAGAATGTCGAAACCGGCGATGTGCGCGGGACGTGCCAGCTGTTCACCGCAGTGGGGCAGGATTGGCCCTTCTATTCCTATCGCATCACCAGGCTGACCCAGCAATCGCAGGAGCTTGATCGCACTGTCTCGGCAGAGCTGCTGAGCCTGGTAAACGACCTTGGCGGATGCAGCGAAGTGGGCGGCTTGTTCCTCCATCCCGGTGAGCGCGCTGGCGGGCTTGGCCTGTTGCTGGCGCGCAGCCGCTACCTCTTCATCGCCAGCCATCGCGAACGCTTTGGCGACCGTGTTCTGGCCGAGCTGCGCGGCATTATCGATGAGCGCGGCGGATCGCCCTTCTGGGACGCTATCGGCGGCAAATTCTTCGGCATGAGTTTTCAGGAAGCCGATGAATTCAATGCGATCCACGGCAACCAGTTCATCGCCGATCTGATGCCCAAGCACCCGGTCTACATCGCCATGCTGGATGAAGCGGCGCGCAAGGTGATCGGCCTGCCTCACCCCAGTGGCCGGGCGGCCATGAGGATGCTCGAGAACGAGGGCTTTTCCTATCAGGGCTATGTCGACATTTTCGATGGCGGGCCAACCATGCTCGCACCAATTGACAAGGTTCGATCGATTGCCGATGCGCATCATGGCCCAGTCGAGAATATCGCGCTTGAGAAGGGCGAGAAGGCGCTGATCGCCACGGGTCGGATGCAGGACTTCCGCTGCTGCTACGGCGCGCGCGAATTGCGCGGCGATGGTGTGGCCATTGACGCGCAGGCCGCCGATTTGCTCGGCGTGAGCGAGGGCGAACAGGTGTGGAGCATTTTACGATGAGTCTTGAGGAAATCAATTTCGATGGCATCGTCGGCCCGAGCCACAATTACGCGGGCCTCAGCCTGGGAAATCTGGCGGCGACCAAGAACGCCGGCGCCACTGCTTTTCCGCGCGCGGCCGCGTTGCAGGGTGTTGCAAAGATGCGCGGCAATATGGCGATGGGTCTGGCGCAAGGCTTCTTCCTGCCGCTCCCGCGCCCCGACACCGGATGGCTCGACACGCTTGCGGCTGATGAGACCACCGACGCGGCGCTGATCGCCGGGGCATGGTCTGCCAGCTCGATGTGGACTGCCAATGCCGCCACCGTATCGCCAGCACCCGATACGGCGGATGGCAAATGCCATTTGACCGTCGCCAATCTCGTTACCATGGCGCATCGCAGCCACGAATGGCCCGATACGCTGGCGCAATTGCGGCTCGCCTTCGCCGATAGCACGCATTTTGCGGTCCATCATCCGGTGCCGCCCTGCTTCGGCGACGAGGGCGCGGCGAACCATATGCGCTTTGCCGGTGCGCATGGTGAAGCTGGCGTCGAAGTGTTCGTCTACGGGCGCAGCGGTGGCCGCTTCCCCGCACGCCAGCACGAGCAGGCCAGCAGGTTGGTGGCGCGCAAACATGGCCTCGACCCGGAGCGCGTGCTGTTTGTGGAGCAGGCACCCGAAGCCATCGCGACCGGTGCCTTTCACAATGACGTGGTCGCTGTCGCGAATGAAGGCGTGCTGTTCACCCACGAACAGGCGTTTGCCGATCCTGCGGGCACCTATGCCGCGATCATGGCGAAATGTCCCGCTGCCCAGATTGTCGAAGTGCCCGCCGCAGCGGTCAGCCTGAAAGAGGCGGTCGCCTCCTACCTCTTCAACGCGCAATTGCTTACGCCTCCTGATGGATCGGGCATGACATTGGTCGTCCCCGAAGAATGCCGCGACAGTGCGCCGGTGTGGAGCTGGTTGCAGGATATGCTCGCGGGCAATGGTCCGATCCGCAACGTCAAGGTCGTCGATGTGCGCCAAAGCATGGCCAATGGCGGCGGTCCGGCGTGCCTGCGACTGCGCGTGGTCGCCGATCCTGCGACGGTCGACCAACGATTCATGCTGGAGGAGGACAAGGCGGCCCTGCTCGAACAGGTCATAGCCGCGCATTGGCCCGAGAGCATCGAGCCGACCCAGATCGGCAGCGATGGACTCGCAGACGCGGTCCGCAATGCCCGTTCCAAGCTGCTGGAAGCCTTGGAACTTTCCGAGCTGATCTGAGTCATGCCCTGCCCTGTCGGTTTGCTTTACATTTGCCCTTGCCTTAACCATCGTGATCCGCACTTATGCGTCGCTGGCACGGTGTTTGCTGGGTAAAGCGTTAAGAAAGGCTGGGAATGTTTCGCAAGATTGGCAGGCTGTTCGTCATCAAGAATCGCTGGGAAGCGTATCTGATCATCTATGCGCTGGCCCTGGGCGCAACGTCACGTGGAGTCGCGTATATCGAGCAATATCCCGGCTGGGGCGGCTACGCCCTGTTCCTCGCCACCACCGGAGCGGTGTTCCTGGCTGGCGCGAAAATCCTCGACTGTCTGAAATATGAAAAGGTTGAGCGCGAGGCCGGAGCCGGAGCGCAGCGGGCGGAAAACTAACTCAAGAACCTCTGGGTCTGCGCGATCGAGTTTGCAACACCATGCACCAGCACGAGCGGCAGGATATTCCGCCTGCCAATCTTCAGATAGATCAAACCGAAGAGCAGGCCGATCCCGCCGGTCACGATCGCACCGTGCATTCCCTGATAATAGTAATGGCGATAGCCGAAGAAGATTGCGGCCAGCAGTGCGGCTGCGAGGCTGGCGATCCGCGTACCGCCGAGCGCGCTTTCCGACTTGGTGATGATAAAGGCGCGGAACAGCAATTCCTCGAAAAACGAACCATGCGTCCAGACGAGCGCCATGATGATCAGATACGCGCCTAAATTTCCGCTCACGAAGTCAAACCGGCCGCTCGTCCCGATATCCTCGAAAAACAGGTCGGCGAGCGCCTGGAAAGCGGCAACTGTCGCGATAAAGGCGATGAAAATCAGTAGCGTCAGGCCGAGCGTCCGCAGCCAGCTTTCGGGCCACTTCAGGCCAAGGTCCGCCCAAGTGAAACCGCGCCGGTGAAGCAGCAAGGTCGCCACGGCCATCGCGCTGAATGTCGATGCGGGCCCTGCATAGACGACCGAATAGGGCAACACGCTCTGCTTCACGATAACGAGCACCGCAACCACTAGCAGCAGGTCGATGAGCGCCGCCAGTTGGCCGTTTACCTGCTTGATGATCAAGATGCTCCTCCCCGCTTGCCACGCTGCTAGAGCGCAATCTGTTCAAGCTGCCAGCAAGAGACAGACCAAGGTCAGAAAATCATCGATAAGGGAAGGTGGAGGGATTCTGTTGCTACGTTCCCTCCGGACGCCCGGAATCCGTTCTGTTGCCCGGTCGGTCCAACCGCGCTTTAGCTTTGTAAATTCAGTCCGTTAGGACATCAAATTACGCTGCAAGAGCGAGTGCTTCATTATCATTGGCACTTGTGTGTTTTGAGCGTTTAACGGGGGATCTCAGCCCGGGCGAAAACAGTGCCTTTCAACACACGTCGATCCTGGTTCGGCCCCGTCAGAACACGCTGATTTCTCAGCGTTTTTGGTGGAGCCGCCGGGTACTGCCCCCGGGTCCGCTGTGCCTAGTGCACACCGCAATTTATCGCCATATCCCGCAAAAACGGGCAAGACCCATATAGGCCCTGCCCGCTTAATGTGAAGTGTATGGTGCGCGCCAGAGCGCCCGCAGCTCACTTCTTCAGCGCGTCCCGAATTTCGGTCAGCAGCTCGATTTCAGTTGGCCCGGTGTCTTCGGGCGTCTCTTCTTCCGCCTTCTCGAACCGCTCCTGCACCCTGGTTGCGTAACGAACGAGCAGGAAGATGATGAAGGCGAGGATCACGAAATTGATGATAGCGGTGACAAAGGCACCCCAGGCCAGCACATTGGCTCCGGCTTCACGCGCAGCATCAAGGCTCATGCCCGGATCGATCAGTTCGGCCCCGCTCAACACCAGATATTTGTTGCTGAAATCGACATCGCCGAAAATCGCGCCGACAATCGGCATGATCACATCGGCTGTCAGCGAGGCGACAATCACCGCAAAGGCCCCCGCGATGATCACCGCCACGGCCAGATCCATCACATTGCCCTTGGCAATGAATTCTTTGAAGTCGTTCAGCATTGTCCCTTAGCTCCCGTCTTGTTGTTTGTTCACTCCCTGCCAAAGGAACTTCCGCTCCGCAAGCCAAGGCACCTTGCTTGTAACCGGGCCATGCCGTGCTATATAGGCAACACACTTACATTGACTGATCTCAGGGTTTTGGAGGATTTCGCGCATGTTCAAACGTCTCGCCATGCTGGCCACACTGGTATTCGGCAGCCTCGCGCTGGCGAGCTGTGGTATCAACTCGGTTCCCACCAAGGAAGAGGCCGCAAAGGCGCAATGGGCCAATGTCGAAGCCGCGCTCCAGCGCCGTTCGGACGTGATCCCCAACCTTGTCTCCACTGTTGAAGCCGCTGCGGTATCGGAGGAGGATATCCTTACCGGCGTGGTCGAGGCCCGCTCGCGCGCGACTTCGATCAATATCACCACCGATGACCTGTCCAACCCGGAAGAGTTCCAGCGCTTCCAGGATTCGCAAAATCAGCTAACCCAGGCGCTCGGCCAATTGCGCACGATTGTCGAGGCCTATCCGCAATTGCAGAGCAATGCCCGCTTCGCCGATCTCATGGTCGAGATCGAGCAGGCCAACAACATGATCAATACGGAAATCGGTCGCTACAACGAAGCTGCGCGCGATTTCAACACCGAGATCCGCACCTTCCCCTCCACCATCGGCGCAAACATCATCCACGGTTCCGAGCCGCTCGAATATTTCGAAGCAGCCGAAGGCGCCGAGGAAAATCCGGATGTCGAATTTGATGCCATCACCGGAGACGACGGCTGAGCGCGGAGACCATGTTCAGTTCGATCGTTAACCGCCCGATGCGGATTGTTCTGCTGACTGTGATGGCATGGGTCGCTGCACTGGCGGCCCCCGCCCTCGCGCAGACCTACGACTTCCCGCCAACTCCCGACGGACCAGTGCTGGACAGCGCGGACATGCTCTCGCCCGCAGCCGAGGCCGATCTCGATGCGCGACTGCGGGAGTATAACAAGACCACCGGGCGGGCGATTATCGTTGCCACGATTCCCAAACTCGAAGACGCATCGGGGCGTAGCGTAGAGATCGAACCCTACGCCACTGCGCTGTTCGCCGAATGGGGCATTGGCGGGGCGCAGCGCGACCTTGGCCTGCTGTTGCTGGTATCACGCGACGACCGCGAGATGCGTATCGAAGTCGGCTATGGTCTCCACCCCTATTTCGGCGGCATCATGGCTGGCCGGGTCATCAACGACATTATCACGCCGCGCTTCCGGGCGGGTGATTTCGATGGCGGAGTGACGCAGGGGGTCGATGCAATCCTGAACCATCTGGCCAACAGTCCCGAAGATGCAATAGCGATTGAAGAAGCCGCGCAGACTGCGGCCCAGAACCAGCGCAGCGAGGGCGGATTCCCCATCGGAACGCTGATCTGGCTCGGTTTCCTGTTCTTCTTCTTTGTCCTGCCCATGCTGTCAGGTCGCGGGAGCCGGAGGCGCTATCGCGGCGGCACCGGTGGCCTGGTTGGCAACATTATCCTGTGGGAAGCTGGCAAGGCGATTGCGCGCGGCGCGTCCGGGGGCAGCAGTTGGGGCGGCGGTGGCGGTTTTGGCGGTGGCGGCGGCGGTTTCGGCGGAGGCGGCGGCGGCTTTGGTGGCTTTGGCGGTGGCATGTCCGGCGGCGGCGGCGCCTCGGGCGGTTGGTAGGAGCAGGCTCTGATGGAAAATTTCACCGAAGCGCAGCACAAGATCGTCTCCGACGCGGTGGGCGAGGCCGAACTCACCACCAGCGGTGAGATCGTGCCCGTGATTTCGCATAATTCCGACGGCTATTCCGATGTCGCGCTCACCTGGGCGGCGGCCATCGGCTTTACCGCGATGAGCCTGTTCGCCGCTTTCCCTGCCCCATTCCTCGATTTCTGGGACGCCTATTTCGCCGGGTGGGGCCATCAATGGACCACCGGACATCTCGCCAGCATGACCATCGCGCTGGGCCTGATTGCCTTCGTCGCCACATGGCTGTTGCTGCTGGTGCCCGCAATCCGCTTTGTCCTGATCCCAGGCCCGGTAAAGGCGCAGCGCGTGCGCCAGCGTGCGATCCGGCATTTCAAGGTCGGTGCGGAAGGTCGAACGCGCGGCAAAACCGGCGTTCTGCTGTATCTGTCGATGCAGGAACACCGTGCCGAAATCGTCGCCGACGATTCGATTGCCGAGCTTGTTCCCGCCGAAGTCTGGGGAGAGGCCATGGCGGATATGCTCGCCGAAATCCGCAAGGGCTCGATTGCCGAGGGTATCGCAGCAGGCGTGCGCGATGTCGGCACCGTGCTGTCCGAACATTTCCCGCGTGGTCATGATGACGAGAACGAATTGCCCGACCGCTTGATCGAAGTGTGACCCTTCGATAGCGCAGCGCGCATGAGTATTCCCGACGCAGACCTGCCCGAAGAAATCACCTGGCAAGGCCAGTGGATCACCGCCAAGAAGCGCGGCCGCTGGGAATATGTCAGCCGCGCGCGCGATATCCGCGCCGCCGTTATTCTCGCGGTGGAGGATGGTCACATCCTGCTGGTCGAACAATATCGCGTCCCACTCGGTCGCCGCGCACTCGAATTGCCCGCCGGGCTGATCGGTGACGATGACGGCGGCGAGAATGACGATCCCCTCAGCGCCGCCAAGCGCGAGCTGGAGGAAGAGACCGGCTATACAGCAGCGCATTGGCAAGAGGTGGGCGAGTTTTTCTCGTCCCCCGGTATGACAAGCGAAGGCTTCACCCTGCTCAAGGCGACAGGCCTTACCAGGGTCGGCCCCGGTGGCGGCGTTGCGGGTGAGGATATCACCGTTCACCGCGTGAAACTGGCCAATTTCGCCGAGACAATTGCAGATTTCCGCAGCGGCGATGTCGCGATAGACACGCGCATGCTGGTGGCACTGGGTCCAGCACTTCTGGGCGATCTGGCAGGCTGATCATGATCGAAGAGCTGATTGCGCAGGAGCGATTACCCGAAGACTACACACAAGTGGTGGAGCAGCATTGGAAACCGCTCGCCTCCCGCATCGCGCGCGAAGCAGCCAGCCGCAAACCGCTGATCGTCGGGGTGAATGGAGCCCAAGGCTCGGGCAAGACG
>Ga0070727_10002850_pt1 | contig 16215 bp, 11 predicted proteins | sample tdAd472_FD_66722 | JGI IMG/M metagenome (GOLD analysis project Ga0070727, IMG submission 66722) | Marine sediment microbial communities from the Atlantic coast under amendment with organic carbon and nitrate - tdAd47.2 | ecosystem: Environmental > Aquatic > Marine > Coastal > Sediment | place...
CGTTGTCTCTCAGAATGGCTTCGGTGGTTTGCCCGGCGACGAGCCAGGGCGCACGTTGGAATCGGAACTGCGTCTTTTCCGGGGCGTCTGCCAGCAGGTTGACATGATCGTACGTGTGATTCCCGACGGCGTGCCCTCGGGCCGCGATTTCGCTGAGCCATCCAATGTCCGCCTGTTCGAGCACTCGCCCGACCAGAAAAAAGTGAATGACGCCACCGAGTTTCTGCGCGAGCTGTGCAGCCTCGACCGAGTACCGCTTTGTCGGTGCGTCGAGATTTCCCTTCTGGTAATCCCACTCGGTGCTGCCCCAGGTCGGATAATGGCGGCTCATCTCCAGATCGAAGGTGATCGCAATCTGAGCCTTTCGCCCGTCGTCTGCTCCTCGTGAGAGACCGGCGACAGCTTCCATCAGCCCTGCTGTCGCCGCACTCAGAAAACTTCGACGTGCGAGACCGTCGCCGCTTCTTCCTGCTTTCAAAGCATGGTCTTGTTCTCTGCTGACAACGTTCTGCATGGGTGCCTCCGAACATACGGCGAAGAATGGCTGCTGCTCGGTACCGTAGCTGACCACAGGCCGGATGGTCGAATGCTGCTGTCGACTGTCGGTTCTTCTCGCGAACGGCGGTGGTTCGGCAGGCGAGTGTTGGTGGATGCGCGTCCGAATCGGTCGCTCGTTACCCGTTCGTTGAGGGCATCTCGTTATGGCAAGCCGCAAGCATGGATCGCGCCGTCTCCAGCAAGCGACGGCAGACGCGATCGTTCGCCTCACAGTGGGGCCTGCTACTGCAGCACCATTCGTGACTTGTTTATTGTCTGCACATGGCCTGTGCCAGGCTGCCTGGAGCTGCTTCGTGAAAGCACTTTCCTACTGGTATGAGCGTTGCTGCAGGGAGACAGTGATGTTGATTGCCAGCTTCCATGGCACATTGGCGACGACTCGTAACGAGTCCCGGTGCGGCGACAGTGCGCGACCTGGAGTCGGCAAGGTGAGAATTGGAAGATGACAGTGGGATCGTGCGTGTGACACAACACGACGGTGTGGCGGTCGCATGCAGAGAACCCACCTGGCGATGCCTGAAGCTGAGATGCCCTCGTGGTAGTCCCAGATGAGAGTGTCTCGGCGCCGTGCTGTGTGGTGACTCCGTTCGATCACGGCAGCGCTGTGCGTATCGGAATGCCCTCAAAGGTGACGCGTGAAGCTGGCCGTCGAGACGATGCTGTCGCGCTCTTGCGCGAGAGGTTCGTCGCGTCTGCCTTTCTGTCATACCCGACGCGTGCCGACCAGACAGCTGGGCCGCAACCCGGCAACTTGAGCAGCGCTGAGCTGGAAGCTGGATTCGCTCGCCACCGAGGAAGCCTGACAGGTGAAGTTCTCCCGGCTGCTCCGCGAATGGGGCGTACCGGCGATGTCGGACTTACTCATTCTGGAACTCATTACGTCGTAAGAACTGACAGGCAGGCGATCGCGGTGATCGCCGCTTATAGCGCTGGTGGCGGACACCGTCGTTCGCCACGGAATTGTGGTTTTCTTAAAAGGAGAACACTCATGACTCGCGGACTGATGAAAGCAACCCGAACAGGTCTGTTGTCATTCGGTGTGCTTGCTCTTCTGTGTTATGGCAATGGTTCCACTGTGTGTGGTGCTGACGCTGCAGATTCGGGGGAGAAGTCCCCTCCGACAGGCACTGACATTACCGATCACATTGACGATGAACTCATGCTGGATCGAGGTGTGTCTTCCTGGAAGATTGATGTGAGCACTTCCAATGGAATCGTCACATTGACAGGCACCATCGATAACATCCTGGCGAAAGAACGTGCGGCACGGATTGCCGAAACTGTGCGCGGTGTTCGTGCTGTCGTGAACCGAGTGAATGTCGCGCCGTCTCTTTCACGAACAGACGACGAGATCAAAGACGACGTAGACGCCGCGTTCGTCATCGACCCGGCCACGGAATCGTGGCAGATTGGCGAATCGGTTCAGGCGGGAGTCGTGACACTCACCGGAACGGTTAATTCGTTCGCCGAGAAGCAGCTGGCGGCGCAGATTGCCAAGGGGGTTCGCGGTGTCGTGGGCCTGAAGAACGAGATAAAGATTGACTATGACACGATCCGGCCCGATGACGAGCTTCGCGATGATGTCGAGGCTGAGCTGAAATGGGACGTTCTGATCGATGCGGCGTTGATCGACGTGAAAGTCGAAGACGCGACTGTCACGTTGACAGGGACTGTCGGTAGTGCTGCCGAAAAGCGACTGGCCCATCTCGCCGCGTGGGTGTCCGGTGTGAAATCAGTCGACGACTCCGGGCTCGAAGTTGCGTCATGGGCCCGCGACGAGCATCGCCGAAAGACACGATATGTTGAAAAAGATACTACTGAAATCGTGACGGCAATCGAAGATGCTCTCAGGCGAGACCCTCGCGTCATGTCGTTTAACGTTGGCGTGACCGCTGAGGGCTCACTGGTCACTCTGAGAGGTGAAGTGTCAAATTACTCGGCACGGAAAGCGGCCGGTCAGGTAGCGAGCAACACGTTGGGAGTCATGTCTGTGACAAACCGCTTGAAGGTGCGGCCGAACGTGGATCTGGTCGATGCCCGGCTTGAGGAACATATCGCAGACGCGTTGACGCGCGACCCGTATGTAGAACGTTTTGAAGTGACTGTGCAGGTCTCTGACAGCGTTGCTCGCCTGTACGGAACAGTGGATTCCTGGTTCGACAAGACGCAGGCTGAGACCGTGGCCGGAAATATCGAGGGAATCGTTGACGTCAGAAACTATCTGACCGTCGGCCACGTGGCACCGTACACGTACAATCCATATCTGGACGACTACGATTACAGCGAGCTGTACCGACAGGAGCCGATCGATCAGGTGCCGCATTCTTCAGATGAGCAGCTGGCCGAGGATGTCAGGGATGAACTCTGGTGGAGTCCCTTCGTGGATATCGATCAGGTTGATGTCGCTGTGAACAATATGTCCGTGACGCTGACGGGAACTGTCGATTCGAAGGCAGAGAAGGCGGCTGCAGCAAAGAACGCTTACGATGCTGGCGCTGCCAACGTTGATAACCAGCTTGCCGTAAAGTGATTGAAGTGAGCGGACTTGGAAGTGACCGGATTTGTGAGGCGTGAGTGTCGACGGTTTGCGACACTCACGCCTCTTTTTGTTCTGTGTGAAGTGTTGTGCCCGGCGGCGGTATCGCAGTTGTAGCGGATGTCGCCATCGAAGCTGTAACGAGAGCGGCGCCATTGTCGTTGTGGCACTAACACTGCAGCAGCAGTCTTTCGGGAGCCTCGACAAAGTCTTTTACGTGCTTCAGGAAGGCTACTGCTTCACGCCCATCGACGATCCGGTGATCATAGGTGACAGCCACATACATCATCGGGCGGATGGCAATGTTGTCGCTGCAGGCAACCGGCCGATTCTGGATGGCGTGCATCCCGAGAACGCCGCTTTGTGGTGGATTCACGAGAGGTGTTGAGAGTAGAGAGCCAAAGATGCCGCCGTTACTGATTGTGAATGTCCCACCCTGCATGTCATCTGGCGTCAGTGTTCCGTCAGTCGCTCGCTGTGCAAATCTGTCGATGGCCTGTTCGATTTCAGAAAAATCCATCTGATCAGCATCGCGTAGCACGGGCACAACAAGTCCTCGGTCGCTTCCAATGGCGATGCCGAGATGAACTCGTTTGTGGTAGGCGATCTGGTTGTCCTCCTGAACTTGAGCATTGAGTTCCGGAACGAGCCGCAGGGACTGAGCGACAGCGTTAACAAAAAAGGGCATGATTCCCAGCCGAGCCTGATGCCTGTCGTGAAACGCTTGCTGATGGCGCGTACGAAGTTCCTGCGCCGCTGACATGTCAATCTCGTTGAAGGTCGTGAGAAGTGCGGAGTTCTGCTGAGCTTCGACAAGACGCTGAGCAATTCGCCGACGGATCGGGCTCATCGGGACGACCCGCGTGTCATCATCGTTTGAGGAGTCGTCGGCTTCACCGGTCTTCGTGTTCTGGCCCGCTGTGTCAATGCCTGGCGGGTCAGTTGCCTTCTGTTGGTCCGGCGTTTCACTCCGTTCCCTGTCGGTGTCCACGTCTCGTGTGGACGAGGCGTCGCGTTTCTCATCGCCCTTCGAGACGCTGGATTGGTACGCCTCTGAAACGTTGACCTGGAACTCGCGATCTGACGGCTCTTCGGAATCAGCGTCTGCTTCCTGGTCGGCCGGGAGTTCGTCCGCCATGGGCGCGGGCTCTGCCTCACTCGCCGCTGATGGAGCATCCGCACCTTCTACTGCAGCGTCTGCCCGTTGGGCGGTTCCTTCATCAGACTCGATGGGATCTGCCGACGATTCAATATCGCCTTCGTCTGCCTGGACGGTCGATGGAGATTTGGCAGGTTGTCCTTCAGCGTCGGCGGCGGTGTCGTGTTCGGAGTCGGCGCCGTCGGCAGTCGTCTCGTTTGTCGAATCGTCCGAATCACGTTCAGAATCCGCTTCAAGCCGGGCAATAACATCGCCGACGGCCGCCGATTCGCCTGCCTCGCAGAGGATCTCCGTCAGGATTCCGGAAGTGGTTGCCGGAGCCTCAACGGTGGCTTTGTCGCTTTCGAGTTCGACGAGAGGTTCGTCCTGCTCCACATGCTCACCTTCGCTTTTCAGCCATGCGCCAATGTAGACTTCCGACACGGACTCACCAACATCCGGGACCTTGAGTTCAACGCTCATCACTGCCTCGTCTTTCTAATTCGGTCGTGCTGAAAAGGCCTGCTGAACGAGCTGGCTCTGTTCGTACTGATGGCTCGCCCTGGAGCCGGTTGCCGGACTGGCTGATTCTGCACGGGCAACAACGCTTAATGGAAAGCGATCCAGTAAGTGAGTGCCCCAATGGTGACGGAGCGTCTGCCAGGCTCCCTGGTTGACCGGCTCTTCCTGAACCCAGACCGCAGGAGTTCCGTCGTGAAATGGCTCCAGCAGTTGCTGGAGTTCCGCGTCATCTCGCGGGTACAACTGCTCGAGCCTGACCAGGGCTGTATTGTCGTGCTGTTTCCCGGCAAGCTCTTTCTTCAGGTCGTAATAGACTTTCCCACTGCACAGCAAGAGGCGGGTGATGTCAGCAGGCTCTGCCTCGCAATCCATCAAGAGGGTACTGAAGGCGTGGAATTCAAAGTCGGTCAATGGTGATACGCATTGCGAATGACGCAGCAGACTCTTTGGGGTGAGGACGATCAGCGGCTTGCGGAATCGCTGCAGCACCTGGCGCCTCAGGACATGGAAGTACTGGGCTGGAGTCGTCGGCTGGACGACCTGGAGATTGTCCTCGGCACACAGTGTGAGGAATCGTTCCAGTCGGGCACTGGAATGCTCGGGGCCCTGACCTTCAAAGCCGTGCGGCAGCAGAAGAACCAGTCCGCTGAGTCGGTCCCACTTGTCTTCCGCACTGGCGAGAAACTGGTCAACAATGACCTGAGCGGCATTGACGAAGTCGCCGAACTGGGCTTACCACATAACGAGAGAGTCCGGGCTGTCGAGGCTGTACCCATACTCAAATCCCAGCACGCTGGCCTCACTGAGTGGGCTGTTCAGGATTGCGACGGTGCCCGGTTCGGCAGCAATACGCTCGAACGGCTTCCAGACATCGCCATCGTTGACATCGTGGAGAACGGCATGTCTCTGGCTGAACGTTCCGCGTGCCGAGTCCTGGCCACTCAGACGCACTTGTGTGCCATCAGCGGCAAGACTGGCGATCGCCAGCGCCTCAGTCGCAGCCCAGTCCAGTGGGGCGTCGCCATTCGCCATTTCGCGGCGCCGCTTGAGACCACGCTCGATCTTCGGGTGCGGATGAAAATCATCCGGATACTCTGTGAGAGTGGCCAGCAGAGTGCTTAGCTGATTCGCATCGACTCCGGTGGCAGTCAACTGGCCCAGCGGATCTGCGCGTCCTTCGTAAGGTGACCACGGCCCACTGGAGTCCGTCGAGTCGCCTTCATTGTCGTCATTCCGGGCTTCTGACAGCTCCTCTTCGAGCCATTGGCGATGCCGCTCCACAATCTGCTCCACATCGTCGTCGGCCAGCCCACCCATTTCGACGAGATGTTTGCAGTAACTGTCAGCGACGCTGGGGCGATTTCGAATCTTCTCATACATCAGGGGCTGAGTGAACGCAGGTTCGTCTCCTTCGTTGTGGCCTCGCAACCTGTAGCAATACAGGTCAATGAAAACATCCTTCTGGAAACGCTGTCGAAAGTCGAGGGCAAGCCGCACGACATTCGCGACAGCCTCAGGGTACTCACCATTGACGTGAAAGATGGGGCTCTGCAACATTGTTGCCACATCCGTGCAATATGGGGTCGAGCGCCCCTCTTTGGGTGTGGTCGTGAAACCCAGCTGATTGTTGATCACCACATGGACGGCACCTCCGGTAGAGAATCCCTGCAGGTCGCTCAAGTTGAGAGATTCCTGAACGATGCCCTCACCGGCGAAACCGGCGTCGCCGTGAATCAGCAATGTGAGGCAGCGGCGCCGGTACTGATCCTTGAAACGCTGCTGTCTGGCGCGCGTGCGCCCCAGCGCTACTGGATTGACAAACTCCAGATGGCTCGGATTGAAGCACAGAGAAAGATGAACGTTGCGTCCGCGGCGTGTTTGTCGGTATGCACTGTATCCAAGGTGGTATTTGACGTCTCCCCGGTCGAGGTACTTGTCCGGGTTCGTGTCTTCGAATTCTCGAAAGATTGCGCGAGGACTTTTTCCCAGAATGTTGGTCAGGACATTGAGGCGGCCTCGGTGAGCCATACCAATAACGATGTCCTCAACGCAGGAACCATCTTCTGCCTCACTGTGGGCTGCGTGTTCGATCGCGAAGTCGAGCAGTGGAATCAGAGTCTCGGCACCTTCGAGGGAGAAACGCTTCGCTCCGATGAATTTCTTCTGGATGAACTCTTCAAAGACGACCGCTTCGGCCAGGCAGCTGAGGATGCGGTACTTCCACCGTCGCTGCAGCGCGGTCCGATTTCCAGTGCGTTCCATGCGCTGCTGCAGCCAGTCGCGCGCGACGGGATCGTTAATATGCATGAACTGCACGCCGATGTGGCGGCAGTAGGTGCAGCGGAGGTGCTCGAACAGATCGCCCAGTCTCCGTGTGTTAGTGCCGGGCATCCACTGCGTTGACACCGGTCTTCGCAGATCAGAGTTCTGTAAACCATAGTGGGCCAGTGTGAGTTCCGGGATGCCTGGGCGCTCACGTGCCAAGGGATCGAGTTCTGCAGCCAGGTGTCCACGGAGGCGAAAGTTGTGCGTCAGTCGGTCAGCCAGCTCCTGCAGAGGTGTGTCTGAAAGGCCTGTCGCATCAATGCTCTTCCTGCACGACGGAGAGTCACTGTCGACGCAGTGATCCGGTGATTCTCCCACGGAGAGTGCTCGTAGTCGGTTGCGACCTCCGCGCGCGGCAAGCGCGACCGTGTTCCGTGCCTGACCGTTTCGCTTTCGGATGGCCCCGTTCAGTTGCTCGAAGTAATTGCTCCACGCCGGATCGACGGACGCAGACTGCTCCAGCCAGTCTGCCATCAGTGACTCAGCATAAAGCAGTGAGTGAGAAGGAAGACCTGGGGGCTCCGAAGACGGTGTCTCTGGCATAACAGGGGCTCATGCATTCACGTTGGCGTTGTTGGAGAACGTCTGAGTGATCGAGCCAACCGAATCAGCAAACGACAGGCCAGAGGCACCGTCAGGCAGAGGCGTCCGTCGGACTGGTTGCCAGGCAGCCACTCTGAACGATCTGTGACCCTTCTGGCGGGGCACCCACCCGGGTTTAAGGCTCGCCAGAGCCGTGTCGGTCGACTCGGCATCTTTTGCTTCGCATGGAATATGCGTTCGTTCGAGCGGGGGCAGGGCATCTCTGGCGGTGAGTGGTGATTTCCATAGGTGCAACGCAGCCATGTGCGGAGAGCCACGACGCTGTCAGAGGGCCTCAAGGGGACTTGTGCATGCGTCGCCAGTCGCTGAGGCCGCTCTGCAGCAATGTGCGAAGATTTGACGACCAGGCGGTCAACGCGCGACGGAGCACCGACCGACGTTCGCATCGCGAGTGCTGCATTTCGGTCTGCCTATTCGGTTCGCGGTCGACCGGGGTTCTGCTTAAGGCCTGTCGGCGGAGATCCGGCACGGTTACTCCGGGGATCGGTCTGGAAGGCGCGGTTCACATCAACTTCACGACCATTGCTCATGAAGTGCCCAATAGCGGCGGCGAACAGGATAATCAGCAGGCCGATGACGACTGCGTATCGCGCACAGAATGCAAGAAACACTTTCATGACATTGCTCGTTTCTACTATGAACCAGCAGTGCAGTCGAGTGTGACGTCGTGCAGTGCCAGTTCTCATGCTTCGGCAGCCGCAGATGATGTGGAACTGCGGTGTAAAACGGGCGTTCTGGCCTGCAACGACTGGAAATCAGCAGTGCCGCATTCGGTCATCTGATCCGATTCAGCCACCGGACTGCCATGGAGCTGTCGGCAGGTTTACGGTGTGCTACAGGCGGCAAAGGCCATGCCAGTTGCGGTGTGACGAGAGTCCCGTGCGACCACAGAGAACGGGGCACGGCATCTCAAAGGTGGTGTGGCTTCCCTGCTGTTCTGTGAGAGTCCGAGACGGCTCAGCTGGAGAGACGCTTCCGGCGACCTGTAAGAGCGTTGAACTCACGGGCAGGGTGTTCGACGACCTACGTGGCGGGTGGGAAATCGGTTGATTGCCTCTTGTCTGTCTGGAGGCGTAGAAGGTTCTGAAGCAGTGAGAGCAGCACGACCCTGTTCACGGTGTCGAGCGTCAGGTCGAGATACCGGCTGTCAATGTTCCAGGCATCGGGATACTTCAGGCGAAAGGCGGAGTACCCGCAGAACAGTCCGCAAAGAACAGGACCTCACTGGTGAGGAAAGCCCACATCCCGAGTGCGTTTGCACGATGCTGTTGTTCCACAGAGTCGAAATGAGAAGCGAATGCGGGGTTGTGGTCAGACATGATGGCGGAATTCTTACAGTTCCCCTGTTTGCGGACGATCTGTTTAATCGCGAACCGCCATCTTCTGCTCGATCTGAGTACCAATATCCTCGTCGATATTCCGCCAGTACTCGAAGGCTCGCGTCAGTACCGATTCTGACACTCCTGCTGACAGGTGACCCGCGACGTTCGCCACCAATCGCTCACGTGCGGCGTCGTCCATGACGTCGCGAATCAGAGCGCGTGCCTGGCTGAAATTGTCATCGTCTTCGCGCAGTGTGTACGCCTGACGAACAAACTCACCATCTGCCTGCCAGGTTGCCAGATCGGGAAAGCGTTCAGCATCGGCCTGCGGGCCTCCCTTGCTGTTCGGGGCGTAGACCGGATCAGTGACCTTGTCAATACGCATTGCTCCGTCCTTGCTGTAGCTGTGGACGGGGCACTGAGGTTTGTTGACCGGAATCTGTTTGTAGTTCGCTCCAAGGCGCGCGCGGTGTGCATCGGCATACGCAAAGACTCGTGCCAGCAACATTCTGTCTGGACTGAAACCCGTGCCCGGCACGACATTGTTGGGTTCGAACGCGGCCTGTTCAATTTCCGCGTGATGGTCCGTCGGATTGCAGTTGAGCGTCAGCGTGCCGACATCATGCAATGGATAGTCACGATGTGGCCAGACCTTCGTCAGATCGAAAGGATTGAAGCGATAGGTTTCGGCTTCCCTGTAGGGCATGATCTGCATCTTGAGCGTCCAGCTCGGATACTCGCCGCGTTCAATCGCGTTGAACAGATCGCGAGTGTGAAAGTCGCCATCGGTCCCTGCCAGCTGGTCAGCTTCCTCCTGAGGCAGGAAGTCGATGCCCTGATCAGACTTGAAGTGATACTTGACCCAGAAGCGTTCGCCGTCAGCGTTGACCCACATGTAGGTATGGCTCGAATAGCCGTTCATATGCCGCCACGATCTCGGAATGCCCCGATCTCCCATTAACCAGGTGACCTGGTGAGCAGTCTCCGGGGACAGAGTCCAGAAGTCCCACTGCATGTCATGATCGCGGAGATTGTTGTCGGCGCGTCGTTTCTGCGAGCGAATGAAATGCTGGAACTTCATGGGATCGCGGATGAAGAACACGGGTGTGTTGTTGCCGACAAGGTCGAAGTTCCCTTCACTCGTGTAGAACTTGATGGCGAATCCGCGAGGGTCGCGCCAGGTATCCGGGCTGCCTCGTTCGCCGGCGACTGTGGAGAACCGAATCAGAACATCTGTGGTCGTTCCGCGTTGAAAGACGGCGGCTTTCGTGTACCGGCTGACGTCGTGAGTGACACGGAATTCGCCGAATGCGCCGCTGCCTTTGGCGTGAGGCTGCCGCTCCGCAATTCGCTCGCGGTTAAACTGTGCCATCTGCTCGATCAGGTAATGATCATGCAGGACGATCGGCCCGTCGGAACCCACGGTCAAAGAATGCTCGTCACTTGAAACCGGGATTCCCGCATCAGTCGTTGTGGGTACGCGCGCGTCTGCCATCGTGGAGTTCCTGTTGTGCGAGATGTGTGATTAATAAAAGAGCGATCCGGGTTCTTCGTGGATCCGGGTGCCCGAAGCTGGAACACACGGTCACAGCGTCTTCACGGTCACAGCGTCTTCACGGTCACAGCGTCTTCACGGTCACGGCGTCTTCGGCAAGCTGATCGGGACGACCGACGTCGTCTGAGCCTGAGCGGAGGCCGGTACCTGCGAGAATCCTGAAGGGCGACAGTGCCGAGGCGTTCTGCAGCAATCGAGAAGCAAGGAGTGCGGACGCTCATTCAGGCCGAACGAGAGTGCGTGTCGACATAGGTCTTCACAAACTCCTTGAGTTCAGGCTTGTCACATTCGAAGCCGAGGTGATCGGCCTGCCGCAGCGTCTGCTCTCCCGAGAGACCACTTTCGCAGGCGAAGTGCATCATCACCATGGCGCCGGCGCGTTTTCCGCTCTTGCAGTGTGCAAAAACAGGCTTGGGCAAAGTGCTGTATCTGTCCCGAAACTGATCGACAACTTCCGGAGCCATAGACTTCATCGATACCGGGATATTGACGTACTCCATTCCAGCGTTGAGAACTGCTTCCTTCTCGGCTGCCGGTGACAGGGGTTGTTCGTCCTCTCCGTCCGTGCGGAAATTCACAATGGATTGGAACCCCTGTGAGTTCAGTGCGGTAATGTCATCCTGCGTGGGTTGCGGACCGACAGTGACATGCTCATCAATTCTCGTCGTGTCCTGCATGGTTCGTCTCCGTTCGAGTTTCTGCTGAGGTGAAGTTGTGTCGCAATTCCAGTTGCGGCACAGCGTGACAGTCTGCGATCAGCCCGTTTCGCAACCCGTGTGCCAGGGAAGGTTGCCGCGACCGGGACGTCGAGGATGAGTCCTCATGGGTGTCGACTTTGTGTCGATTAAGTGGGCGCGCAACTGCACAGCGTGTGGCGCTGATCGTTGACCGCCATCAGGATGACCGGCTGGTCGTTCAGGAGATCGCGAACTGTTATCGCAATTCCGGATGCAGCTCTGGTCTGGACAGCGAGCGACAGGTGATCTTCGACGTGTGGAGTGGTGCCGATTCTGGCTGGGGCGCCACGGCGCAGCGAATTGTGGTGCATCATTCGCCCTCGCGAAGTTGGAGAGTTCTACGCCGACGAGTCAAGCCGGAACGAGCAGTCATTGCCCGAAGACGCGTTGCGGAGTTCGTACGAGCTTCGTTGCCGGGCATCGGGACGGATGTGTGGACAGGGGCAACATTGGCTGCTGCCGGTGAGAAAGCGTGTGCCGCTCCGCTGTGAAATCGAGCCGCCCCGATCAGGTTGTTTCGCACAGGGACAGGTGTTTCGACGCGGGGAGACTCCGCGTCCGACGATGCCGAACGCAATCGTCAGGCCTGACTGGACGCTTCGCTCGATCGACCCGTCGGCGACTTCAGTTCTGCAGCCTGAGGCATGCATAACGGGGGAGTACGGCTCCGTTCGTATTCGAAGGCTCTCAACCACAGACAGCCCAGAGCGACACAGCTGGAGATATCCAGCCAGTGGAGACTGAAGGGGCTGTGCGGCAACGAGGGCACAACGAGCCAGAGGGTTTCCAGCAGGCGGGCGACCAGAGCCGCTGCGGCGACGATCGCGAGACGTTGTGGCTGCTGCTTCACATCGCGCGACAGGAGAGTTGCCAGCGGCAGCGCGAATCCCAGAACAACCATCACGACGGCCACAGCGTTCCAGGGGAACTCGCTGCGGACGAAGTACCAGTTGGCCTCGTCTGGAAGATTGCCCGACCAGGCGATGAAGAACTGCGAGAAAACGAAGTACATCCAGACCATGACTGCGGCGAGCAGCAGATTTCCGCGATCGTTGGAATCTTCGGGCTGGACGGACGCGGTGGTTGAATCGCGATCGACCAGAATGCCTGGTGAGAAACCATCGCCCGGTTGATCAGCGTTCAACCATCCGGCCTGCCGCAGGCTGACGAACGCGACTCCCGACAGCAGGCAGGCCACGCTGAAGTGGGCTCCGAAAATTGACGAATGGAAATGCGGGGCGAGCGACATCATCCAGTCGATGGCTGCGAAAGTAGTCGTCAGAAAAAACAGGATCAGCAAGGCGGCAGTGGCGTGCGGTCGAGGCCAGAATCGGTACTGCGACGGAGTCGGTACCTGTTGGGAAGAGGTCTGTTCGGGCGACCGTTTCACTCCACACCGGTGTTTCCATCCGTGCGAGATCGCCACAGCCGAACTGGCCCAGGCGGTCAGATAGAAGAACGCTCGAATCTGGAAATTTCCCAACGTCAGCCATTCGGACTGGTACGACGAGACCTCGTGAGGACGCGCCCACGGGTAGAGGTCGTCCGCCATGAGGGCAATCGGGAGGAAGGCGAGGGGAACCCAGACCAGCGTTCTCGCTGCCGCGACGCAATCACGTCCGACGAGATCTCCCCAGCGTCCCCCAGTGAGCGCATGGATCTGCAATAACGCCAGGCATCCGAGCGGCAGGCTGATGAAGAAGCAGAACGGCCACAGCCACGCTCCTCCCGCCACTGACGGCGTGATGGCCCAGCCGAGGAAGGTCAACAGCAGTGCCACAAATCCGGTCAGAGAGACATGGCGGCGGGATCGGCTGGTCATGGCGATTCTTTCTCCGAAGTTACTGGGGATGCTGCGGCGCTCGATGATTGCGGGCCGCGTTCCGGGGCACTGGCTGACGCCCGGAGTGCTCGCAGCCACGTCCCGACTGCCCAGCGGTTCTGCGGGGCAGTGGATGCCGGATTGCTGCCCGACACGAACAGCGTGTGGGCCGGGCTGTCGTGCAGTTTGCGAGCGAGGTTCCCGAAGTCGGTCACCGGGTCGGCGGAGGCCGCCTGTTCGGCGCTGACATGGCAGTCGCGGCAGGTGACATGGCAGTCGCGGCAGGTGACATGGCAGTCGCGGCATTTGAGGCCGAGTTCACCCACATGATGCTTGTGGCGGAACGGGGCCGTCTGGCTCCTCGCGACGCCAGCTTCTGTCACCCACAGCGACCCGAACATCAGATCTCCGACCGTCAGTTCCACTGCGACCAGTCCCACCGCTCCGAACACCGTCGCACGGGAGATGGGGTTCATGCTGCGATGAAAGACCTGCGGCATTCCGTCCTGTCTCCGGAAACGAGCAAGCGGGGCCAGAGTCGTCGACTCACGACGTGTTCATTATTGGCAAACCCTGTTCCAGTGCCGCGTTCTCACCACACTGACAGAATGTCCCCGGACGCTTTCTCAAGAAGTGCACGCCATCGCGAAGTGCACGCCATCGCAATGAATCTGCGTGATGGAACTTGAGTATCAACGACAGCCACGTCCGCATCTGCCACAGACTGAACGATGGTGATTCGATCTGGCCGCCGAGGAACCCGGCGTACGACTACTGCTCAAGTGGCGCTCCCGCGCGAGCGCATCCAGCACCGCTTGAAATGGACGCGGCTGGCAGGGCCTGTCGAGGCAACTCCGTTGCTGCTCGATACTCAACGGGGCACGCCACTTGCAGCCAGCGTGGAGCTGAAGTTGTTAGTTCGATTGATCGAGAGCTGATACCAAGGAGAAACGAGATGGCCTTTTTCACGCGAAACGACCTCGGCACGCTTCTGGATGTGCGCGCTTCGGAATGTGTTTCGTTCTACCTGCCGACTCACAGATCGGCTCCGGATTCTCTTCAGGACCCGATCCGCTTTTCCAACCTGGTGACCACTGCCGAGCAGCGTCTGAAGGAAGCCGGGCTTCGCACCGCCGACGTTCGAGAGCTGCTGGAGCCAGCTGAGGAATTGAAAGAGTCCTCGCTCTTCTGGACGCACCAGCGCGACGGGCTGGCGGTCTTTCTGAGCAAAGACTTTTCGCGATTATGGCGGCTGCCGACGCCGGTTCAAGAAGAGGTTGTCGTTGACGACCACTTCCACGTTGCTCAGTTGCTGCCTCTGTTGCAGAACAATCGTCGATACCACGTACTCGCCGTCAGTCCGAAATCGTGCCGAATGTTCACTGGTGACCGGGATGACTTCGAGGAACTTGCCGTCGAAACGCTGCCTGATGACCTGCAGTCTGCTCTGGGATGGTCTCGTGAGAAGCAGCTCAATCTGCACTCAATGCAACCAGGCAGTGGCGGCGTCGCGATGTACCACGGCCATGAGGAAGAGGCATTCGATTCCGATCGGGAAGCCTACTTTCGACAGGTAGACAGCGCGTTGTGCCATGCTCTCGATGGCGACGATGCACCGGTGATCTTTGCGGGAGTGGAAGAATCATTTCCCGCCTACCGTGAACTCACACAATTGAAGCAGCTGGTCAATAAGCCGCTCGCAGGAAATCCGGACAATCTTTCGCTGCAGACGCTGCATGAGAAATCCTGGGCGCTGATCCGTCCGCTGTTCCGGAAACGCGAAACGCAGACGCTCGAAGCGTTCACCAACCAGCTGGCTCATGGCCGGGCGACGGAAGAACTTCCGGCCATCCTCGCGGCAGCGCGAGACGGGCTGGTCGAAACGCTGCTGATATCGAGAGAACCCGCTGAGGATGACGACCTTCTCGATGTCGCAACGCTACGCACGCTCCAGACTGGCGGCAGCGTCGTGACCGTTCCGCCAGAAGATCTGCCGCACGGGCAGCCCGCTGCCGCATTGCTGCGCGCACCGCTCGCAGCGATTGCCGGCCATGCCTGATGACGGGAGACGGCTCGGCTTGCGGAACCGTCTGTGAGGCATTCGTTGAGCATGATCAGCCGCGCCGCGTAAGCGTCAGGTTCCTTCAGCAGTGAGTCCTGCAGGTCTCCATGCCCTGGCCCGACGGAAGGCTCAAACGCCACGATGATCGATCTGGAACTGCCGCTGGTCGGTGACATGGCTGTCTTCATTGGAGCGGCTCTGGCCATCGGTGTGGCTGGCAGCCGCCTCGCGGAATGTGCGGACCGTCTGGCTGATCGCACTGGAATGGGGGAGGCTCTCACGGGCACGCTGTTTCTCGGGCTGACCACGGCCCTTCCCGGAATGACGGCGTCCGTACTCGCAGCGATGGAAGGGTATGCCGGGCTGGCGATGAGTAATGCCATCGGTGGAATCGCGTTTCAGACGACAGTTCTGGCCGTGGCAGATATTGCCTATCACGAGGCCAACCTCGAGCACGCGGCGGCATCGGCGGAAAACATGATGCAGACCATCATGCTGATTCTGCTGCTCACGGTCGTTCTGGGAGGCCTGAGCGGGCCAGAGGTGACGATTGGCCACGTGCATCCGGCGACGATCGTTCTGATCTGTGCGGCAGGAATGGCCTTCCGGCTCGTTTACGAGGTCCGGGAACGTCCGATGTGGAAACCGGAACGAACTTCAGAGACCGTCGAAGACGTGCCGGCCCCCGGTTCTCACCAGGAAAAGTTGCTGCGGCTCAGCGTCCGATTTGCTGGCACGGCGGCGATGACTGTGGCCGCCGGCGCCCTGATCGCTGACGCGGCTGGCGAGATCGTGGACGAGACACACATGCCGGAAGTCGTCGTCGGTGGTCTGTTTATGGCGGCGGCGACGTCTCTGCCCGAACTTGTGACGTGCTTGGCGGCGGTGCGCCGCGGGGCGTTGACACTGGCGGTGAGCGATATTGTCGGTGGCAACTTCTTCGACGTTCTGTTTGTGGCCGCTGCCGATATCGCGTTCCTCAAGGGGTCGCTTTACCACGGGACAGGTCTGGGCAGGAACGACGTGTTCATGGTC
>Ga0070727_10002852_pt1 | contig 16197 bp, 14 predicted proteins | sample tdAd472_FD_66722 | JGI IMG/M metagenome (GOLD analysis project Ga0070727, IMG submission 66722) | Marine sediment microbial communities from the Atlantic coast under amendment with organic carbon and nitrate - tdAd47.2 | ecosystem: Environmental > Aquatic > Marine > Coastal > Sediment | place...
ATGGGGCTATGATGTATGATCAGATGGTAGATGATTATTTGCGCCCATCACAAGCAGGTGCTGAAAACAGCAAAGGTAATAATGAAGCTGCTGCAGGCGGAGACTACGCTTCAAGCGGAACAGATAGACAACACCGTTGGGATGAGGTCTTTGGTTACTTCGGTGCCAATCCCGATTCTTACCCCAACACCTCTAACACCTCTAATGGCGATGGATCTTTCATTGCCAATTACACTTTTGATTTCAGCGACGAAATAGAAGAAGCTTTTGGTATTAATATCTCCCAAAAACTAATGGATGCTTTCATCTTTGGGCGATCTGTACTGAAAGCAGGTGAAGGCTTCGGCCCCGGCGATGAAACCACTAACGAAGCTTACTACGAAGCAGCAAGAACGGACATCAAACTGTATACAGAGTTAGGGTTGGCAGCGGCGGCTTACCATTATTTGAATGCTGCAATTGCTGATATAACCGATGAAGATAAACTGCATCATCTATCGGAGGCATTGGCCTTCATCTATGCCTTATCCTTCAATTCGGAAGGAATAATTTCGGCGGACGAAACTCATCAGGTGCTGATTGCCTTAGGGTGGTCAAGTTCTGACCCTTCACTGGGAGGTGTATATGATGTGAACCTTTGGGAGGTAACGGATGATCAAATGCATAAAGCTAAAGATCTACTCGATCAATCCTACCCAGGATTTGGCGATCTTCCCCTTTAACCCCCTTCACTAAAGAAGAAACCATGCGTACCAAAGGAAAAATAACTGTTGGATCTATTTTTACCTCGCTCTTTATTCTAGTTGCGGTATCCGTACTCTTTACAGCCTGTAAAGATAAGACGGATGATGATGGCCCTACAGAAACGGACTTCACGGATCATCTGACCAACCAGATTAATGAAGTGATTATCCCTACGATGGAAACCTATCAGGCCAAAATGCTTGACTTTGTAGGGGCAGTGGAGAGCTTTGCTACAGCAGCGGATGAGGCCAACTTAGCAAATGTCAGATCAGCCTATCAAGCGGCTTACCTAGCCTATCAGGCAGCAGCTGTGCATAACTACTTTGCTAACGTTAATGTAGGGCTGATAGAGACGACGAACCTTTTTCCGATTGAGGTTTCCTTGTTAGAAAATTTGATCGAGACCGAATCCTACAACTTTAGCACTACTGCACAGCAGCGAGCTAATGGCTTTCCAGCCCTTGACTATTTACTATATGGCCCAAACGATGTGTTGGATTACTTCAATACAGATGCCAAAAGACTAGGCTTTTTGGAGGCGCTAGTGAGTGATATGAAGTCAAAAGCAGATTTACTAGTTAGCCGTTGGACTGGAAATCTGAAGATGAATTTTATAGATAATGGAGGCACCCAACTTGGAAGCTCTATTAGTGTTCAGCTCAATGAAAGCCTGATCTACTATGAAGACCACATCAGAGAGAACAAAGCAGGGATTCCTATCGGGCGCCTTGGACCTAATGACTCTCCTATTCCTGCCGACGCGACAAAAATTGAAGCCTATTACCAATCTTTATTTGAAGGTAATGAGGCCTTTACCCTAGCGCTTTTACGCACCTCGGTGGAAGAGATGGAGGATATCTATCTAGGAGAAACTTCCAAAGGTGCTAATGGGCAAGGATACGATGATTTGTTGATAGCCCGCGAACACTCCTCCGTTGATGAGGATATCAAATCGCACTATCAAAACATTTACAACCTCTTAGCAAATCGTACGACTATCACCGGAGATGAGGTCTTATATGAAACGATTCAGACCTTAGTTACACTATACAAATCAGATCTTTTCCCTTTACTTAATGTACAAGATGCTGATGGGGCTAATGACGGAGATTAATTGATTTTCTTTTTATCATCCAAATAGAAAGAAAGGTGCTATTTAATAGCGCCTTTTCTTGTATTGATCCATGTATAGAGCACTAAATAAATTCAACAATATTCTCTTCAAACAGGTCTCAATTGCGCCCTTGGTCGTATTGAGACTGGTTTTTGGTGGCCTATTGTTATTTAGTACAGTCAGGACGGCACAGAAGGGCTGGATTGAAGAATTATACATTGATCCCATTTATCATTTTGGTTTCTTTCCCTGGCTGAAGCCCTTGGGTGCTGGGGGCATGAATCTTGTTTTTCTTTTACTAGGTCTCAGCGCTGTGGGCATCCTATTGGGGCTATTCTATCGCATTAGCACCTTACTCTTTTTTCTACTCTTTATTTATGTTGAATTGTTAGACAAGACCTACTACCTCAACCATTACTACCTAGTTACCCTGCTCACTTTCTGGCTGCTGTTGGTACCTGCGCATCGCTGGTATTCCCTCGATACGCTAATTTTTCCCAACATCAAGTCTTCACAGTGTGCCAATTGGCATATTCTGATTTTTAAAGCCCAGCTATCCATTGTCTACTTTTTTGCGGGTTTAGCAAAGGTAAATCCAGATTGGCTTTTTCGGGCCCAACCCATGGCTACTTGGTTACCCGGAAAATATTCAATTCCGGTTTTGGGGCAATGGATGCATTATAAAGCAACTGCCTTCTTATTGAGTTGGGCAGGATGTATCTATGATTTGAGTATTTGGGTATTTTTGTGGATAAAAAAGACGAGAGGATTCGCTTATGTACTCGTGCTGATTTTCCATATTCTAACGGCTATTCTTTTTCCGCGCATAGGCATGTTTCCGCTGATTATGGTCACTTCCACGATCATTTTCTTTTCTCCTTCATGGCACCAGAAAGTTTTGTCTTTCCTACCTTTTGCTACAAACATGAATGATTCTGATGAGCCCTATCATCCGGAAAAAAAGTGGCAACCCTACATTTCTGCCGTGCTATTGACCTATTTGCTTATACAGCTGTACCTCCCTTTCAGACATCTTCAATATCCTGGACACCTCTTCTGGCATGAGAAAGGGTATCGGTTTAGCTGGCGGGTAATGTTGATGGAAAAAAACGGATACACTGATATCATTCTTCGAGACCCAGAAAACAATCTTCAAAAGGAGGTGAACCAGGATGATTATCTGACTGCCTTTCAAAAACAGCAGATGAGATCACAGCCGGATATGATTGTACAATTTGCCAAACATGTGGGAGATGAGTTTCGAAACGAATATGGATACGCCCCAGAAGTTTATGTCAAAAGCCGCATTTCACTCAATGGCAGAAGAAGTCAGCCATTTACCGATGATACGATTGATATCTATGCATTAGTTGACCCCATAAGCAGTAACTGGATTATACCATTAGAGGAATGATGAAAAAACAATTCTTACTATTATTATTAGGGAGCCTATTGAATATACAATATGGCTGGTCACAAGAAAAGGCTACACTAAGCGGTACCATCACCAATCTTAGAGAGGAGCCAATAGAAGACGTAATCGTGTATGTGCTAGATAAAGAGGAACTGGCTATCACTGACAGCAAGGGTGTATTTTCATTGCAATTGCCCAATCAGCAGACTTATGTTTTATTCATTAAGAGCATCAGTACAGATCCCTTAGAAAAGACAATATTCCTCGCCGGTGATACCACCCTACAAATCCAGCTACAACAAAATATTCAAAACCTCTCGGAAGTAACGGTAAAAGCTGAATCTGATGCCTTTGGTATTAGGCGGCTTCGGGCGATAGAAGCGGGAGGACTCTATGAGGGCAAGAAGACAGAGGTGATCAATATTGAAAAACTGATCGGTAACAAGGCCTCTAATAATGCCCGGCAAGCTTTCAGTAAAATACCAAGTCTCAATATATGGGAAAGTGATAATGCTGGTCTACAGTTGGATATCGGCGGTAGGGGATTAAGCCCCAAGCGGACCTCTAATTTCAACACCCGTCAAAATGGTTATGACATCAGTGCCGACGCCTTGGGCTACCCGGAAAGTTATTATACGCCCCCCCTGCAAGCCGTGAAGCAAATAGAGATCGTGAGAGGAGCTGGTGCCCTGCAATATGGGAGCCAATTTGGGGGACTGGTCAACTTCAAGATGAAGAAAGGAGACCTTACTAAGCCACTAAATTTGGAATCTCAAAATACTTACGGTGCTTATAATTTTTTCAACACCTTCAATAGTTTACATGGGCAGGTCGGTAAACTGAATTACTATAGTTATTTCCAATACAAGCGGGGAGATGGCTGGCGTACAAATTCCAATTTTGAGCAGCGCGGAGCCTACGCTAGTTTACATTATGAAGCTTCGGACAAACTTAGCCTCAGTTTTGATTTGACGCATATGCATTACTTAAGTCAGCAAGCGGGAGGCCTTACAGATGAGGTTTTTGAAAAAGATCCTAGAAGCTCTAATCGAGAAAGAAACTGGTTTCAGGTAGATTGGAACTTAGCTGCCCTTTCACTCGAATATGACCTTTCAACAAATACAAAGATTTACAGTCGTACATTCGGCCTACTCGCCAGCCGTACCTCACTAGGCCTCCTGGAGACACCTGATATAGAAGATCCCTTATCTAATCGTGATCTCATAGATGGACAATTTAGAAATATTGGCAATGAGACCAGAATCTCATTCTCTTACAAAAGCGTTGAAAACCTAAACAATACCTTGTTGATTGGAACCAGGGTCTATCGGGGATTTACCAATTTCAGTCAGCGTTTTGGTACGGCTGGCTATGACGCCGACTTTACACCTATAGATACGGCTTTCTTGGATCGTAGGAAATCAGATTTTGAGTTTCCTAATTTCAACGGTGCCTTTTTTGCCGAAAAGATTGTGCGTTTAAGTAGCACTTTCAGTTTAATTCCTGGTATTCGATATGAGTTTATTGATACCCAATCTGAGGGCACGTTTATTAGTACGTTACGAACGAATAGCTTCGGTGATTTTATAGAAGAAACCCGCCCTGATTCTTCAGAAAACCAGCGACATATCTTTCTGTATGGATTAGGAATATCCAAAAAGTTCAATGCAAAATATGAGCTATACGGTAATGCCACTGCCAATTATCGAGCAATTAATTTCACTGATGTCCAAATACAAACCAATACGCAAGTAGTCGACACCTTGATCAGAGATGAAAGTGGATACAGTTTCGATTTGGGTGTCAGACGGAGAGACTTTTCTCCATTCTTTCTTGAGGCTGGCTTATTCTATATCTTATACAATGACCGAATTGGTGAAGTGATTGATGATGGTTTGAGGGTACGAACCAATATTGGCGCCGCGCGAATTTTTGGAATGGAGCTATTCTTGGAAGTAGACCTTCTCGCCGCCTTGAAGAAAACGAGCAATCACAAACTCAGCGCATTCATCAATGGGTCTGTAAATCGAGGTATTTACACAAAAATCAATGATCGAGCACTTGTCGGCGTACGCTCAGGTAATAAGCTAGAAGAACTGCCAGATTACAATATAAAAACGGGTATTACTTATGGCTACCGTAAATTTTCAACCGCACTACAAGCTACTTTTGTTGGTGAGCAATTTTCTGATGCGGCCAATACTCGGAATGCTTTCAAAGGCGTATTTGGGCTTATCCCCGCCTATACGGTGATGGATTTCTCTGCGAAATATGAATTTTCAGACCAGCTCAGCTTGTCAACAAGTGTCAATAATTTATTAGATGCCTCGTACTTCACTCGTCGAGCACCGGCCTATCCAGGTCCGGGTATTATCCCAGCCTTAGGCCGTCAGTGGAATATTACATTGAGTACAAGGTTTTGAAATAGAGTGGGTAACATCTCAATCGCGTTATTATACTCCATTGCAGCCGCATTATGGGCTTTACGTTAAAACAACTATCATTTAGATGCGTTAAACACAAAAAATCGTTTTCCCTTTTGGGGAGAATAAAAGTTTTCCTCCAATCCGCCTATTCCTTTCTCTCCACCGAATGCATCATCAGTTCATCAAACACTTTTGCTACCTCCACAGGATCAATGCCTTCCTTGAATTTATCCACGACCTCGTGTCTGAGATCATTGGGTTGGAGGCGCCACATGAGGGTGCCATCCTCGAAGATGTGGTTGTAGCCCTGGCTTTGTAGCTGGAAAAATTCCTTCCAGCCACGTACCGCAACATAGACGGCAATGAGATCGGCGCTGTGGTGCCAGTCTCTCCAGTCTTTGAGAAAGAGGGTATAAGCTCGAGTGACGGGATTGGTCTTGTCGGAGGAAGTGAGGGCCAGCTTTCCGGTAGGAATGGCATTGGAAAAATCACCGCCGCCCGTGAAGGTGATGAGCGTTGGCCAGTACTGAGCGACATATTGAATGGCGCCAGGGTCTGGCTTGAAGTTGCCCCATCTGCCCGGATTTTGTTGATAAGGGTAACGACCTCCCATGCAGACCAGCTGTTTTACTTTCTGGCGAACCAGTTCTATACCTTTCAGTGGGCTGATGTCATCGGGAGGACTTTTGAGGAGGTAGAACAGATTCGTAAGATAGCCCACGGTGACGACGACCACACTTTGATCGCGCTGCTTCGCCAACAGTTCTCTGTACAATTTGGTAGCATCAGGCGCACGTTCCCCTAGCCCAATATCCTGGGGATATTCCTCCGAAATAATACGGGCATATTTAGTGTTACGGTAGACCCCCAGGGTTTTGACAGCTCCTATAGGAAGGTCTGGCTTGCCAAAGTAAGTGTTGAGGGCATCCACGGTGGGCACCGACCAGGGATTCAGGCTACAAACCATGGTGCCCAGGATGTTGACCTCGCCCAAGTCTGCCAAGGCGTGCAGCATGGCGAGGGCACCCACATCATCCACATCTGACTCCATGTCGGTATCGAAAATGAGGTTGACCTGAGCGAAGGAGGAGGTTGAAATTAGAATAGAAAAACTAATGAGTAGGAAAAGTAGGCGTAATAGGTTCATTGAAGTGGATGCTTGAGAGGTTTATACAAATGATGTAAAAAGGACGTTTCTGTCCAAGATATAATGTTTCTACAGAAATTCATCCTCATTAGAGATTATACAGAAAGCTTAGATAAAATTAACGCGCACGCGAAGCCGGACTATCTTAGGAACGAGGGATAAATAAAATGTTAACCCAGCGGTGACATGACCGCCCTCCGCTTTGTTATAGACCGTATTATTTCTTTTTTATCGCTTAATTTTAACAACTGTAGCTAACTCGCCGCAGGCGGCCCAATTCTAAGAAAGGATTGTTTTTTTATAGAGGCTACAATGTCATCATAATTGTTTTTCACCAACTCATTACCAATGATTAGAGAGTTGGCACGGCCTTCAATTTTACCAAATAACCAGCTGACCATATCCTCAACAACAGCCTCTTCGCCGAAGGTCAAATAAATGCGGACCACCTCTTCAAACCCAATTTTCGTACCCCGATGTTCTTCATCCATAATGATAGTACCATCGGTCTTAGGGATCTTAAAGGTATCGCCATATTGTAGCCAACGATAGAAAGAGCCAAAGAGATGGTATTTCAAATCTTTGTCTGCCGTCTTAATCTCTATCTTCATCTTCTTGGTAGCAAACAGGGCTTCGGGAGACATGAAGTCTCGCTTCATCTTAGCTTGAGCGCCAGGCGGAGAACCTGTTTCGCCATTTAGATAGGCTTCGATCTTTTGCCCAAGGGCTTCTATTTCTTGAAATCGCTCCTTGGCCATCTCCTGTATAGTATCATCCTCAAATTTCTGGAATTGATCAGGATGATATTTTACGCGCAATTCTTTCAACTTCTGTTTGAAGATCGTTGGAGATAACTCCTCCAATGAAACGCCAAAATATTTCTGAATAAGGTCTTTATCGTGATTCGTTAGTGGATTTGCCATATTATTGTCTTGTTCCTCAATCGACGCTAACAAAAACTAAAAACAGGAAGATAATAAACAAAGTTGTAAGCGACTACAATTATCCTTCTAAAGGAGCTAAGGCTACCGACATAAAGATTTCTTCCAAAGGCTCACCTTCCCATCGCATAGCATCGGGCTCTCTGGCATATTCTTTAAAGCCCAACTTCTCATATACTTTTCTGGCGGCCAATGAAGTATCTGTTACAGACAAGGTGACTTTCTGTAAACCCTCCAAGCGCTTCGCTCTTTGCATAGTCTCTTCCATCAGCTGGGTAGCAATACCCTTCCCCCGATGCGCAGGATAAACAAAAACACCCCATATAAAGGAGCGGTGCTTGGTTTTCAACCGCTGCTCACGAATAAAACCTACAATACCTGCCAATTCGGCTCCTTCAAAATAACCTAGGATAAAATTACTGTCATTCTTGTTGGCCAAGTCTCGGCGCGTGGTTTGTACATCCATTTCCGTTTCGGGCCTTGGATCAGCTCCAAAAGAACTTGGACTCATTTGTAAACTATCGCAACGGATTTTGATAAAGGCCGCTACATCATTTTCATTTAATGCTCGAATCATAATATCTAATGTTCATCGCCTTGATAAATCCACATCGGTTGGGTCTGCCCCGCTCGTTCAAACCCACATTTTTCGTAAAAGGTAATGGAACCACCATCTGCTACCAAAACCTGTTGGTGAAAATCCCCATATCGGCGTTTAAATTCCTCTACGATCATACGCCCTACGCCTTGTCCTTGAAAATCGGGATGGACTACCAAATGTGCATAGTAGACAACTAAATAACCATCTGAAATCGCATTACCCAACCCTACCAATTGGTCGCCCTCCCAGGCTGTAATGAGTGCATGAGAATGCAATAAGGCTTGATACAGCTTATCCGGTTTCTTTGCCGATGACCAATCGACCGATTCATATAACTGAATAATAGCTTGTTGTGGAATGGTTTTCTTGTCCGAAATTAGAATAGGCATAGATAGAATTTGGCAGTGATTATTTTATTTTTCCTAGCGCTAGTAGCAGGTAACACTATTTATGAGTTACAACTAGTTTTGATAGAATCATTATCAACCCGTATGACCAGAAAAAAATTCCAATCCATCTCTTCTTCCTCCCACTGTCACCTCTTCACCCTACGTCACTTCTTCACACCTTCCTCTCACCTCTTCACTACGTTCACTTCTTTACCTCTTCCTCCCTCCCCTCTCCCACTGCTCCGCCGCCTCAAACATCAAATCCATCAACGGATCTTTGATAAAATAATAGCCCTCGGAGCTTTCTGGAAACAGCTGCGCTAATCTTTCTTTGAGCAAAGCATAAGCATTACGAGTCACCTCCGAGGCCCGAAGGTAATCCCGAAACAGCAAAGGATACCTTTGATTGAATCGTCCCTTTTCTCTGATATGAATATGAATACGGCGCTGCCCTTCCTTTTGTCGAGCCATTCTTTTTTGCAATTCAGGAGAATCATCCGCCATTCCGACAAAGGAATCGGTAAACTCGGCCGTGAATCGAGTATACCCTCCCTGTTTCAAGCGTTTGGGGATTTCAGGGTCAGATAGATCAGTAACGGTTAATTGAATATCGATCACATCTTTAGCGGCCAAGCCAGGTACTGAAGTCGAGCCAATATGATCGATGGCTAGCACACAATCGCCCAGGGCCTCTTTAAGATCAGCAGCAATTTCGGCAAACTCTTGGGGCCAGCGTTGTTGATAGGGGATCACACGGATGGGGCGAGACTTTTCAAAGGATAAAGGGATTTCCATGCTGGGTTTATTTTTGGATCAATAAGGAGTAGAAGTATTTAAATGAACACTTGGTTGAGTGATGCAAATTGGGTCAGCACAAGAGGCGGACACCTCATTTTCGATGAATAAGTAATGGTAATTTTTATTTCGGGAAATGGGGGACTTCCTTGATTCGCTCAATTTGTGCTTGGTGTCGATTGAGATGGAACCGCAAAAATTCGATACGTTGTGTTACATTCAAAGGGCCAGAAATGGGATGAGGGTAAATAATGGCAGCCGGGTCGTAAGCAGATAGGGCATTTGCTAAAGCGGCTAGAAGTTGTTGACACGACTGTAGGTTGGTGATCCAATAATCCAGAGCGCCGCCCCATCGCGGACGAGCCACATCCGGCACCTGCTCTTTAGTCTGCCAGGTCATCGCTACGACTTCTTCAATGGTACGCCCTTGATGCTCGGGTTTTCCTTCCCAAATAGGACGCTTATTTTTAATGCCATCCAGTGCTTTCCACATACCATTTATGCCGATTTGTTCGGCCCAGTACATATGTTCTACAATTTCCACAATACTCCAATGGTCGGCTGCGGGTTTAAAAGTGTATTGCTCAAAACGGAGCGAACTGGCACTATTAATAAATGTCTGTCGAGCTGTTTCTACGGCTTCAATCAAAGTTTTCATTGCTTTTAGTTTGGATCGATTCAATCAAGTTTAGAAGTTGTGGTAAAACAGGAAGCAGGTAAACCCGCTGCATTGAATAGGTTTGGTGTAGCCAGGTTTCCCCAAGCGAAGCGGACAGCAGTTGGCCGTGCTACGGCAGCTGACTTCACGATCACTTTATCCCCCTCAATACTAGCTTGGGCGGAATGGAAAATCTGATCTTTCCCTGCTACCTCAAAATGAGTGAGCTGATCTCCTCGATAATGCAGACCTTCAGCATGATCGAAATAAACTTCCACCTTATTCTTCTTGACCACCATTCGTTTAAACAGAGGGCCGCTAGTCTCAGTCGCCAAGCTCTTATAATGATTGGCTAAGGCTAAATTAGCCAAACGCAGGCCAACATCCTGTTTGTTTTTCGGATGAATATCAGTCGTATCTCCAATATCGCTCGTCACTACCATAGCCGTTTGTGGGAGTTCTAGGGTTCTTCGCTGCGCATCCCGAATAACAGCGCCCTCATTGGGTCGGCCATATTTATAGGGTGCAATCTGGGCAAAATAGAAGGGAAAATCATACCCCCATTTAGCACGCCAACTTTCAATTAGCGTCCCAAACATTTCTCGATAAGCTTCTCCATTAATAGTATTGGATTCCCCTTGATACCAGAGGGCTCCTGCAAGTTTGAATGCGTGAAGGGGTGCGATCATGGCATTATAAATTCGCGCTACTTCAACCGGTCCCCAAGGAACGGGCTTCAATACCTCAGCAGCTTTCGCTAGCCTGGTATTCGATGTGATGGCTTCGGCGGGCATCCAAGCCTCCGCTGGCGTCCCTCCCCAACTGGAATTGATCAAGCCAATTGGCACGTTGATATTATGCTGTAGTTTTCGAGCAAAGAAATAGGCAATTGCACTAAAATTTTGCATCGTCTCGGAGCTACATTCCTCCCAATTTCCTTCGAGGTCAATTTGGGGTGCTGTGGCTGAGCGATGATGGACGGAAAAGAAGCGAATGTTAGGATAATTAGCCATTTGAATCTCCAAGGCCGCATTGTCAATTCCTGCATTAGCGGACCATTGCATATTACTTTGTCCAGAACAAATCCAGACCTCGCCAATGAGCACATTATTGAGAGTAATTTCGTTACTTCCTTTAAACTCAATCGTGTAAGGCCCACCTGCTGTTGGCGTTTGGACGGTAGTTCTCCATGTTCCCTGATTAGTCACTTCAATATTTTGATTCTCATCGGTCCAGCCAAAATCGATTGTAATCTTTTCCCGGGGCTGGCCCCAGCCCCAGACTTCCACCTCCGTCTTTTGTTGTAGCACCATATTATCAGCGAAAATGGCAGGGAGAGAGATACGCGCAAAGCCGGTTGAGAAGAAAAAAAGGCAACCCATTAAGAGGACTAGGCACTGTTTATTAATTGTTGGTTTTTTCATTGTCTATTTGTAATCTAGTAAGGCAAGAAAATTACCAAATTTCTTGCGTATGGCCTAACGCTTGATGCCTTGTCAGGTAAAAAGGTATCAAGTCAAACGATTTACCAAATCCGTATATCTCTTTCTAGTCAGAACAATCCACAATATGGTGAAGCCCATCGCCACTCGAATCGCGATGTAAATCAAGGGTAAGCACCACAGGAACATATCAACCATTACACCTTTCCCCATCTGGTATGATTCAAAATCATAATCTACCGCGTAAGCAGGTAAACCGACTTTCATATACTCCCAGTAGCAGATCAATAGGTAAACACCTAAAAAGAGGACATTCTTGATTTGATTTTGATAAGAATTTAGACTCTAGGAAGGTTTAATGCATTTTTTTCTGATCAGTGTTCAGCATTTTTATATGAATGCTATTAGAACAAGCTAGTTTTCCTATTTTTAGTGCCTTCTTTATATGATCCTAAATTATTTAAGCACTCAATATGAAAAACAGTCCTGTCCTCTGCCTCTTGCTAGCGCTATTACTATCTGCCAACCCGATATATTCACAAGATATTACCGGCTTCTCACCCCGAGAAGTCAATCGTGAGCAAAAGATCGAAACGCTTTTCCAGACGTTCCCTTCCCCTGATGGCTTCAAACAGCATTTGCAGGAATTGACGAAGGAACCACATGTGGCAGGTAGTGCGGCTAATGACCGAGTGGCCGATTATCTGGTACAAGCTATGAGCAAAGCAGGTATGACGGTAGAGCGACATCCCTATGATATCTATCTCCCGGAAGGCCCCGGTGATATACGCATCGAACTGGTCACTCCTATTCGCTTGCCCTTAAACAACAAGGAGCATGTTCTCAAGGAGGATCCCTTCTCCAATCACCCTGACCTTGATCCGGGCTGGAATGCCTTTTCCGGTTCTGGCGATGTGACTGCGGAGATCGTTTATGCCAATTTTGGAAGAAAAGAAGATTTTGAGCAGCTCGCCAAGATGGGGATTTCGGTTAAAGGCAAAATCGTTATTGCTCGTTACGGCGGTAACTTCAGAGGTTACAAAGCTAAATTTGCGGAAGCTGCAGGGGCCATTGGCCTCATTATATATACAGACCCGAAAGACTCCGGCTATATGCGGGGCCTAGTATACCCAGAAGGGCCCTACTTCAATGAAAGTACCATCCAACGCGGCTCTGTGTTAACCATGGACTATACCGGTGACCCACTTACCCCCTTCGAGCCTGCACTCCCGCTTGATGGTGATAAAAAAATAGACCGCCTTGATCCTAAAGACGTCGACTTACATACTATTCCCGTCACCCCGATCCCCTATGGCTCTGCCAAAGAAATATTCGCCCGAATGACAGGTAGTCGCTCCGTACCCCCGGCTTGGCAGGGAGGGCTTCCTTATACTTATCGATTGGAAGGCGGCCCAGGATTGACGGTTCGATTGAAGGTCGATCAGCCTAAATCGATGACCAGGGTGCAAAATATAGTAGGCACTTTGCAAGGGAGTCAATACCCAGATGAATGGATTATCCTGGGTAGTCATTTTGATGCGTGGTCTTTTGGCGCAACTGACCCCAATAGCGGTACAGCCATGTTATTATCTGTCGCAGATGCCCTCGGAAAACTTGTGGAAGCCGGTTACCAACCTAAGCGTACTATTAAAATTGCGCATTGGGATGCTGAAGAATTTGGCATTATTGGATCAACGGAATGGGTGGAAGAGTTCAAGGAGGAGTTATCCCAAAAAGCCATTGCTTATTTCAATGCTGATGGTGCTTGTACTGGTTTGACTTTCGGTGGGGCAGCCAGTCCCTCCCTGAAATCCTTAATGATTGATGCCACAAAAGTCGTAGAGCATCCCAAAGAAAAGCGAACGATTTATGAGCATTGGTTAGCCCGAGCTAAGGATAAGAGCAAAGGCCCTAGCATTGGCAACTTGGGCGGTGGCTCCGATCATTTGCCGTTTTATGCTCACCTCGGGATTCCGAGCCTGAGTGCGGGCATGCGTGGGAAAAGCCTTTACCACTCTGGCTACGATGACTTTTATTGGTATAAAACCTTTAGCGATCCTGATTTTTTAAGTGGCCCTACCACCGCTAAAGTCTTCGGTATTATGGCTTTGCGATTGGCCAACGCCAATATCCTTCCATTGGATGTAAAACGCTACGGCACTGACCTCCTACAACACCTCAATACTGCGGAAAAAGCTATCCACGAATATGCACCCAATTTTTCCTTGGCTGCCCTCAAGGAGCAAGCCGAAGCATTAACCGCCAAAGGGCAGCGCTACAACGAGTTGCTAGTCAAAAAAATGGAGCGATCAGCCAAACAAAAAACAAACTGGCAACCTGCAAACGCAGCACTCATCCAACTTGAACGTATGTTTATAGACCCCAAAGGAATGGCCTACGGCAAATGGTACCAATCGCTTTATGCTTCTTCTGATCCTTACAGTGGCTATGCCTCCTGGATGTTACCGGGATTGCTCTACGAAGCCTCTATTCAGTCGACGAAGGATTTGCCAGACTGGGAAAAACGGTATGGTGCTGCCTTTACGGCATTAGAAAAGCAGATAGAGCAGGTGATGCGATGGGTAAAACGGTAGTTTCAGGGGGATTCGTTCCTGCAGTTATCGGGCTAAATTGGATGATTTTCGATTCAATTAAAGCAAAATCATGCTTTGATTCAAGAAGGCATCCGTTTGCACTGCACGCGAGAAATATCATTTAGCTGACAAGCAAATCTGAAGAAAGACTTTCTTGCTAGCCAATTTCTTCTTTCTTTTGTTTCAAATAAGAATACCATGCACCCTAGAAACACTCTGTTATCCGTATTATTCCTGCTTGCGGGACAGCTACTATTCAGTCAGCAAATCACGATACCGCAATTTTACGAAGACAAGATTGGCAATAAATCTATGGAAAGCAATGTAGAGTTTTATGCCTACCCTTACTCTTCCAATAAGATTGATTTACGAACCTTCAAAAAAATATATCCGACTTTACAGGCCCCTGACTACATCACAATTCAAGCCCCCGATCTGAGCACCAACGAAGGAGCTATGGTGTTGTTGGGCTTGCTAGACCGGGGAAAAGATGGAGCTAACTCCATCATCATTTGGGTAGCCGCAGATTACTTTAGCCGAGAAGTTACCTTCTATGTAGATCGAGATATGGATCGCAGTTATTTCAATGATGGACCAGCAGTCACACTGAAAGCTGGCCAACGAAAGCAAAGGGTCCTCATAAAGCCATTTGGAGAAAACAGCCTCCCTCGAGAACTCTTCCTCAGTGTCCCCCGAGATCAAGCCAGGAAAATGATAGGAGGAGTAAGCCCGAAGAAACAAAAAATAACAAATCAATTTGCTATCGGTGGACATGCAGGTTTCGGGTCGGGTAGCTTGACCTACGAATATGATAATCTCGACACTGGGTTTCCAGCCTGGTATACCGTCAATATGACTGAAAAGGATTTTGGGGTCAACCTCAGTTATAATTTTTCCAAATTCATAGTAGGCTTAAACGCTACCTATCAGAATATCTTCTATTATACTTCATACTTGAATATACGAGTTGATAATCCAGAGATTCGGATCGACCCCAATTCAGGGCGATCTATTCGAATAGAAAATGTCTCGGTCAATCGGAATAAGGATATCCACGCGAAGAACCGAATACAATGGGGATTATCGGCCGCTTATCGAATCCATATTGGCGCTGTAGAAATACAACCCACTATCCTTGGTGGCGTCACAACCTATCTACCCAGCACCTATACACCAGACTTTTCTTTTGAAGAAAAGGCCTATGACTATAGTAGTGGTTCCTTTCTCGAAGGAGGCATACGAGCAGAGTTTACGATTGGAAATGGCGGAGCATTTTTCTTAGGGGTACATGCTAACAAAACTTGGTGGAAACCCCAAGGTTATTTTGAAAGCCTAAACCAGGAAAATTTAAAGACAGAATTTTTGATTTGGAAAGGCCTATTGGGCTATCGGGTCGCTATTTTTTAGCTCTATTTTAGCAGGCTAGTAGGAGGCTCCCTACTAGCCTGCTAAAAAGTCAATTCCATCTCGAAAGATTCTTCATAAATGGATCTATAGCGAAAAACAGCCTTGGCTCCTCGAATGTGCTGCCCTCCTTTTAGACTAACCAATAGTTTTTCAGCTCCGGGGGCAACAACCGTTCCAGGGTTATAATTAAAACTACCAGCCCAGTTATCGATTTCATTCATTTTTTCAAGCAGCTGCCACACCGATTGATACTGCTCATCCTCGTAAAAAAAGCTTACTTTTTCCAGAATAGCAGGTCCAAAACCTTCATTAGAAAACTTAACTGTAATCGTAGAATCAACTTGGATAATATGAAAATCCAGGTAAGGTTTAACGGTCAATTTATTGTGCTTGATTGTAATACCGGCCTGCCAAATTGATACGACCAAAGCAGATACCGCAATAACTACAACAGCGTAATGGGATATTTTTTCGATTCTACTCAGTGCCATTAGTTGAATTTATATTGAACAGATACTACCAGGA
>Ga0070727_10002853_pt1 | contig 16196 bp, 13 predicted proteins | sample tdAd472_FD_66722 | JGI IMG/M metagenome (GOLD analysis project Ga0070727, IMG submission 66722) | Marine sediment microbial communities from the Atlantic coast under amendment with organic carbon and nitrate - tdAd47.2 | ecosystem: Environmental > Aquatic > Marine > Coastal > Sediment | place...
TCGGCCATGGGATCGGAAAACGGCATACCGAGTTCAATCACATCAGCCCCTGCGCCCGGCAAACCATCGAGCAGCGCCTGAGCGGTTTTAAGATCGGGGTCATAGGCGGTAAAGAAAGTCACCAAACCAGCACGGCCTTCGGCTTTTAACGCGGCAAAACGCTTATCAATACGGGTTTCAGCCATCAGAGCTTCTCCCCCATGGCTGCCGCAATGGTCGGCACGTCCTTGTCACCACGCCCAGACATACAAACCACAATCACATGATCCTTGGGCAGTTCTGCTGCCATCTTGCCCACATGGGCAAGCGCGTGTGAGCTTTCGAGCGCCGGTATAATGCCTTCCAGCTTGGTAATCAGCAGAAATGCCTCAACGGCCTCGTCATCTTTAATGGTCGCATAGGTAACTCGACCCTGGTCATGAAGCCAGGAATGCTCTGGCCCGATGCCGGGGTAATCAAGACCGGCCGAAATTGAGTGCGCCTCGGTGATCTGCCCATCGTCGTCTTGCAACAAATAGGTCCGGTTGCCATGCAAGACGCCCGGCGCGCCCCCGGTCAATGAGGCGGCGTGGGCGTCCGTGTCGACCCCATGGCCCGCTGCTTCCACACCGACGATCTTAACTTCCGGGTCATCGAGGAAAGGATAGAACAGGCCAATGGCGTTTGATCCACCGCCAACACATGCCACGACACTATCTGGCAGTCGGCCTTCTTGTTCCATGATCTGTTCGCGGGTTTCTTCACCAATGACCGATTGGAAGTCGCGAACCATGGCTGGATAAGGGTGCGGGCCAGCAGCCGTGCCAATCAAGTAATAGGTGGTGTCCACATTGGCAACCCAGTGGCGCAGGGCCTCGTTCATGGCATCCTTTAGGGTTGCCGATCCTGCCGTCACCGAGCGCACTTCAGCCCCTAAGAGCTTCATGCGGAAAACATTGGGTGCTTGGCGTTGAATATCGGTTTCGCCCATGAAGATGGTGCAGGGCATATTAAACAGGGCGCAAACTGTGGCCGTTGCCACGCCATGTTGCCCAGCGCCCGTCTCGGCGATGATTTGGGTTTTGCCCATCCGCTTGGCGAGCAAAATCTGGCCGATGCAGTTATTGATCTTGTGCGCGCCCGTGTGGTTTAGGTCTTCGCGCTTAAAATAGATCTTCGCGCCGCCAAAATGTTCGGTCATACGCTCAGCAAAATAGAGCGGGCTAGGCCGTCCGACGTATTGTTTGAAATAGCCTTCCATCTGGGCAGAGAACTCAGGATCGTTCTTCGCCGCCTCGTAGGCTCTTTCCAAATCCAGCATCAGAGGCATCAAGGTCTCAGCGACATAGCGCCCACCATAGATACCAAAATGGCCGTTTTCATCGGGACCGGTCTTATATGTGTTTGGAGTGCTCATAAATTCTTCGGTCATAAAAGAATGTCAGGAAGCGGATTTATAGCGCAGTCGCAGCCCAAGACACAGAGAAAAACTTTCGCCACAGACCAATCTTACCCGAGGGTTACGAACCGGTGGGCGCTTCAGTCTTTGGCAACCCAATCTTGACCGATTTATTGGGCAAATGTTGCCTCGACAAGGCCTTCTCAGCCCTTGATTGTTTCCAAAAATGCCCGAATTAGCTTTGGGTCTTTTTGTCCGGGCGCCGATTCTACCCCGGAGGAAACATCGACGCCTTTAGCGCCTGAAGCTTCAATCGCCTCTATTACATTGGAGGCCTCAAGCCCGCCTGCAAGCATCCAAGGCAGAGAAAATGAAGCCCCTTCGAGTAACGCCCAGTCAAAGGCCAAGGCATTCCCCCCCGGGCGGGTCGCGTCTTTTGGGGGTTTTGCGTCAAACAACAACTTGTCGGCCACGGCTTCGTAAGCTCTTGCTTTCTCAATATCTTCCGGCCCGGCAATAGGGCAGGCCTTCATGATCGGCAGGCCCGTTTCCATCCGAACCTGAGCAAGGCGATCTGGGCTTTCCTTGCCATGAAACTGCAAGAGATCAAGGCGCACATGTTGCAAAACTTCCATCAAGAAAGCGTCGTCGGGATCAACGAACAGCCCCACTTTGACGATGTCTTCAGGCACGCCATCTAAAATTTCAGCAGCGTGCTTGGGCTCCATGTTGCGTGGGCTTGGCGGAAAAAAAACAATGCCGAGATAATCAGCCCCCCCTTCAACAGCGGCAGCGACAGCCTCTTCATCCATTAACCCACAAATTTTGACCTGAGTTTTCATTACGCTTCACTTTGTTTCGCTAGAGAACCTCAATCGCCAGTCGGCCTCTGGCCTGGGCTCGCTCGTATTAACTCGCGGCGCTCAGTCGCGCTGGTCACGCCACCTTGCCTCACTTCACCGTCATGCCCGAGCTTGACCCGGGTATCCACGTCTTTCCTATCTTCTTACACCTTGGCTCTTTGCCCAGTCGCTTAATCTGACGAACTGAAGGTCATAAAATGTCGCGTAGACCGCCCAGCCTGCCAATTGAGCAGCAGAGGCAAGCATGATCACGCCATACTCTCCGATCCGCAAGGAATCCCCTTCCCACTCGCCATTAATGATCATCGACTGCACAAGAGTGGCAGGGGCCATGAAGAAAATCAGCAACAAAAAGAGCGTCATACCACTGCGAATAAAGCGCCCCGTCTCACCTTGGGTCCAGGTCCAGACCGCCGAAATCCTATTAATTGGGCTGTCGGGCCAACCCATTGCCGTCGCGGGGAACCCCATGCCGAGGCGAAAAACAACCGGGAGGGCAAGCATAAAGCCAACAAAAATAGCTAGGACCGCCGCGGCCATGCCAAAGGGCGCAAGGAGCAAGCCCAACAGGACGCTCAAACCCGGCAAGAAACCGATAAACAAAAGATAAATGGCATAAACCACCTCATCGGCCCCAAATCGGGGTTTCGGCAATATCCCCACCAAGTGGAACCGGTGCCAAGCGACCGAAAACATGCCCAACAGGAACGCATTAATGATACCTGAAAAAATTGGCAGCGCCGTCGAGTTAGGCCATACCAAGGTCATGCCACTAACCGCAACCATCAGAACAAACGGAATGGAAGCCGCGCGGGCGAACTCACCAAAATTTCCGACAAAGAAATCGTAGGCTGTCTTGAGGTCGTTCCAGATCGGTGGGCGTTCGGGCCGGTCCATGCCTAGCCTTCCAACTCTTGCGCAATTTTGCGTGCGGCTTCGACAGGGTCATCTGCCTTGGTAATGGGGCGCCCAATGACCAAGCAGTCAGCCCCCGCAGCAACCGCATCTTTTGGCGTCATGATGCGCTTTTGGTCATCGGTCGCTGCCCAAGCCGGACGAATTCCGGGCACCATCAGAATGAAGTCAGGGCCGCAGGCTTCACGGATGGCAGAAATCTCTTTTGCCGAACAAACCACGCCATCGAGCCCGCTTTCTTTTGCCAGCTTAGCCAGGCGAACTACCTGATCAAGAACGGCTCCCTCAACCCCAATACCGTTGAGGTCATCTTCGCCCATGGAGGTCAACACCGTGACACCCAACACCAGCGAACGATCTGCACCTTTTTCAGCAGCGGCTTCGGCGGCCTTAACCATCATCTTGGCTCCACCACCGGCATGAACGTTGACGAACTTAGGAGCCAATGGATTAGCCGCCCGGATCGCACCCGCTACTGTATTTGGAATGTCATGGAATTTCAGATCAAGAAACACTGGCATACCCATGGCGCTCACCGCTTCGACCCCCTGCGGGCCATTAGCAGTAAAAAACTCCTTGCCCAGCTTAACGCCACCGACCAATCCCCTGAGTTTTTCGGCTAAAGCCTTGGCCGCTTCAACATCCGTGGTATCGAGGGCAACAAAAATCCGGTCGGAGGGTTTCGTGATAGTGCTCATTGATCTTGATCTCTCTCATAGGCCAGTTCGGCGGCGGCCAAATCTTCTAGGGCTGTGCCTACTGACTTAAACAGGGTTATTTCATCATCCGATTGACGGCCCGGATGGTCTCCACGACATAGCTCAACCAACTCGGCGGCAATATCGGCTTCGTCAATCACGCCGCGTTCCATCGGGTCGGCAATATCGCCCGCTTCGTGACACGCCCCGGCGCGCGTGTCAACAAACAGGGTCGCCCGGAGGACCGCATCATCATCGGCCTCGCGCATGGTCGGTTTGAAACCACCCACCAAGTCCAGGTGTTGACCTGGACAGAGCCAATTTCCCAGCACCAAGGGCTCGGTTGCCAGCGTCGCGCAAGAAATAATGTCAGCCTCACGCAATGCGCAGGGCAAATTGGTCACGGCTTTTACCCGGCATTCAGGGGTGTCGAGCCGGGCTGCCAGGCTGGCTGCCTTGTGACCCGTGCGACCCCAAACGGCAACATTGTCGATGGGACGCACGGCTCGATGGGCGGCAATCAGTTCGGACGCCAAGCGCCCTGTGCCGACGATCATCAGGCTTCGGGCCTCTTTGCAGGCGAGCTTGCTTGCCGCAAGAGCCGAAGCAGCAGCCGTGCGCCGCGCGGTCAATGTGCGTCCTTCTGCCAAGGCCAAGGGCGATCCCGTAGAACCATCGAGCAGTAAATAAGATGCCATGACCGATTCGAGGCCCTTTGCGCCATTGCCCGGAAAAACCGTGGCAATCTTGACCCCCATGACACCGCCTTCTTTCCAAGCAGGCATGAGGAGTAAAGTGCCATCATTGCCGCCCGGCACGGCAACATCGTGATGATGGCGCAAGGGTACCGTGCAGCCGCCTTGAAAGGCCTGGTTCAAGCGATCAATCAGCGAAGGGTAATCGAGGAGTTCGGCGAGGCGGTCAGCGTCTAGATTGCGCACGGGAGTTTTATTAAGCTGCCGTTTTGCCGGGCAGCGCCTTAACCTCAGTCGCGGCTTGAGTCATGGCATTATCCTGCTTGGCAGTATCTTCCAGTTCTCTCACGCGTTTGTCCAAGCGCTCACACCGGGCGCGGAGGACTTCGATCTCGCTGGCACGCATTCTCGCCCGGGTCTTCCAGGTCACCATGGGCGCCCAGGCTATGAAACCACCGACCACGAAACCAACAAACAGGCCGCCAAGAACGGTCAAGTAGGTCGGCACATCAATGCTAAAGGGAAGCGGCCAAAAATCGAGCGACACCAAGCCCCGATTGGACACGGCAAAAATCACCGCGGCAACGGCGATACCTAACATCAAAATCCAGCTAATCAGCCTCACGGGCCTTCCCCTCTATAAAGGATACGTCCTTGAAGAGGTTTTATCAGAAGTTGAGCTTTTCGCGCAACTGCTTGCCTGTCTTAAAGAAGGGAATGTATTTGGAATCCACTTCCACGGCATCGCCCGTTCTGGGGTTGCGGCCCATGCGGGCATCTCGTTGCTTAACGGAGAAAGCACCGAAGCCACGGAGCTCTACTCGGTCCCCTCTGGACAGGGCTGCGGCAATCTCATCAAAAATTGTCGTAACAATCCGCTCCACATCTCTTTGATAAAGATGGGGATTAGCTTCTGCCAAAAGTGCGATCAATTCAGACTTTGTCATGGCCCGGACGCCCCTGTTATTTTTTTCTGCAATCGGGGTTCAACTCCCCGCCTATAGTTTAGGGTGCCAAACCGCAATCAGGCCGTCAAGCCTAACCCGTTCTGAAAACAGCGTTTTTCCTACCCAACTGCCAAATAAATCGTTTATTAGGGCCTTTGGGGGCTCCAAAGAGACATCTTCGACCGGTAATTTTGAGGAAATCCCCTTTTTTTCTTCCAGCCACTTCAGGGCATCTCGCTCACCACCGAGGGCGTCAATTAGCCCATTTTTGATCGCCTGACGGCCCGTGAAGACCCGTCCATCGGCTAAAAGTTGAGCATCCGCTTTATCCATTTCACGGCGCTCGGCCACCATACCAACGAACATGTCATACATATCCATCACCACCGTCGTGGTTGCCGTGCGAACCTCTTCGGTCATCACCTCTAAAGGATTGGGGGCCGCTTTTAGGGGGCCACTTTTGATCATCTCTGCCTTTACGCCAATTTTCTCGAGCAACCCGGTCACTTCAGTGGTTTGTAAAATCACGCCGATGGAACCCGTCAGCGACCCTTGATTGGCAAAAATGTAATCACTGCCTAATGCCGCCATATAGCCACCCGAAGTCGCCAGCTCTCCCATCACGGCAACCACTGGCTTCTTTGCAGCAATATGACGGAGCGACTGATAGAGGGTTTCGCCGCCAACTACCGTTCCACCAGGGCTGTTGATCCGCACCACGAGGGCTTTAACGTTCTCATCGTCAGCCACATCGGCCAGCACACCATCGCGCCAAGAATCCTCAACAATAATGCCAGAGACTTCAATGCGGGCGATCTGCTTGCCCACCGAGGGCACCATATCGAACTGCCCCATAGCAACAACAACCACAGCAACCACGGCAGCAATTCCAAGCACCCGCCAAAAAACAAGACGGCGTTTCAATGATCGACGGTAAGCAACGGCATCAGCTTCTAATGACATTAGGAATTCCTAGCAACGTTTGATGTGGGGGCAGCCTATCAAAATCCAGCCAACAAAAAACCCCCTGAACTTTCGTTCAGAGGGTTTTTCGCAAAATGTGGATTGATTAGTCGTCGGACTTGTCGGACTTGCCTTTTTTGGCTTCCAAAGCCGCACCGAGAATGTCGCCCAAGGACGCACCAGAGTCGGACGAACCATATTTCTCCATGGCTTTCTTCTCGTCTTCGACTTCGAGAGCCTTGATGGAGAGAAGAACGCGACGGTTGGCGCGGTCGATTTGAGTGACCTTGGCATCGAGCTTTTCGCCTTCGGCGAAACGGTCGGGACGCTGGTCGCCACGATCCTTGGCCAAATCGCCCTTGCGGATAAAGGCTGGAGCGTCGTTGACCTGAACTTCCAGGCCATTATCGACAACAGCCGTAATCACTGCGGTGACGATATCGCCTTTCTTGAGGTCGGACATGCCTTCCTGGAACGGATCAGCTTCGAGCTGTTTGAAGCCCAAGCTGATGCGGCCCTTCTCGACGTCAATGTCGAGAACCTTGGCTTTAACCGTCTGGCCTTTTTCGTAGTTGGCAATTGCAGCTTCACCGGACTCTTCCCAGCTCAGGTCGGAGAGGTGAACCATGCCGTCGATGTCGCCTGGCAGACCAACGAACAGACCGAACTCGGTGATGTTCTTGATTTCGCCTTCAAGCTCGCTTTCAACCGGGTACTTCGTGGTGAAGTCTTCCCATGGGTTGGACATGCACTGCTTGAGGCCCAGGCTGATACGACGACGGGATGCGTCGACTTCCAGAACGGACACTTCGACTTCCTGCGAGGTGGAAACAATTTTGCCAGGATGGACGTTTTTCTTGGTCCAGCTCATTTCGGAAACGTGGACCAGGCCTTCGACACCAGCTTCCAACTCGACGAATGCGCCGTAGTCGGTGATGTTGGTTACGCGACCAGTGAACTTGGACTCGACTGGGTACTTGGCATCGACACCTTCCCACGGATCAGCTTCAAGCTGCTTCATGCCGAGGCTGATGCGCTGGTTTTCCGGGTTGAAGCGGATAACCTGAACATTGACCGTCTGGCCGATTTGCAGGGCTTCGGAAGGATGGTTGATACGTTTCCAAGCAATGTCGGTAACGTGCAACAGGCCGTCAACGCCGCCAAGATCAACGAACGCACCGTAATCGGTGATGTTCTTGACCACGCCCTCGAGAACCTGACCTTCCTGAAGGTTGGAAACCAGTTCGGAGCGAGCTTCGGCGCGGGTTTCTTCGAGAACCGCACGGCGGGAAACGACGATGTTGCCGCGGGCACGATCCATTTTCAAAATCTGGAACGGCTGCGGGGTACCCATGAGTGGGCCAATGTCGCGGACCGGACGAATGTCGACCTGGGAGCCCGGCAAGAAAGCCACAGCGCCAGAAACATCAACGGTGAAGCCGCCTTTGACGCGACCGAAGATGGTGCCGGTAACACGTTCGGCAGCTTCGAAAGCCTTTTCGAGGTCGCGCCAAGCTTCTTCGCGGCGCGCTTTCTCGCGGCTCAGCATGACAATGCCGTCACGGTCTTCGTAGCGTTCTACGAACACGTCGACGCTGTCGCCGGCCTTGATCCCCAGATCATCGGCTGCGGGATCTTTGAATTCTTTTACGGGGATGCGACCTTCAGATTTGAGGCCAACATCAACCAGGACAAAATCGTTGTCGACGCCGAGAACGGTGCCGGTCAAAACGGAGCCCTGGAAGCTTTCAGTTTCGCCGAAGGCTTCAGCCAACAAATCGGCAAAATTTTCTTTCATTTCGAAAGTTTCAGTCTGAGTCATAAGTATTCGTTTCCTTAAGTATCGTACTTTTTCCGGCCTACTGGTTGGTTCCAGTGGTCTTGGAAAACAACAAAATCCCCAGGTCTCTTCCCCACCATTTAAGGCAAAGAAGCGATCACCGAGGGGTGAATGCTCTTACAGGTTTTAAGCGTTAAGTCCTTGATTACGCTTCCGCTTTAGAGCGGACGTAGTCCAGAGCTCGGCCCAACACCTCATCGATGGACAATTCACTGGTGTCGAGCACCAGGGCATCATCCGCGGCTTTCAGAGGTGCTGTGGAACGTGATGAGTCTCGTTCATCGCGCTCCTGCATATCCTGCAAAACGCGCGCATATATAGCCTCAACGCCGCGTTCCTGCAACTCCTTAAAGCGCCGCTCTGCGCGGACTTCCGTGCTCGCAGTGATGAAAAGCTTGGCTGGCGCATCGGGACAAACCACCGTACCGATATCGCGGCCATCGAGAACCGTCCCTTTGTAGCCCTCTGGCGGATGGGCGGCAAAATGACGCTGGAAGTCTAAAAGGGCGGCTCGAACTTGCGGAATGGCAGAGACCTTTGAGGCTGCATTGGCGGCTGCATCTGTGCGCAGCTCAGGATCATCAAAAGCTTCAGGATCGATAGAGCGCGCCGCCCGGCCAGCCATTTCAGGATCTTCCGGGTCGCCGCCTAAGTGCAAAACCTTCAAACCGGTTGCGCGATAAAGCAGCCCTGTATCGAGATAGGCAAAACCCAGCTCTTTGGCAACGGTCCTAGCCAACGTCCCTTTCCCGGCAGCTGCCGGGCCATCAATGGCAACGATCATGGTTCTTTCCCCTCTAAACCCCTGTTCCTTAAACTCAAGCAGGCGACAGTTTCGCCCCCAGGCCTTTCATTAAATCTACAAAGCCGGGGAAGCTGGTGTCCACCGGCGAAATGTCATCGACCGTTACCGGCTCTTGGCTGATCATGCCAAGTGTCAAAAATGACATGGCGAGGCGATGATCAAGGCGGGTGACGATTTGCGCACCACCCTTGGGTGCTTCTCCGGTTCCCTTGACCGTCATCCAGTCTTCACCGGCGTCCACAGAAACACCGCAGGCCTCAAGCCCTTCGGTCATGGCAGCTAAGCGATCGCTTTCTTTTACCCGCAACTCGCCAATGCCGGTCATCCGGGTTTCGCCTTTGGCAACAGCAGCGGCAATCGAAAGGATCGGATATTCATCAATCATTGAGGGCGCACGCTCTGGCGGCACATCGACGCCTTTGAGCTTGGAGTGGCGGACCCGAAGATCGGCAACCAGCTCCCCTGCTTCTACGCGCTCATCGAGATATTCGATGTCGGCGCCCATTTCCTTTAAGGTGGTGAACAGACCGGTACGGAGCGGGTTGAGCCCAACGTTGGTAACTGTTACCTCAGAGCCTGGCACCAAAAGGGCTGCAACAACAGGGAAAGCAGCCGAGCTCGGGTCGCCCGGCACGATCACCGAACATCCGGTCAACTCCGGCTGTCCTTTAAGCCGGACCAACCGCCCGCCTTCTTTACGTTCTTCGACCGCAATCTCTGCACCAAAGTGCTTGAGCATCAGCTCCGTGTGGTCGCGGCAAGGCACTGGCTCAATGACCCGGGTTTCGCCTGGTGCGTTCAAACCAGCCAGCAAAACGGCTGATTTCACCTGGGCTGACGCCACCGGCAATTCATATCCTAGGGGCAAGGGCGATACGGTTCCCATGACGGCTAAAGGCAATCGCCCTTCCGAGCGTGAGACGAACTGGGCGCCAATTTTTTTCAAAGGCGTCACGACACGGCCCATGGGGCGCGAACACAACGATGCGTCGCCGGTCATAAAAGTCGTGAACCCATGGGATGCGACAATACCCATGATCAGGCGGGCTGCCGTGCCGGCATTGCCCATGTTGAGCACGCCATCTGGCTCGATCAAACCACCGACGCCGCGACCTGTTACACGCCAGCGACCATCTTCGTCGCGGACCACCTGAGCGCCGAGGGCGCGCATTGCGTCAGCCGTTGAAAGAACATCCTCGCCTTCCAACAGACCTTCAATAACCGTTTCACCCACGGCCATGGCGCCAAACATGAGAGCCCGGTGAGAAATTGATTTGTCGCCCGGAATGGCGATGTCGCCGTTAAGCGTGTCAGCCCGATTGGCTTTAAAAGGAGTCATAACGATGTGTCTAAACCATAGGATTTCTTCAGGTATTCAGCCGCTTGGTACCATGAAATAGCCCCCGAGGGTAGAGCTTTGACTTTCACCTGAAATCACAGGCGCACAACTCAGTTGGAACCCGGCCCACAAAATGGATTTTTTGGCAAGTGCATTTTGGTTTTGACAGGAGGCTCAGGTCATGGCAAATGGCTTGTTGAGACAACGCTCGTGGAGGATCACAAGTGCCCAAACCTGAACTTGGTAAAAAGCGAACCTGCCTGGATTGCGGCGCCCATTATTACGACTTGAACGCCGACAAGCCAAAATGCCCGAAATGCGGAACACCTTACGACTTAGGCGTCCCTGCCAAAGGTAAGCCAAAGGACAAGAAGCCGCCCAAGGAAGCCACCGTGGCTGCCAAGGAATCTGAAACCGATGAAGAAGAGATCATCGATGATGATGAGTTGGAAGCCCTGGTTGAAGAGACCGATGACGAAAAGCATGAGGCTGATGACGACGACGAAGGCCTAATTGCTGATGCATCTGACCTTGGAACCGACGACGATGATCTTTCGGAAGTTCGTGAACACATGGACGAAGAGGTCATCGACACTGTCGAATAGGGTATCTTTGAACCCGGCAGGTTTTTTTTATAAAAAACCTCTTGCTACGGCAGAGGAGGACCTCTATTTTCCCCGGCGCAACAAACGGGTGCGCGGTGCGCGGCAATTTTGTTGCGATCCCAAAGTTTGGGGCCTTAGCTCAGCTGGGAGAGCGCAACACTGGCAGTGTTGAGGTCAGCGGTTCGATCCCGCTAGGCTCCACCATCAAAACCCTCCGCCTAAAGCGGGGGGTTTTGTTTTTGGTGGAATTGATTTCGCTCGCTAAAGCTCTCAATCGAACCTCATCCCTTATTTCCCCAGTCTTTGATTGGTTTGGAAATGAGAGGACGCGGAACGAAGTGAAGCTCCCGGATGGGCCGGTCGGCGATTGAGACCCGCCTAGCGAGCTGAAGGCGAGCGAAACATTACCAACATCATCCGGCGAAACTTGATTTCCTTTTTGACTTCAGCGCAATCTTGGCAGCGCTTGAAAACTTAAGGGGGCGGCATCATGAGCAACTTAAAAGGTAACTGGGTTATTCCCACGTCGGTAAAATTTGGTGTCGGGCGAATTGCTGAGTTGGCGAAAACCTGCAAGCAAGGTGGCATGAAAGCGCCCCTTCTGGTCACAGACCCAGGACTTGCCAATATGCCCATGGTGGCAAAAATTCTGGAAGCCAATGGCGCGGAAGATCTGCCTACCGGTCTTTTTCATGCCATCAAAGCCAATCCGACCGAAACCAATCTGATGGAAGGCCTCGCCATCTATCGTGAGGACGACCACGATGGCGTTATAGCGCTCGGTGGTGGCAGCGCCATGGATTTGGGCAAGGCCATTGCCTTGATGGCAAATACAGATGCTTCCTGGCGCACCTTAGAAGACAAACAGGGTGGTTGGCGCAAGCTTGCAGCAAGCGAAATCGCTCCCTGGATTGCCGTGCCGACCACGGCGGGTACTGGCTCGGAAGCCAGCGTTGGAACTGTGATCATCGATGAAGAATCGGGCGAGAAGAAAGTTCTCTTCCATCCAGCCCTCATGGCGACCGGCGTCATTGCCGATCCTGAGCTGACTGTCGGCCTTCCTGCAAGCCTGACGGCCTATACGGGGCTCGATGCCCTGACCCACTGCATTGAGGCGCTTTGCTCACCCCTGTTCCATCCTATGGCTGATGGCATTGCCCTTGAAGGTATGCGGCTGATTGCCGAAAACCTGCCAAAAGCCTATGAGGATGGCAGCAACTTGGAAGCGCGCAGCAATATGATGGCAGCGGCAACCATGGGCGGCACAGCCTTCATGAAAGGCTTAGGGCTGGTCCATGCCTTGAGCCATGCGGCGGGCGGGCTGCTCAATAGCCAGCACGGCCTGACCAACGCGATTTTCCTGCCCTACGCCATGGCGTATAACCAAGACGTCATTGAGCCCAAAATGGCCCGCGCTGCTCGGGCCCTCGGGCTTCGGGACAATAGCTATTATGGGATGATTGACTGGGTATTAGATTTCAGGAAACAGCTCGGTATCCCCCACACCTCTGAAAGCCTTGGGGTCAATGAGGGCAACATCGAACAACTGGCCCAAATGGCGGCTGCGGACTCGGCTATGTTCACCAACCCCAAAAAAGCAGAGGCCGCCGATATGGCAGCCCTCTACAAAAAATCGTTGAGCGGTGAGCTTTAAAAGTTAGGTCATCGTCATATTGTAGGTACCATCGTAGGCAACTGAGGACGCACCAGCAACTTTAATAGCAAAGTCATTGCCTGATTCGTAGGCACCGCTGTTGTCTAGATCAATCCGCACTTCATCGGCTGTGGCGTCGAAATAGATGTTGGTTTCCGAGCCACCTGTATTACTAAACCCACCGGTTCCCAAGGTCTGGGCGTTGCCCCACATGGTTACACCTGCCACTTTGAGCTCCGTGTTCCAAACCGTGGCGTTGTTAAACACCAGTTTTTCGCCCGATTCGAAAATTACAGTATCGATATCGCCGGCAGTAAAATCACCCGTACCAAGGGTGTTGTCCCAACGGAATTGATCTATTGTCCCCGTGCCGCCATCCATATAGTCACTTCCCTGGCCACCAATAAACTGGTTGGTATCGCCGGTGGAGACATCAATCATCCGATCGTCGCCGCTATAGCCGTACATATTGTAGCCACCTGCGGTGCCCCACCAAATCAGCAAGTCATCGCCGCCGACTGTGCCCGTATAATTACCATTATTGGCATCATCCGACTTCAACTGACCACCGCCGGCGAAAGCCACTTCACCACCGCCAAAAGTGGTTGCATCAGGCGAATAAGTCATGAACTGAGCGCCATAGGTTCCGCCCGCCAAGTCACTCAGAACATTGGTTCCTGCATTGAAATCGTAACTTGCAGCGGTTCCCTCTAAATGAAGAATATCGCCCACGCCAAAGTCCATGAGAATGTCGATCCCGTCAGCAGCTCCGGTGTGATAGAAGTGATCGTTGCCCGTACCGCCGGTCAACGAATCAGCGCCAGCACCTCCGTGGAGCGAATCATGCCCTGAGCCGCCGTCGATGGTATCCACACCGGCTTCACCATACATAACATCGACGCCGTTGAGGCCGGAAATGACATCGACGCCGCCGCCGCCATAAGCTGTTTCACCATGGTCGGTTGCGTTGGACAGGAAGATTGAATCATTTGCTCCGGTCCCTTTGACGATTTCGACATCAATCAACGTATCCGTCGTTCCTGAGTTATCAAACAGGTTAACGGTGACTGGACCCGCATGAAGACTATAATCTACCGTGTCGGTGCCTGTGCCACCATTGATGTAGTTGCCGGTCGAGGTCGATTCTTTAAACAGGTCATCACCCGATCCGCCAAGCAATGAATCTGCGCCTTGGCCACCATCGAGCGTATCGTTGCCGCCACCGCCGCTGAGCGTATCGACCTGGGTGTCGCCATAAAGCCGATCATCGCCGGTCGAGGCGGTAATGGTGTTCACAATACCTGCGGCACCATAGAAAATTTGGTTGGTACCGGTTCCATTAACGGCAACTGATTCGATGTTGGTGAAGGTCTTTCCTGTTGCCAGATCAACTGTTGCCGCACTGCTTGTCAGTTGCACAACATCACTATCGCCACCGGTTGCATCGCCATCGACAACTGTCGAAACCCCAGCCCAACTGGTATCGTCGAGCATAACTGTATCGCTACCGGCACCTGTGTTGATCGATTCAATGGATGTTAAAGCAATGCCCGTGAGATTCATCGAGGTACTGGCGTCCGAAAGGGTCAGCACATCTGTGCCAGCCCCACCGGCAAATGAACTGATCCCAGAAATTTGCGTATCCGATAGAACTGCGTTATTGCCGCCTGAGTTAAAGACGAGCTGCTCAATGCCGGAGAGCGTGGCGACTGTGAAGTCTGCACTGCCGCTGTAGAGAAGGCTGATTTTGTCCGTTCCACTCGCACCGCTGTCTGAAATAATCTCGCCAGAGGATAGCTCGCCGGAGTTATACTTATAGGTATCAGACCCTTCCATACCATCGAGCGTATCGACACCCACTTTGCCCCATAGCTCGTTGTCGCTCCCATCACCGGCAAGAATATCATTGTGATTGGACCCAACAATATTTTCAAAATTGGTGAAGACATCGTTGCCCGATCCACCGGAAGCAGACCCACTATCCAAGCTGGCCGTGACCGCAGATCCTGCATAGACAAAGCTCACCGTGTCGTTCGTACCGCCCCCGCCATCTAAGGAGTTATCCGCTGAGGAAGCATCAATCCAATCATCACCCGTGCAGGTGGTCACATTCTCAATATTGTAGAGGTTGTTGGCTGTGCCGTTGATAGAGGCAGAACCGGTTACTAGATTAATATTATGGTTGCCGGTAATGCCCGTGTAGTCGACCTTATCGGTGCCATCACCGCCATCAATCGTATCGATGCCGCCAGAGCCGATAAAGGTATCGTCTCCCTTATAGCCATTGAGACTGTTGGCGTTGCCATCACCGGTGATGATGTCGGCATAAGCGGAACCATAGACGTTTTCTATGCTGGTCAGCGTGTCGTTGCCATGACCGCCCGTTGCCGTGCCCGAAGCCAGATTGACCGTAACCGCGCTGCCCGCATATTCGTAGTCTGCCGTATCGGTGCCTGATCCGCCAATTAGCGTATCGTCGCCCGTATAGCCTTCGAGCCAATCGTCGCCAGCGCCGCCAGAGAGGGTGTCGTTGCCACCTTCACCCCAGAGTTTATTGGCGTTGGTATCGCCAGTGATAATGTCGGCGTATTGGCTGCCGGTCACATTCTCAATGCCGGACAAGATATCTGTGCCCGTTCCGTGGATAACCGAGCCATTTGCCAAATGGGCATCGATACCCGCAATAGCCCCTTCATAGTAAACTTCGTCGCCGTCGCCTGAATTGTGAGCGCCGCCGGTATAATTATCTGAGCCGACGCCACCAACAAACACATCATCGCCAGCACCGCCGGTGAAAGTATCGTCGCCAATACCGCCGGCAAAAATAATGTCTTTAGACGCTCCGACCGCTAAAGTCCCTGCTGTTGTCACAGAAACCACGTCGTCACCGGTTGTACCGGCAAAGATAGCACTGTCATAATCCGTTAAGGCATTCGAATTAGAATCAATAACCCCAGTCGCCAAATAAGCATTAGCATCGGCAATAATCCCGGTGCTGTCGACTGTTGGGGAATTGTGCAAATCCTCCGTCATAAGTGCTTTCACACCCACTGAGCCATAGGCACCGCCATATTGGTCAATGATCCGCACCGATCCAGCTTGTGTACCGGTGTCGTTTTGATAAGCGACAATCATATCATTGCCGATTCGTTCGACAGAAACCGGGTCCCATCCATCGGAGAGGAAGGCAAAGTCAGTGCCATCGCCATCGGCAATCGTATCCGTACCGAGTCCACCAACGAAGGTATCCGCCCCTGCGAGACCATAGGCGATATCATCACCATTCGTGCCGGTGATCGTATCGTTCCCCGACGTGCCAGTGATCGTGTTGCCTGTCGAACCGCCATCTTCTGGCGGAGGGGGTGGTAGATCTTCGGACGGAGGGGGAGGAGCTGAGTCTGCCTGCTGTTCTTCAGCAAGCTCTTTAACTTCCTCAATGATGTCCTGCTGCTGGTTTGCCAGATCACCCAGATCACCACCACCGCCACCACCGA
>Ga0070727_10002856_pt1 | contig 16176 bp, 19 predicted proteins | sample tdAd472_FD_66722 | JGI IMG/M metagenome (GOLD analysis project Ga0070727, IMG submission 66722) | Marine sediment microbial communities from the Atlantic coast under amendment with organic carbon and nitrate - tdAd47.2 | ecosystem: Environmental > Aquatic > Marine > Coastal > Sediment | place...
CGGAGCACCGCGCCCTGCATGGCCGGGTATTTCGCTGGGATGATCCGATCTGGAAAAGCATCCACCCGCCTAACGGCTGGGGGTGTCGCTGTCGCATCCGGGCGCTGACCGCCAAGCAGGTGGCCGACATGGGCATCGAGGTGGAATCCTCCGAGGGTAAGCTGGGGGAATCACAGCGCCTCGTGAGTAAGCGCACCGGGGAGTTGCAGCCGGTGACCACCTTTGACCTGGGTGACGGCCAGGTGTTTGCCCCGGACGTGGGCTGGAGCTACAACCCAGGCGCAGCGCACTGGTTCCCCGATCTGGACAAATACCCCTACGCTACCGCCAGGCAATATGCCGAGGGGGTGCTGACTGGCCCGCCGTTTGATCGCTTTTACACTCGACTGTCCGGGATGGTTGCCCAGGCGCGGGCCGATGCCCCGGATATTGGCGACGCGGATCTGCGCAGGCAGTTGCGGCCACACCTGGGTGGTGATGAATTCCCGGTGGCTGTGCTGAACAGCAGGTATCGGAGTGCGATCGGCGCCAAAGGCCAGGCGGTGTGGTTGAGTGATGACACCCTGGCCAAGCAGCTGATCAATCGCAACGATGCCCTGACCCTGGTGGATTACCTGCAGGTGCAGCCCACCTTGCAGGATGCCGTGCTGGTGGTGGAAGACCGCGCCAGCCATCTGCTGTTCTACCGCCAGGCGGATAAGTACTTTGTGGCGGTGGTAAAGTCGACCAAGGGCGGCAAGTTGTACCTGCAGAGCTTCCGCCACAGCAATGGCAAGGAAGTAGCAACGGCTGGAAAGTAGCAACGGCTGGAAATAAGTGGAAGGTCTTGCTGGACAAGCGGTGAGGTGGTGGGGACTGCGCCTGGTAGCCCCCTGTGTTCTGCGTCCGGACTCGCCATCCCGGAACGGTACCCAATCCAGCCAGGCACTGGATACGCTTTGAGCCGGTGGCTCTCGGCGCGGCTTTCGCGGCGAGGTTTTGCCGCAGAACCTTTGAACCAGGAGTATAGGCAATGGCAGCGGATTTTGCCATCAACATTACTGGCGACGACATCGAGGGCGCGCTGCGCCAATTGATCGGCCAGGTGGAAGACACAGCCCCGGCCATGCGGGCCATCTCAGAGACCATGCTGGACAGCATGGAGCAGGCATTCGAGGATGAAGCGGACCCGGATACGGGCGTTGCCTGGCCGGCCTTGGCTCCGGCAACTATCCTGCAGCGGGAGGCCAAGGGTAAGTGGCCAGGCAAGATGCTGCAGCTGAGCCAGGGTGGCTTAGCCTCCAGTCTGTCGGCCATCAGTGGTGATGACTTCGCCACCGCTGGCAGCAACAAAATCTATGCCCGCATCCAGGCCCTGGGTGGGAAAGCCGGTCGCAACCATGCCGTGACCATCCCCGCTCGGAACTATGCGGGGCTGACGCCGCAGCACCGTCAGGAGACGCTCAACATCATGCATCGCCACCTGGGGGGCTAGAATGCACTCTGCTGGCCGCAGCTTTGCCAGGCGGACAAAAACCGGGGGATTTTGCCGGATATTGCAAAATTCCACCTGTCCTCCCTTGCATGACCCCGTTTAAAACCCGTTTAATTTTCCCTGTCGCCGCGTTTGCTGCTTTGGTTGGTGTCACCGTGGCGGAAAAGTGGAGAAAATCCCTTACAGGCCAATTCTGAGCCTCGCCCCTGTCTAACAATTAATCCCTTTATTCCCGCGCGTTTTTATGGCTCCCCAGAATGGAGGGCATGAAACGTACTGCCCTCGCCATTGCCATCTGCGCTGCCCTTCCCACAGAGGTGGCCAGTGGCGACCTTTTTGTCAGCGCCTGTGCTGCCGAGTTGGAGGTAAAACCGGGCTCCTCCGAAGTCCAGCTGATGCCCGCCGGGTATTTTAAGGCCCGCGACGGTCGCCCCGGCAATATGGACGAGGTCAATACCGATACCTGGTATATCGATGCTGAGATAGCCGCCAGGGTCATTGCCTTGGCCGAGACCAGAAAAACCCCCTTTGTCATCGACTACGAGCACCAAACGCTCACCGCCAAGCAGACGGGCAATCCTGCGCCGGCGGCTGCCTGGTTCACCAAGTTGGAGTGGCGCGAAGGCGATGGACTCTATGCCGTTGATGTCGCCTGGACCGAGAAAGCCACCGCTTATCTGGCCGACAAGGAATACCGCTTTATCTCTCCGGTGTTTTCGTTCACCAAAACCGGCGAGGTGGTGGAGCTGTTGATGGCTGCAATCACCAACTTTCCGGCAGTGGATGGCATGGATGAAATCCTCGCCGCTGCCAGCACGTTTTTCACGCACTCAAAAAAAACTGAGGAACCAGAAATGGATCTTGTAAAGCTGAGAAAGCAGCTCGGCCTGGCCGAGGATGCGGACGAAGCCAAAATCGAGGCGGCGCTGTCTGCCCTGATGGAGGCAAAAACAACGGCGGAAACCCAGGTGGCCGCACTCACTTCGAAGCTGGAAGAAGCGGGCAATCCGGACCCTGAGAAGTATGTTCCGGTCGCTGTCGTGGAGAGCCTCAAAACCGAGGTTGCTGCGCTGACTACCCGCATCCACAACGACGAAGTTGCCGACCTGGTGAGCCAGGGCATCGCCGACAAGAAGTTGCTCAAGGCTCAGGAGCCCTGGGCGCTGGAGCTGGGCAAATCCAACATTGCCAGCCTTCGCACCTACCTCGATAACGCCCAGCCCATCGCGGCCCTGAGTGGCAGTCAGACCCACGGCAAAGAGCCGGAAGGCAAGGCAACCGAGGCCGATGAGACGCTGGTTGCCGTGTGCAGCCAGATGGGTTTGGACCCGAAAGACATTGAACAGGAGGCCTGATCACCATGTTGAGCGCTGACCGCAATACCAAGATGAAAGACGCCGAGGTTATCGAGGTGCTCCTGGCTGCCAATGCGGTGGTCTACGCCGGCGGCATGGCTGTAGCCGACGCCAATGGTTATGGCGATAAAGGTTCCACCGCCACCACCCTGACGTACCTGGGCCGTTTTGAAGAGGCTGTGGACAACACCGGTGGTGCCAACGGTGACAAAACCGCCATTGTGCGCCGCAACAAAGCCTTTAAGTGGAAGAACAGCGGCACCGACCCGGTGACCCAGGCCAGCCTCGGGAAGGTCTGTTACATCGAGGACGACGAGACCGTGGCCGCCACCGATGGCACGAGCACCCGTTCCGCTGCCGGTGTGGTGGTTGGCGTGGACGCCGACGGTATTTGGGTTGAATAACCCGGAATTGAGCAGGAGAGACTGAAATGATTCTGAACAAAAGCACCCTGGACGCGGTATTCAAATCCCTGAAAACCCTGTTCAACAACGCCTTTGCCAAGGTGGAGCCGCAGTGGAACAAGATCGCCATGCTGGTGCCTTCCACCACCAAAACCAACGACTACAAGTGGCTGAGCAAAATTCCCAAGATGCGCAAGTGGATTGGGGACAAGCAGGTCGACGCGCTGTCCGCTTCCACCTACAGCATCACCAACGACGACTATGAAGTCACCGTCGAGGTGGACCGCAATGATATCGACGACGATCAGCTGGGCATCTATCGGCCCCAGGCCGAGATGGCCGGTGAATCCGCCGCGCAATTGCCGGATGAGGTTGTGGCCGACCTGGTAAACGGTGCCTTTACGATGAAGTGCTTCGATGGCCAGTACTTTATCGATACCGATCACCCGGTAGGTGACAGCACGGTTTCCAACAAGGGCACTGTGGCCCTGAGTGCCGCCACCCAGGCAGCCGCTATTGCCAGCTTGGGTGCAGCCCGTACCGCCATGCGCAAATTCAAGGATGAGCAAGGTCGCCCGCTGGGCATCCGTCCCAAGGTGCTTGTGGTGCCGCCCGCGCTGGAAGATGTGGCCAACGTGCTGGCCAATAACGACAAGCTTGAAGACGGCAAGCCGAACCCATACAAGGGCACCATCGAAGTGCTGGTGCTGGACCGCGCAACCAGCGACACCGCCTGGTTCCTGTTGGACACCTCCCGACCGGTGAAGCCCTTTATCTACCAGGAGCGCAAAAAGCCGGTATTTGTGCAGCAGATCGATCCCGAAGCGGACAACGTGTACCTGCGCAAGAAGTTCCTGTTTGGCGCTGAAGCGCGAGTTGCGGGTGGCTACGGCTTCTGGCAGTTGGCCTGGGGCAGCACCGGTCCCGGCTGATAACCGGTTGACTCTGACAAGGCCAGCGCGGCGGTACCGCCTGGCCTTTTTTTAACCCGGATTAAAGGTTCGAAAAATGGCGACTAAAAAGCAAGAAGCAACCCAGGAAAAAGTGACAAAGGCTACCAGCGAGAAGGCCACCGCGAGCACCGCGCCGGCCACTCCGCCTGCAGCTGAAAAATCAGCGGCCCAGGACGCGTCAAAGGCCGTAGAAAAACCCAAGGCCACCAAGAAGGAAGAGCCGAAGGAGATCCCCGCCCTGTTCATCCGCTCGAAGCCCAAGAGCTTCTGCCGTGCCGGCCACAAGTTTACCGAGCATGGCCACGGCATCGCCCTGGATGTGCTGAGCGAAGAACAGATCGAGGCCATCACGAATGAGCCCGAGCTGATTGTGGAAGAGTGCACCATTCCCGCTGACGGCATTGTCGCGGAAGGCGGAGACGCTGAGTAATGGCGTATTGCACCCAGGCGGACCTGGAGCGCCGCTACGGCGAACAGGAGCTGATCGACCTGAGTGACCGCAGCGGGAACAACGCGGTGGACACCCAGGTGGTGGCCGAAGCGATCGCCGACGCGGAGGCCCTGATCGACAGCTACCTGGAACAGCGCTATCGCTCAAAGATGCCATTCAGCCCGGTGCCTACCGTGCTGGAGCGTATCGCCTGCTCCGTTGCCCGCTACAACCTGTACAGCAACAGCATTCCCGAGGCTGTGCAGAAAGCCTACGACGCCGCTGTGGATTTTCTCAAAGCGGTGGTCAGCGGTAAGGCGTCCCTGGGTGCCGACGAACAACCCCCGGCCTCTGGCGGCCTGCCTCAGATGGAGTCCGATGGCCGCATCTTTGGCCGTAGTGACAGCGAGGGCTTCATCTGATGTTGGGCTCCGATATCGAAGCGCGCATTGCCGATGTTGGCGGCCTTCTCCTGGTGGAGGGAGCCGCAGGATTTGCGGCCCTGCGCGATGGCGGTGAGCTGAGAGTTCCCAATAAAACCCCGGCAGCCTACGTGGTGGTGCTGCGCGAACAGCCCCAGCCGGACCAGCGGGATACCGGCCTTTCCGTGTTGCAGCGGGTCGTTTACCACGTTGCCGTCATCACCTGTGTGAAGGTGGCCAACGATATGCACGGCGAAAAAACCAATGCCCGATCGGACCAGGTTCGCCAGGGTATCCGCGACAAGCTGTTCGGCTGGGTGCCGCCGAATTTTGAGGGGGCGATCGTTCGCGGCCCCTCAACCCTTTTCGATTTTGCAGGGGGTGCCCACTGGCACCAGGACGAGTTTATGACTGATCGATACGAGGAGCCCATCAATGGCTAAGTCAGACACTGACAGCACCAAGGCAGCCCCGGAACAACCGGTGCCGAAAAAGCGCCCCACCCCGGAGCAGCTGCAGAAAATCCAGAGCGGTGGCGACTACCAGTTCAACCCGGAAACCGGGGAGATGAAACAGACCCGCAAGCCCGCGAAGCCCCAAGCAAAGGGAGGTGACAAATGAGTATTTTGCTGCGAGAACAGGAACAGTTAATTGCCCTGAAACTGGAGAGTACTTACGGCGTTGATTCCAGCCCGGCAGGCGCCGACGCCATTATGGTGAGTGATATCACCGTGCGCCTCCTGGAAGGCGATGTCGTTCAGCGGGCCAACATGCAGGGCTTCCTGGGCAACCAGGGCAGTGTGCGCCTCAACACTTACGTGAGCCTGGATTTTGCCATTGAGCTGTCCGGCGGCGGCGCGGTGGATACCCCACCGTACTACAACAGCATCTACAAAATCTGTAGCCATGCCGAGGCCGTCACCGCCTCCACCAGTGTGGATTACACCCTGGTGGACACCAATCTGGACAGCGGCGCGATCTACTACCAGGTAGGCGAGCACCGCCATGCCATCCTGGGTGTGCGCGGCACGTTGACATGGGAGTTTGGCACCAAGGGCCTGCCCCGTTTGCGGTTCCGTGGTATGGGGCTGTACGTGGCCGCCATCAAGTCCGCGCTGGCCGGTGTCGACTTCAGCACCGTGCTCAAGCCCTTGCGCTGGACTAAAGACACCGTGCCCACTCTCACCCTGCACGGCCAGACCGTTAACGCCATGTCGGTGACCATTGAGCAAGGTATGAGCCCGGAATTCCTGGCGCTGATTGAGGAAGAGGAAGTCATTCTCCCCAGCCGATCCAGCACTATTTCCATCAAGTTCCGCGAAGACGATGTCACCACCAAAGACTGGTTTGAGGCGGCCCGCGCCAACGATGTCGGGGCTTTTGCTATGCAGCACGGTGTGGATGTGACCAACGATGGCCGGATCTTCGAGTTTGATGCCCCGAACGTGGATATCAGCAACGTGGAGCGATCGTTCGAACAGGGCATTGCCTACCTGACGGCGACCTGCGGAATCATCCCCACCGCCAAGGGCAACGACTACACATTTACCCACCGTTAATCACCGATTAACGCCGGATAAAAGGTTCCAAAAATGAGTGTAAAAAAAGGTTTTTCCATCACTGCGCTAAGCAATTACCAGTGGCCTGTGGATGTGAAGGTGCCGGTGGTGAATCAGGCTGGCGAGGGTGTGTTTGAAACACACCGTTTCACCGGTGAGTTTAAGCATCTATCCCTGACCGAAGCCGCCAAGCTGTTTGCCGACCTGGAGAGTGCGGTTGAGCATGAAAAGGTGCTGGCGAAAGAGCAGGCGGCAAACCCTGATGGCGAGCTGGACGCCCTGACGCTGGCCCAGCGCATCACCCGTTACGAGATTGATCTTTACATGAGCATCTTTGTCGGCTGGGGCGATGACCTGACCGACGAGCATGGCAAGCCCTTCCCGAAGACGGATGAAATGCGCCGCAAGTTGCTGGAAGAGCGAATGATCCGCGAGGCGGTGAAGGAGGCCCACCGGCAAAGCCAGGGAGGTGAAGTGGCACGCCTGGGAAACTTCGAGACCTCGCCCGTGGCTGGGCCAGCGACTGGCGAGAGTTCAACGGGGAGCAACGCCGGGTAGTTGATCCTGAGCGCATGAAAGAACAGTACCGGCGGATGGGTGCCTCTGAGGAGGACATCGAGAAAGCCGGGCTCAACGAGCAGGAAGCGATCGCCAGGGAAGGCATTCACGTGTTCAAGGCCAACCTGCCGGTATTGCAACTGTTTATGGGGTGCGCCAATCAGTGGCAAGTGGTTGTCACCCCTCGCGGCCAGTTGATCCGCACCGGATTGGACTGGCAGCAGGTAGAAACCCGAGCCAGGTATTTGCCCGAGTGCCGGGCTCTGGACGAGGCCGAAACCGACCGGTTGTGGAAGGACATCACCATCATGCAAAACGCCGCCCTGGAATGCATGGCAGAGCTGAGAGATGAATGACAACCTGAAGTTTGGATTGCAGCTCGAACTCAACGGTGAGCAGGTCGTTGTTCGCGGCCTGGGCAACGTGCGGGGTGAGGTGCGTGGGTTTACCGGTGAGGTGGAAAAAACCACGCGTCAGACTGAGCGCCAATCTCAAGCCAATAAAAATCTCAGCCAGTCCTTTAATACGCTAAAAGGCGCGATTGCCGCTGTCGGTGTCGGCTATTTGTTTCGGCAGACTGTCTCGCTGACCGATCAATACAATGTTCTCGACCAACGGGTAAAGACTGCTACTCGTTCCACCGGTGATTATCTCAATGTGCAGCGCGAGCTCTTTGCGATTACGCAACGAAATGGCGCGCAGCTAGCCTCTACGGTCGAGCTTTTCCAGTCCTTGGCTCGTACTGCCCCTGAGCTGAACGCCACCAACTCGCAGATTCTCACACTGACCAATTTGGTACAGCAGTTGGGTGTAATTGGCGGCAGCACCAACGAGCAGATGAAAAATGGCCTGCTGCAGTTCAGTCAGGCAATGGCGGGCGGGATTGTCCGGGCTGAAGAATTCAACTCCCTGATCGAGAACACGCCGGAGTTAGCCAACCGGATCGCAAGCGGACTCGGAAAAACAGTCGGCCAGCTGCGTAATGCCGTGCTTGAGGGCGAAGTTCTGAGTAAGGACGTTTTCGATGCCTTGCTGAAACAGGCCCCGGAAATTGCGCAGGAATTCGAGGAAATTCCCCTTTCTGTTGAACGTGCCACCACCATGCTGGCCAATAGTGTGGCTAGAGCTCTTGGCCTGGTGGATGACAAAACTACGGCCATGCAAGGCTTGGCTGAAGGTATACAAGCTGTTTCACAGAGGCTTGATGCACTAGACCCTGAAAGCATTGAGCAGGTTCTATCAGTGGCCGAGGTGTTGGCTGCGGTTATTGGTGTACGTTTAGCGACAAGTCTTGCTACCTCCACAGGATTATGGGCTAAAGAGCGAGTCGCAGCATTGGCTGCGTCCGCTGGTTATGGAACGGCGGGAACTTCGGTAAGTCTTTATACCGGTGCTATTACCAGGCTGACAACAGCACAGAAAGCCCATAATTTAGCCATGCTGAGTATGCGAGGACTATTGGGATTGATAGGCGGCCCAGTTGGACTTGCTGTTACGGCTGCAACTGGCATTTACCTGTTTCGTGACGCTCTCTTTAATTCAAAAGCCGAGGTTAAAAACTTTACCGGTGATGTTGATGAACTGATTGCATCAATGAAGAACCTCGGCAAAACGAGCGCTCAAGTTAAGCTGGATGAAATTAATGAGGCGCTTGCTAAAGTCGAGAAGGAAATTGCAGATCAAAGCCGCCGACTGAATAGCAGTGAGTCCGGTTTTGAAGCTGTTATCCAGCCCCTTTTGAATCAGGCAGAGGCGTTGCGTGAAAATAAAAAGCGCCTTGAGGATGCAATAAAAACCTATGAAAAAGCTCCCGCTGCAATTAGCGAGTTCGTCAAGGGATTACCGAGCCTTGAAGAAGAGCTTGGTAATGTCGCTACGGCCACAGGTGAGCTGACTGATGAACAGAAAAAGCTGGCGGAGCAAAAGGCGCGAATCCAGGAAACATACCAGGCAACCGTCGGCAATCTCCAGTTTGAAACGGAACTGCTAAAGCGTGAGCTGTCTGCCACCATTGCTGGTGGCGCTGCCCTGGAGGCATTCAACCGCGAGAAGTACATTGAGGTGGAGCTGCGCCGGGCCAATGCAAAAAATCTGCTGCCCGAGGAAGTGAAGCGCCTGCGGGAAGAGATAGCGGCCCGCTACGATGCCGAAAAAGCTCTGGGCGATTACCAGGACAAAATCGAGAATGTTAAGGAAGAGGCAGATCCGTTCGCCGATGCGTGGGAGGAGGCGACCAAGCGCATTGATGAGTCTTTTGCCGATGCCTGGGAAGGTGCGTTCGATAGCTTTGAGGATTTTGCGGACAGCCTGAAAAATAGCTTTAAACGCCTGTTAGCAGAGTTGGCCCACCAGGCAGTGACGAAGCCCATTTTGGTATCACTGGGACTGGGTGGCGGGTCAAGCGCGGCAAGCGCGGGCGGTCTGCTGAGTAATATCACCGGTGGCGGATCAGGCGGCGGTGGCCTGCTGTCTGGCGTGTCGAACATCTACAGCGCCGGCAAGGCGCTGCTCAGTGGCAACCCTCTGCGCGGCATCGGAGAAACAATCTACACCCTGGGGGCCAACACCGGCTCACAAACGCTCCGCGCGATCGGCAGCCAGCTTAATGGCATTACCACCGGTGGTCTGGCGCTATCGACACTCGGCGGGCTGGCTGGCAGTTTTGTAGGCACCGGCCTCGGCGAAGGACTTTTTGGCAAACAGGCCAACTCCAATATCGGATCAACCGTAGGGGCCATCGGCGGTGCGCTGCTGGGCGGCCCCATCGGCGCGTTCTTCGGCGGCACTCTTGGTGGGTTCCTGGATGGCGCGTTCGGCGGCGACGGCAAAAAGCGGGTGAACCTGGCGGTGGCCACCGGCAAGTTCGGCACCGGCTGGGCTCCAAATCAGGCCATACAGGCGGAGTCCGGCCTGTGGTTGACGCCTGTAGCAAAACGCGTTGGTGGCAAAGGGGCCGAGGCTGCCCGCGAGCTGCGCGATATGTTCGCATCAATCGATGCGGCTTTGCTGGGCGTTTACAACTCCCTTGGCGTCGATGGTATTGACTTGAGCAAGACCACGCTGCCTGGCAAGGGCGAGGCGGGCCATGCCGTTGGCAACCTGATCGGGGCCGCGTCCTTCAACCGGGTCGACACCAACCAGCTCAAGCGCGCCCCGGATGATTTCCTGAACGCCTGGATATCAACGGTCAATGAGATGACCGGCACGGCGGTTGATGTACAGCCGCTGCTGGATTTGTCCAAAGAGGGTGAGCTGCTGGCCGACACCCTGATCCGTGTCCAGCAAGAGTTCGCCGGTGTGCAAGACATTCTCGGCAACCTCGGCTTCCAGACGTTTGCCGACAGCATCACCGGCATGGTGGAAGCCTCAAAAGTGGCGGCATCCTTCGGCGGCATTGAGAACCTGTCGGCAGCCACAGGCCAGTATTACGATCGATACTATAGCGAAGAGGAAAAGCTGGCCCGCATCAACGATCAGCTGGTGGCCGTCATCGGCGAGCTGAATCTCTCCATGCCGGAAACCCGTATGGAGTTCCGCAGCCTGGTGGAGTCGTTCGACCTGACCACGCAGAGTGGCCGGGACATGTTCGCCACCATGTTGACGCTGGCGCCGGCATTTGACCAGGTGATTACCGCCGGCGAGGCCACGGTGGATGTGGTGCAAGACATCGCCAAGGCCCTGAACCCGGACAACTTCGCCTCGCGCACCGACTTTCTGCGCGCCCACTTCACCGGGGGCGGCACCATCGACAATATCCCCGGCTTTGCCTCCGGTGGCTATCACGCCGGGGGGCTGCGTGTGGTCGGTGAAACCGGCCCGGAGCTGGAGTTTACCGGCCCGTCCTACATCGCCAACTCCGGCGACACCAGCAGGCTGCTGGACAACAGCGAAGTGGTGGCAGAGCTTAGGGCGCTGCGGGCCGAGGTTGAGCGCATGCGCGGAGAAAACCGAACTGGCCAGTACCAGATCGCCAAAAATACCCTGAAGTCGGCCAAGATCGCCGACCGCTGGGAGAATGACGGCTTGCCGGAGACTCGCTCAGTATCATGAGAATCATCAATCCCATCGATGTGACGCCGGCCAACGGCAAAATGACTGCGACCAACATCCCTGAAACGGATGAGACGGAATACAGCAGTGCCACCACCTATGCCCTGGGCGATAAGGTCATGGTGACCGGCACCGGTGGCGGGGCCGCGACGGCCACCCACAAAATCTACGAATCGTTGATTGCCTCCAACACCGGCAATGACCCCACCGATCAGACCAACAATGCCGACAAGTGGCTGGAGGTATCCGCCACCAACCGCTGGAAAATGTTTGACCAGCGCCTGGCCGATCCGTCGACCCGAACCGGGGGCATCTCGATCACCCTGACCCTGGGGGCGATTGCCAACAGCGTCGCCATGTTCAACGTGGATGCCGACTCGGTGGACATCACCATCACCGACCCGGTGGACGGGGTGGTTTACACCACGACAGTCGACCTGGTTGACAACGGCTCGGTGTCGGATTGGTATCACTACTTTTACGATCCCATAATCAACTACCGCGAGCTGGTGCTGTTCGATCTGCCGCTCTATGCCGCCGCAGACATCGACATCACGTTGAATGTAGCCAGTGGCGACGCGAGTGTCGGCGAGATCGCCCTGGGCCGCTTTACAGAAATCGGCGACACCCAGTTCGGGGCCAGCATCGGCATTATCGACTACTCCCGCAAAGATCGTGACACCTTCGGCAACGCCGTGGTGATCGAGCGCGACTACTCCCAGCGCGGCGAGTTCGATTTGATCCTGCAAACGCACCAGACGCGCATTGTACGCAACCAGCTGGCCGCATTGCGCGCCACCCCGGCGGTGTGGGCCGGCAAGTCAGACGGCGATTGGGGCACCCTGATCTACGGCTATTTCAGAGATTTCGACATTGTGCTATCGGGGCCTGAGTACTCCGATTGCTCGATCCAAATTGAGGGCCTCGTATGAGCATACCGTTAATTACAACGCTGCCCGCTGCGCCGCAGCGCACAGACGATCCAACCACCTTTGCCAACAAGGCGGACACGTTTTTGGCGGCACTGCCCGGCATGGTGACCGAAGAGAACGCTGCCATCACGGAAATGAACAACGTGGCGGCTCAGGTGGATGCCGATGCCACATCGGCGGCCAATAGCGCCAGCGCCGCATCCACGTCAGAGGGCAACGCGGCCACATCTGAAACCAATGCGGGCAATGCTGAATCAGGCGCCCTGGCTGCACAGAGCGTAGCCGAGGCGGCACAGGCGCTGGCTGAGGCCGCCCTGGACAACTTCGACGACCGCTACTTGGGTGCAAAATCAAGCGACCCGACGACTGACAATGACGGCGATGCACTGCTCACCGGTGCACTGTACTGGAATACCTCGGCGGGCAACCTGCGGGTCTATAACGGTTCCACCTGGGTGGTGATCTCGCTCTACGTCCACCCCAACCACTCCGGCGATGTCACCTCCAGCGGTGACGGTGCGACCACGTTGCAGGTTGCCGCGATAACCGGGAAGCCAGCATTGGGAAGTGGCTTGGCAGCAACCGATGAACTGCTGATCAACGATGGTGGTGTGCTGAAAAGGATGCAGATACATGTATTGCAAGAGCAGTACCTGCGATCAAGCACAACCGGCAACAAATCAGTCAGTGGCAACCCCTATCTTGCCGAGCAGACCCTCACCGACGGCGCGACCATCAGTTGGAATATCTCAAACGGGGCGGAGGCCAAGGCGACCTTGGGTGGCAACCGCACTCTGGACGCGACCGCCATTCCCCCGGCTGGCACATGGTGTTCGTTCCTGGCTATTCAAGACGGAACAGGGAACAGGACGCTGGCCTATTCCGCCGATTTCGACTTTGGGGACGCAGGCAGTCCAACGCTGTCTACGGCAGCGGGTGCGGAGGACCTGCTGTCCTTCAGAAGTAACGGCATAAAGCTCCAGTTCATGGGCATCGCACAAGGGTTTGCTTGATGTTTAATCGCGGCTTTATCGCTGGCCCAAGAGACCCGTATTGGGCAAATGTTGAATTGTTGCTTCAGCCGAGAACCGAAGCTGATGGCAGCACATCATTTACCGACCTTTCCGACTTCAACCGCACCCTGGTCGCCAAGGGCAATGTTCAGATCGATACCGCTCAGTCGAAATTTTACGGTCGGTCTGTCTTGGGGGACGGTTCAGGGGACTTCATCCAAACACCGGATGACAACAGATTAGATTTTGGCTCCGACAATTTTTGCATCGAGGGGTGGATTCGGCCAGATGTTGCGTCTGGCGAGCAGCACCTGTTCGGTAAGCGATCTGGTTTTGGAGAATCGTCTCCAATTCTCCTCGGCATTAAAAACGTGTCCGGGAACAACAGGCTTTACATCATTGGCTCCACTATCGGTGGTAGTTCGTGGAACATTAATGGAGGGTTTGGGACAGGCTCTATAAATATTCCAACCGGAGCATGGACCCACATTGCGGTTGCCAGGGAAGGAAGTAGTTTCCGTGGATTTGTGAACGGAACTTTGGATGTCACTTACTCAAGAAGTGGCTCATTGGCTGCTCAATCTGACGATGCCACCATCGGAGCAAGTGCAGTAAGTGGCGAAAACGCTTTTGACGGGCACTTTGGCCCAGTACGGATAACGAGAGGCGTTGCTCGATATACCGCTTCTTTCCCCATCCCCACAGATCCATTCCCCACGCGAGGCTAAAATGAACTTTTTTAGAGTAGAGGACAATTCAATCATCGAAGGGCCGATTCCGCTGCCCAGGATGTGGAGCAGCGACAACGGCGTCCAATATCCGCTGGCAGAGATGTGGAGCAAGGGTCACACGGGAGACGTTATTGCCCTTGGCTGGCTCCCGGAAGAGGTTGCGGCGGTGCAGTACGACCCGGACACGCACTACGTCTCCTCGTATTCATACGAGATCGGCCCCGACAAAGTGATGGCAACGCCGGTCCTGACGCAGCGCGACGACGCCGACATCGTGGCGCGGAAGCTGCCCAAGATCAATGAGATCGCCTACCAGAAGATTGTCGCTATGTATCCAGAGTGGAAGCAGCGCAACCTGTCTGCCCGTGGTCTGGAGCTGCTCAAAAAACAGGTGGCCGAGGGGTCGCTGTCAGCAGCCGAGGAACAGGAAATCGCAGATATTCAGGCCGTCTGGGATTCAATCAAGGCGATCCGCGCATACAGCGACAGCCTCGAGCAAGCTGTTGCGACTGATCCGTTGACTGATATCAATGCGGGTTGGCCCGAACAATAAACCGGTTTACTCCCATGCCTTCGCCCGATTCGCCGACACTTTAAGTCCCAATCAAACGCTAATTTTTGACTATTTAAGGTGCCGGTGAGGGCGTGAAGATGTAACCGATAATGACCCAGGAGACGCTGCTACCCAATATCCTTCTGGCTGCCAACGGTTTTGGTAGCTGTGCATTGGGCGATCTGACGGCCCGCGAAGCATCTGCGGGCGACGGCATCAAATACGGACGTCTGTTGCTGAAAGGTATGCCTGGTAGCGCTACCCCCGTTGGCGTGGATTTCAGTATCACGATCGATACCGCTGGCCCGATCATGGCCTCGGAATTGAAAGCAGCTTAAAGGGGCAATTATGAAAGTGATTAACCTGGTGTTTTTGCTGCTGGTGGCCACCCTGCTATCTGCCTGCAGTTCGACGACCGCCCCGTTTGGTATCAGCAACGCGGGGCAGGCTCGCTACCATCTGACTAATTGCCAGGAGGGCACCGGCGGTCAGCCGGTGTGTTCTGAGGCGGAGATATTCAACACAAAGGACATCGCCAATCTTGAGGTAACGTTCAGCAAAGACCCACAAACAGGCGAGGTCAATTTAACACTGGACGAAACAGGGGCTAAAGCCAGCGATCCGGTGGCAGCCAGCGTTGAGCTGATCAATTCACAGGCTGAGGTGACAAAAGCTAATGCCGAGATTCTGCGGTCCATTTTATCTGCCGTGAAGGTGCCTCAATGACGCCCTTGGTTATTCTCATTCACGGGTTCAATGTGTGGGACGGTGGCCGGGCTACCGTTGGTAAGTTGAGGCCCTTTTTCGCCGACATGGGGGTGCCCTATGTCATGGTGAACTATGGCCATTTCGGACTGCTGGATACCCGCTTCAAGAACATGAAGATTGCCCGCCAGGTGGCTACCGCCGTGCAAAACGCCAAGCTGGGTGGCCACCAGGTGATTGTCGCAGCTCACTCTAATGGTTGTGCGATCGCACACCTGGCTGGCAGAGAGTTCGGTGCAAAGATTGACCTGGCTGTGTACATCAACCCGGCGCTGGACCCGCGTATAGTGCCGCCAGCCGGGATTAAAAGCCTACACGTTTGGCACAGCCCCAGCGATGCTCCGGTGAAGTGGGCAAAGTGGTTGCCCGCCGCCAATGCGCGACCCTGGGGAGAGATGGGTGCAACTGGGTACCAGGGTAACGATACCCGGGTGCGGAATTTCAATAAGGAAACCGATTACGAGGTGACCAGTAAGGCCCATAGCGACATGTTCGACATTGAGCGTATCGGCTACTTTGGTGCCAGGGTGGCGACTCAATCGGTTTCCTCTCTTTATACCCAATAGGGGCACGATACTGAGGGTGTGCGAGCCGGTGAGCTGCGGGAAACCGGTGGAGTAGTAAGCCCAAGCGCAGCCAGATAGTGCCCCGTTTCATGACGGCCAACTGAGACGGCTAGGTTGGAGGAAGGGTTGGATTAGGCCGTCGCCGATAGTGAGGCGGCCAGGAATAGGAGAGAGACAGCGAGTAGCCCGGTGCGGTAACACCAGACTACCCGCTCACAGTGAGCAAGCACTGTGAACCAAGGCTGCCCCGCCGGTCGCGACCAGCTGGGGAAGCCTATCAGAAATAGGATGGGTTCACATGCACGAAGTACGCTGTTCTGGCTGCCGAAAATTGCTGGCAAAAGCCATTTATATCGCCCTGGAAATCAAATGTCCCAGGTGCAAGTTCTTTAATAATCTGAGTGCCAAGAG
>Ga0070727_10002858_pt1 | contig 16168 bp, 10 predicted proteins | sample tdAd472_FD_66722 | JGI IMG/M metagenome (GOLD analysis project Ga0070727, IMG submission 66722) | Marine sediment microbial communities from the Atlantic coast under amendment with organic carbon and nitrate - tdAd47.2 | ecosystem: Environmental > Aquatic > Marine > Coastal > Sediment | place...
AGGAATATCCAGCGGTACCTGGATTGGGCAATGTACATGGTCGATTTGCTTTCAACTCTAACTATTTTGTCATCAGTGCCTTCTATGCCTTTTGGTTTACCGAAGAAAATGTACTCTTCCCTATATTTAGCTTTTTCTTCATGGTATTGAATATCCGATTGCTCTTTGGACTACAGAAAAGCATCGACACCGAAAACCATAAGCTATTTATCATCCAGTCTATCTTATTATTGGTTTTCAACTTTCAGAGTATTGACTTGATCAGCTCCACTTCTACAGATGTGATTTCGAGTATCTTGATTATTTACATCTGTCTGCTTTTTCTTGAATTATTTGGAAAGGAAGAGAAGGGGCCCAAACAACTCATCCTTTGGTCTATCATAGCTTTATCGGTGACCTTTAAGCTCAGTTCCTTATTAATCGTTTTTCTACTACTGTTTCTTTTACCTAAGGCGATTAAAAGTAGGCGAATTGCGGTCTATATGGGGACGGCTGTTCTCATTGGTCTACCCTTCATTATTAGAAATGTTATTCTATCCGGTTATCTCTTATATCCTTTCCCTGATTTGGATCTTTTTGCTGTAGATTGGAAAATTCCGATAGAAGAAGTGCAATTGGAGAAAGACCTGGTTGAAGGTTGGGCCAAGCAGCCTTATGGTTCTACTTACATGGAAAAGTTCGAAGATATTCCGGCCATTTTGGATTTACCTTTTGGAGAATGGCTTAGCGTATGGTGGCCGGCCCAGTCGATGAAGTGGAAATTATTCATGCTGCTAAGTTTATTGGGCATTCCACTAGGTATCTTGAGTTGGTTTAAGAAAGAACATGCCTATGCTATTCTTTTCGGGACCATCTTCCTCAATTTACTATTCTGGTTTGACCAGGCACCGCAGCCAAGATTTGCCTATGGATTTCTGTTTTTTAATATCGCCCTCATTTTAGGCTATACATTCTCTTTTTTCTTACGCATTTTTCATCCAAAAAAACTTATATTTATCGCGTTTCTTCTGTTCCTCCCTGCCTTATTTGTGATTCGAGGCGAGATTGTTTTTACCCCCATTACGGGCACAGCTCTGCTTTATCCGACTTATGAAACCAAGATAAAGACAGAGAATTTCGATGCGGCTAATTTCAGTCTACGGATTCCATCAGAAGAACCTCCCGCAAGTATTTATTGGTGCTATAATGCGCCTTTACCCTGTACGCCCTTGCCAAAGCAAAGCTTGGAGATGCGAGGCGAAACCTTCCGACAGGGCTTCCGTGTAAAATCAAACATGAACTCACTAAGCAATAGAGAGTGAAGCGCTCCCCCGCCATAATATTTTGATGTGGTGGCCCTCTTGTAGTCACCAAAGGTCTATTTTAAGTTATTGTAAATCGTTACCACAATGAAAATTTCAACTTTATCGATTGTTATCCCGGCTTATAATGAAGAAGCCACCATCCATCTGATCTTAGATAGAATTCGGGAAGTAAAGCTCGTATTGGACATTCAAAAGGAGCTCATTATTATCAATGACTGCTCGCAGGATGATACCAAAGGAGCTATTAAAGCTTATATGGACGCCAATCCAGATATGAACATCATGTACTATGAACATGAGGTAAATAAGGGCAAAGGTGCGGCCTTACACACGGGTATTAAGAAGGCGAAAGGGGAGTATTTGATTATTCAAGATGCAGATTTGGAATACGATCCAGAAGAATACAATGATTTACTCAAGCCTATTCTGAGAGGAGCCGCAGATGTGGTGTACGGTTCTCGCTTTATGGGGGCCAATCCGCATCGGATTCTATTCTTTTGGCACTCTATCGGTAATAAATTTCTTACGCGACTATCCAATATGTTTACCAATCTGAATTTGACAGATATGGAAACTTGCTATAAGCTGTTTAACACTAAAATGATCCAGAGCATTACGCTGAAAGAAAACCGATTTGGCTTCGAGCCAGAAGTTACCGCCAAGATCGCTCGCGTGCCCAATATTCGAATTTATGAAGTAGGTATTTCTTACTACGGAAGAACCTATGAAGAAGGTAAAAAAATCGGCTGGCGCGATGGCTTCCGTGCTATCTATTGTATCGTAAAATATAACTTGTTTAAACGCAGAGCCTATAGAAAAGCCTATGCTGGTATCTCAGCGGCAGACTTTCGCCTAGATAATTTGACGGTAAAACGCAGCGAGCTAGGTAAGAGCAGCTGATTATATTCAATTGGGAAGACCCTAAAAAGACAGCTACGACTAATTCATTTATATGAGAGATTTTACGATTGATATTTACCGAGAATTATTGCAGGCACTCAAAGATCAGCAATATACTTTTCAGACCTTTAGCCAGTACCTGCAGCAGCCCGCTGAACGAGTGATTATGCTACGGCATGATGTTGATGACCGCAAATTGCATTCCCTGGAATTTGCCCGATTACAGCATAGTATGGGAATTGTTGGGACCTATTATTTCAGAATGGTGCCAGAGAGTTTTGATGAAATGGTGATCAAGGAAATAGAAGAGTTGGGGCATGAAATCGGTTATCATTATGAAGACATGGATTTTGCCAAAGGTAATCCCGAAAAAGCCATTGAATTTTTTGATGTTCATTTGGAGAAATTGAGAGCGGTAGCCCAGGTCTCAACGATCTGCATGCACGGGAGTCCTCGATCAAAATACGATAATAAAGATGTCTGGGAATACTATGATTATCGGTCTTATGAAATCATTGGGGAACCTTATTTTGACATTGACTTTGAAAAGGTGTTTTATCTGACGGATACAGGAAGACGTTGGGATGGCCATAAAGTAAGTGTCCGCGATAAGGTAAATCAACACTTTAAGCAAAGTTTTCATGCCACCCAAGAAATAATTTCAGCTGCTAAATCCGGTACTTTGCCCGACAAAGTCATGATGAATTTTCACCCACAAAGGTGGACAAACGACAATAGCCTATGGATTAGAGAAAAATACATACAGAAAATAAAAAATATGATAAAATATATTTTGATATTAGTGCGATAGATGAAAAAAAATATTATATTTGCTTAGAAGATAAGTGGTAGTAATACCAAAATATATTTTGTATCTTCGCACTATCATAATGCGTCTACCCTCGTTAATGTCCCTTTCTAACTTTTGAGCATAGCTCAAACCCTTACAAAATTGCAACCTACCCCCCTTATTGTAACTACTTATTTAGTACAACACAACACTAAGTTGAACTATTCAAAACATGGTTTAGTTATCAGAATAGTTTAATAAGAGAGAGAATCTATCTATCAAGCCATTAAATTGAATTCCCCCACGTAAAAAGCAGTCGTGTTGAACGATTTGTTCTATGTGCATATTTAAACTATTCAATACATGGTTTTATTACAAACACTATTTACAAGCTTTCCAAGAACACTAAATCAAAAGCTTCCGGAACATTTTTCGGAACTGTCTGATCAGTATGTTAGCTTGCTGGAAGGGGAGGAACCTAAGATTATTGAATCTGTATCGGAACTTCAACTTCTCAATGAAAACGCTCCAAATCCCAGTGAAAAATCAAAAGAAAAATGCATTATCAGCCTCAAGCAGGTGAATAATGTCCGTTTTATCAATAAGTTTTTCGAAGCGGCTAACCAGCGCCTGCAACTCGGTGGTTATTTTATGGGATTTGTGGAAACCGCAGATCAACGTCAGGCTCGCTTGATGGCTAAATTCCCTAAGTACGTCAATAAGGTGTATTGCTTTATGGATTATTGGGCCAAAAGAGTATGGCCAAAACTTCCGTACCTCAAGCACTACTACTTCCTAATTACGGGCGGTCGCAATCGGGTGATTTCTGAAATGGAATCCTACGGCCGATTGTATTCCTGTGGATTTCGCTTGATCGATTCCAAAGAGATAGGTGGTAAGCTTTATTTTGTGGCAAAGAAGGTCGGAGAACCTGATTATAACAAAGAAGCTACTTATGGCCCCTTGATCAAGTTGAAGCGAGTAGGCAAGCAGGGTAAGTTGATCAAAGTATTAAAATTCCGTACGATGTATCCCTATTCAGAATACATTCAGGAGTTTATATATGAGCGTAATGGATTAGGTGACGGAGCCAAGTTTAAGAATGACCCACGGGTAAATTCGGCTGGACAGTTTATGAGGAAGTATTGGTTGGATGAATTACCGATGCTGATCAACTTCTTGAAAGGGGATGTGAAAATTTTCGGCGTTCGACCCATTAGCCGCCATTACTTTAGCTTGTATACGGAAGATTTTCAAGCTTATCGCAACCAATTCAAACCTGGATTAATTCCGCCAGTATACGTCGAAATTCCGAAAAGTGTGGAAGATACCCAAGCTATCGAAGAACGCTATTTGAAAGCTTACGAGAAGCAGCCGTTCTTGACCGATCTGCGATATATGTATCGATTTGTAACCAACATTTTATTTAAGAAGGTAAGAAGCCATTAATTAGGCAAATTTACCCATTGAACAACACCCATAAATTATGGTTACTTCCATCAACCACCTTGGTAGCTATCGGGATCTATTGCAGCGATTCAAAGATAGTGCCTATCACTTCAAATTTTTTGGAGAACAATCTAGTGATCATGGCGAAATTATACTACGGCATGACATTGATTTTGACACCCATATGGCCCTTCGGATGGCACAAATTGAAACGGATCTTGGGATAAAGTCTACCTATTTCTTTTTGCTCCGATCCAGCCTGTATAATATCTTTTCTGCCAAAGACTATGACCAAGTCCTTGCTATCAAAGAGTTGGGACATAAGGTTAGCATCCATTTTGATCCTACCATCTATTCTGATTTTCATAGCGGGCTTGCCCAGGAAATTGATCTCTTCAAACATTTCTTTAAAGAAGAGGTCAACATCATCAGTCTTCATCGGCCCAACGACTTTTTCCAGACCTACAATGCACCGATTCACGGCGTAGAGCACACCTATCAGTCGAAATATTTCAAAAAAATGAAGTATTTTTCAGACTCTCGAGGATCCTTCCGTTTTGGTCATCCTTTTGAATCTGCTGAGTTTAAAGCAGGAAAATCGATCCAGTTGTTGATTCATCCGGTTTGGTGGATGATGAGAGGTGTAGATAACCTGGAAAAACTAAGGGCTTATTATGAAAAACGGCGAGAGGATTTAAAAACTGATTTTTTCAATAATTGTATTCCTTTCCGGGAAATATATGAAACTGTTTAATAACATTGCTTTCTTTGGCTGTAAAGCCACGACACGCTTTCTCTTAGAAAACCTCACGCTTCCTTTTCCCATTCAACATCTGATAACGATTGATCCTGCCAAAGGGGAAAAGTTTCAAGTGGCTGATTATTGTGACCTTCGAAATTATGCGGAGGAACGAGGAATACAGGTTTACCAAGCCAAGTATTACTCCCTCAAGCATGAGCACGATATCGCCCATATCAATCAATTAAATATTGACGTGGCCTTCGTCATGGGATGGCAAAGATTAATTCCTGCGGCAGTCTTAGATCACCTTTCGATAGGGGCCTTTGGTATGCATGGTAGCTCCATGAATTTGCCGCTGGGACGTGGACGATCTCCTATGAACTGGTCTATTATGGAAGGGCGCAAAGCCTTTTATACGAATCTGTTCAAATATGATCCTGGTGTAGATTCTGGCGATATCATGGATACCTTTAAATTTGAGGTGTCGAATGTCGATACGGCAGAGACGATGCACTTCAAGAACACACTAGCCATGAAGTACCTGATTGAACGGAATGTTGGTCAACTGGTGCGGAATGATTTTGAAGTGAGTTCACAGGAAACAGCCATAAGGCCTACCTACTATCCCAAACGCACCCCAGCTGATAGCTTGATCAACTGGAAGCAGGAAGTCTATGCTTTAGAACGCTTTATCCGGGCGGTTACTCGACCCTTCAATGGGGCTTATACCTTTGTGGACACCCACCGACTTATTATTTATCGGGCACAGGTATTCGATCTGAATGACTTCGGTTACCAGCAGGAGGCAGCGGCCACGGTCGTTGCCGTTTTTGAAAATGGTAAGTTTTTGGTAAAGTGTTTTGGTGGCTTGCTACTGGTGACAGAATATGAAACAGCCGCTACTATCGAAAAAGGCCAGCGATTTCATAACAATGGTGACGAAATCAAACATTTTGACCGAAACCCACTAGGCTTTTTTGATGTCGAAGTAGATTAGAATAGTTTTTATAGGGAGCCTTAGCAGGCATGCGCCAAGACTCCCGTAGGCTTAGCGCTTTATTTCACCTTAATCATTGCCTTCGTTTTCTGCCTACCTTTGAGCAACAATCGAGCATAATAATTACCTGCTGGTAAATCTCCAGCATCGAATTTAATTTCATGCTCGCCCGCCGCCATTCTTTGGTTGGTGAGTACTCGCAGCTCGTTACCCATCGCATCGTAAATACTCAATTTTGCCCATTCATTTTCAGAACTGAAACGAATCGTTGTCCAGTTTTGGAACGGGTTCGGAAAGTTGGCCATTTCAATAGGAGGTCCACTAGTCGGATCATCTGTCGACGTAATGGCGCAACTAACTAAGGGCAAGTATTGAAAATCCTCGTGTAGCATTTTTCCTACCTCAGCCAATTCCATTCCAAACCAATCTGCCAGTATCGAACCATAAATATCTCTAAAATCATATTGCATGGGTACGCCTTCTTGTACCTGTACATTAGCCGGAATCTCTGGGTTATCACCCATGATTTGTGATTTCACGCAACTGCCAAACAAGATAAGTGGTGCTGCTGTACCATGATCAGACCCCAAACTACCATTTGATCTAATTTGTCGACCAAATTCTGAGAAGGTCATTCCTAGTACGCGCTCTTCCAAGCCTAATTCTTGCAAGTCGGCTTGAAAAGCGTGGATAGCCTCGGAAAGTGTCTTTAGCAAATCGGCATGTCTCCCTTCGGTAGGGTCTCCACCATCCACCTGTTGCGCATGGGTATCAAAGCCTCCTAAATTGACCGTATAAATGCGAGTTTTCATCCCGCCAGAAATCAATAAGGCTACATTTTTGAGTTGTTCAGCTAAAGGAGTGTCCGGATAGTCTACCATATTATTGCCCCCTTCGGCAGCATCAGTAATACGGATACCATAAGCGTTGGTTTGGGTAATGGTATTTTGGAGAAACTCCAGCTCTTTTCCATACAAACTGCTATCCATCGCACCCGGATCAGTTTCGGACAAAGGACGTAGCCCGAAAGGATCGGTCAAGGCCAAACTGAAATTGGCTGCTTTCCCTTGACAGGTATCAGATACCAGATAACTCATCGAAATGGCAAAAGGGTCTGGGTGTTCCTGATTGGGGTAATTATCCGGAAAGCCAGGATAATCGCTATCTAAAAAACGGCCAGCCCAGCCCGTATTCCAAAATTCTTCGGAAGGGGAACCGGTCGTCCATATTTCTGTAGACCGGAAGTGGGATCGGTTTTGGTTGGGATAGCCGACACTCTGCACAATACCTAGCTTACCATCCTGGTAGAGGTCTCTCATTCCGTCCATGTTGGGATGAAAGCCTAGGCTTCCACCAATACTCAGGACTCTCGACTCTGGAATGATAATTTCTCTTCGAGCATCATATAATTTACTGTATTGATCTAAGGGGATTAAGGTATTCAGGCCATCATTTCCTCCATTCAATTCTACCAAAATTAGAACGCGATCACTCTCATTATTGACGGCATCGAACATATAGGGTTGGGCCAGTGCTGAAATACTCATGCCTTTTAGGAAAAAGGGAAAGCTGGCTACGGCTCCTGCATTTTTTAGAAAATTTCTTCTTTGCATTACTGCTATCGGTTTTCGGTTAATGAAAAGGGTGTTTTGCTTAGGTTGTTCATCGCTTCAAAATATTAACTCAAGTAGAACTCAGGCATGCTCAACATGGCACGAATCAGGTTTCTCAACTTGTTGGAGACTGAATTTGCCAAATCAGAATTGTTCGGGTTTGCGGCATAGGAACCATATTCTGCCGTCCATTCAAAATCAGGTAAGCCGGGGATAAGAATCCCTTTTAGTCGATCTACTTGCTCCTGCGTCAGCGGTTTCGGAAGCAGGACGAGTGCAAACTCATTGACCACCGAATTCGGGTTTTCTGGATCGTCTATCATATTGATAAACTTCAGGGGGTCAATCTTCATCTTCTTGCCATTGGCGCGAAAAGGAAATAGACCATTATCCAATAAGGTATCTGTTAGGTTCATCCGGGTAGGAAGCGTCGATGCCGAGATCCACAACCGATAGTACAAAGGTTCTCGATAATAAGGCTGCCAACCTGCCACATCCGGAATATTGTAAAACTCCATTTGGGTTTCTTCCACAAAACCAAAAAGCCGATAATAAGAATCATATTTCTTATCGATCTCCGGAGACATCTCAATCTCGAAAGGCTTGAAAATTGAAACGAGGAAATCAGCTGGGTTCTTGATCATTACCCCTCTAAACTTTTCTTCATAGAAGTGCTCACTTTTCAATAAAGCCATCAAGGCGGGCTTTATTTCATAATCATTTTCGATCAAAATATCAGCCATCGGTTGAATGACTTTGGCCTCTGCTTCTTCGTCGATATCATAGAAAACAAACCATTTGTATAGTTGGCGAGATATAAAGCGAGCTACCTCATCTTGTTGGAAAATAATGTCGATCAAATGAGCATATTCTTGCTCTCCCATGTTATTGATCGTTACACCGTTGAAACGGTCAGAAAGAGTCTTGGTGCCGGTATCATGACTGGACTCTTTGAAGTAACTATAAATCTCACCGTCCGTACTTTCTGTAGTAAAACCAAAATCTCGCCAACCCGATAAAATTCGGGCAATCTCCATAATGTCGTGCTCCGTATAATTGGTGTAATCACCCGGTCCTACCAAAGGCCCTTTCCCTATTGTAAATAGCTCCAAGAGTTCTCTAGCATAATTTTCATTGGGATAACCCTTGCTGTTTTGCTTTCCGTTTAGGTAAATCAACATGGCGGGGTCAATCGTAATATCTTTGATAATATCTCGAAAATTCCCCCAAGCCTGCCGGCGGAAAGTGTTGATGTAGTTGAAGTTATACTTAGGATCAAGGATGGCACTCATCGGAATATGATTGTGCCAGAATACGGTCAGTTTTTCACGGATAGACATACCTTCTTCCAAGAAATTCCCGATGGTCCAAGACAATAAACTTCTTTCACGATAACTCATTTGGGCTACTAGGTCTCCATTATAAGGCGCTTCTACCCAGGTCTCACCAATATCAACGGTAGGGTCACTGCCATAATCAGAGTTCTTGGGTGGATCGGGATAGCCTCCATCGTCGAAGAGTTCATCGATCGTAGCGGAAAGCCCTTGGTCAGCCGACCATTTGAGGTGCTCATACTTGGGACCAAACATCGTTCTTCTCAATAGATGAGAAGCGTGCTGTATCGTCCATGGTCCTTCGTAAGGTGCTAAGGTGCCCAGGACCACAGGAGGGCTTGTTAGCGTTTGTTTCCGACTGCCTTGAAGGGGGGCAGTTTTAGCAATTGGATTCATAAAAGCATAGTTTTGTTAGAGATGATCAACAATTCCTATCAAAAAAGCCAAACTATACCTGCATTATAGAAGTGCTCTTAGGGCAAATTCCATAACAGGCAAGACAACCCAGCGGGCTGCAGGCAAAAATTTAGCAACAGTGTTTAAGTTGAAATTGATGATATGTTCAAATGGGGTAGGGGTCGTTATAATGTAGGATAGTACTGGGGGCAAAATCACTACATTAACGCAGATGCATCTTAGCTTATTGGCAAAAAAAATACTTTTTTGAAAACAAATGCTAAAAAAAGCAATGGGACATTACTCTAGGAGGGTTGATTTTTCGTCGATGGTGACAAACCGAAGAATGCCATAAAGACGATTGTCAGTGAGCTAGAAACACATTCGTTATTTATTAAATATCATACACTGTTGTTAATTAAAAGGTGAAATAAGTGCTGTGTGTAGCTATCACACCACGATTATCCACCGCATTTACTGTCAATTTATGCTGTGCCAAATTATTATCTAAATCAGCCGTTTTCAGCACGATCTCACCTGGTGAAGGAGCCCTTGCTCCCTTGTAAATCTCTTCGGCATTTAACAGAATACTTACTTCAGTTAGCTGCAATTCACCAAAGGTATTCACCGAGATATCAATGGGAATCTCACTGCCACCTAATTGAGGCACTTCGATATTTGGAGGGGGAGGGGATTGGAATAAGATTTGAGGAGTCGTTTCATTGGCGACTTCAATCAAGGTACCACCCGACCCATATTTGTTATTATAGACCCAAACGTTGCCGTCATAATGTACCACCGCTTGTTCTGGCTTAGCGATCAGAAACTCATTATTGTAGAAGGTCGCTAAAACCCTGGGGGTACCTCGCACCTTGGCATCAAAAGAAGTGGAAACCGAAGGATCGCTCCCTGCTTCACTTTGGAAGGTATTGTGGTGTACACTCATTTCATCGCCAGCAATACGTTGATCTCTTTCTTGCAAAACCGGTAAATAGGGATGCATATCAATGGCATGGCTTTCATCATAGGGTAACCAAAAGTCGGGCACCTTCTTGCGGATAATGAGGTTGAACCTCGCTTCATATCCCGTTCCTGGGTAGCCGCTGCCAGCTGTGGCATGCCAAATCCAATGAATGATATTGGCTTCTACTAGGATGGGCGGAGCGGATTTATTTAACGCAATAAAGGGATAGGCATGAATATCATGCAAGAAATTATGATGAATATGAATTTCGCTACCATCGGGGTAAATTTCTATGCCGCCTCGATTGAAGTTTGAAATTTCACAATTATCAATTTCCACATCTCTATCACCGATCACCATACAAACAGTTGATGATGATTCGTAACTCGATTCAATTTGATCAAAATCAGGATCGGGGCCTTGAATTCGTAGTCCGGTAAACCTAGCGCCCATTTGGACCCAAAAGAGAATGGCATCCTCTTCGAGTTGGTCAGCGAAGATTAAAGGACCAGCAGCACCGTTTTGTCCACGATTACCCGCAATGGTCACCCCAACTGGAATATAGATATCTTTCTTCCCACTCAAATCAATAATACTATTGGGTTCAACCCAAATGACTTCGCCACTAGTAGCAGTATTGATGGCTGCCAAAAAAGAAGCCGCATCTTTGACCTGATAATCCCCACCGCTGAGTAAGTGGGCATATCCAGTACCTCCGCCAACAGGGCTACCTGTATTATTGGCTGCTGCACCATACAACGTACTTATATCAACAGGAATGGGCTTGACTTCCTCTTGTGCTAAAGATTGGCACCCGAGAAAGGAAAGGCTTAGAAAAATGAGTTGTATTCCACTTAACCTGGACATAAAGATTGAATTTATTCTAATCATTGGGATAACGGATAATAGATCCGCATGATAAAGCGGACGTTACTATTCTTTTCTCAGTAAATATATTGCTAGAAATAACCAGTGCGTGAATAACGCAAGGGTAGAGGGGACATTAGGGAAACAGCCTTATAGTACATTTTGTTTACGAAGACTAGCACCAATTGTTGCTAATCATCAGGCACTTATAGCTGGTTTCTAGCTAGTTTCCTAGCCAGCAACCAATAAGCCTAGTTATTCACCGCTGTATCTCTCCAAAAATAAGCAAATTCAAGCAGAACTACTGGCGGATAGCAGACAAACAGCTACTAGCTACCCTCAGATTCCTCATTGATACGTTCCGCCTCCTTTTTAATGCGGCCATAAGTAAAAGGAGCCAGCATCAGTCCGACAAAGGTTTGTGGATAATTGGGCATATTAGCAATGCCGATATCATCACTAGGTTGTTCTCCCTTAGGCAGGTAAAAGGTGCCAAAAAGTATATCCCAAAAAATCACATCTCCACCATAATTGGAATTTCCTTCTTCCAATTTACGAGAATGATGATAACGATGATTTTTTGGGGAAGAAAAGATGTAATCGAATGGTCCTAATATCAAGTCCATATTGGTATGCTGAAATCGTCCAATCGTACGTCCTAATAGGCTGGTGACAAACACCACTTCGACGGGTGCCTTGACAAAAGCCAAAGGAATGGCCCAAAGGAGGCTGGAAATTAATCCTTCCAATGGATGAGAACGAGTCCCGTTAAACCAGTACAAACGTTCAGAAGAATGATGTACGGCATGCCAGCGCCACATGAACTCATTTTCATGCATCCAGCGATGATACCAATATCGGAAAAAATCATTGATGGATAAGAGCAAAAAGACTTGGATGACCATGTTGAGATGCGAGGGCCAAATAGCGATGCCTATCGTGGGAGAAATCTGCTGTACTACGACGGCAATGGTGGCAATTCGCAGCGGTCGATTGATATAGTCGCCCCAAAATTTACCGCCAAAAAACATCATCACATCTACTGGCATGTCTTTATCATCCAGCCACCTTCTACTAAAGGGTATTAATCTCTCTAATGGCGCAAAGATGAGTCCAAAAATCAGGAACATCACAATCGTACCTAGAAATGTGCGGCTGGTAAACCCACCTTCCACCAGTCGGAAACCGATGACAAAAGTCAAAAAGAGAAATAAGGGATAAATGGTGACCTGTAAAATCTTCTTAAAAAGTGTCCCTTCTATCGCTTTACTTAAGGGATCAATTTGGGTCAGGATCCACCGAAAGGGGAGTAAAACATACCGATGAGCTATTTTTTCAATGGGGCGAAAAATGATATCGAGATACTGCCCCAATTTCTCCAAGTAGGAGGCTATACTGTGATCCGTTTGTTTTGACATAATCGATTTTGTTTAAGTTGGTTCCCTAAATTACTAATAGAATCGATTATAACTTTGTCTAATCGCATTTTTTTTATCTAAATGGGAAGAAGCGTATTTTGCGGCATAGAACCGAAAATGGCTTATTTACGTGGAGATATTGAAGCGTGAATTTTCCTATTTTTAAAACTGCTGCTGCTGCTTGATTATGCATTTTCTATACTCACTTATACCGTTTTAAGCAAAAAAGTTCTATTTTACGGCTATAAGTTTAGTCTCCTAAGTATTTTCTCTCTTCCAGAATAGTTCTTGTTTCCAATAGCTACTAGGCTAACCCATTTGAGTTTTTGTCAGTAAGACCAAAAACTCCCAGTTTTCCTATTGCATCTCATATCGACTTGGCTGGGCTTGCCTCCTGCTATATGCCAACCAAGGAGGTTTGGCCGCTACAATACATAAAAACTACTATAAAACATGAAAATGAAGGTTTGTAAGATTAGTATGTCAAATTTGAAATACACATTACTGTTTTTATTGATAGGTTCCCTTTCCGCTTGCCTATCTGATCCTGCCGAAGAGGTCGATGGTGTTAAAGCCTTGCTAGGACGGGGCTTTGGTATTGCGAATACCACACTGCTGGTACAGGACCTGGATAGTGCTCGAACCTATTATTCTGAGGTACTAGGCTTTGCCAAGCCCCGAAAGCCGGGGTTTGAAAAAGGCTTACTGGAAGGGACGAAAATTGCTCCTATTGGGTTTCCAGATAACTCTAGTATCGAATTACTAGCACTGGATGATTCTTTGCAAGTCATGACGGCAGATTCGTTCCTCACTGCTTTTCTCGACGAGAACGAAGGTGTACGAATGTATTCTCTGTATACCTCTTCGGCAGATTCTACCTATTGGTGGTTAAGCTCCCGTGGCTTTCAGGTGGATTCTATTCGCGCTTATCGCACTTCAACCGATTCCATTACAGGCTGGGATTGGGATGATGGTGGTCCTCAGGTTCTCACCGTTGATTTTGACAGTATTAATCCACCGCCCCATCTTCCTCGATTTATGGAGAATGTTGGGTTTCCATACGATGGGCCGATGGGCGAATGGAATAGCTGGTATAATATGCAACGCGGCTTTATGACTCATCCCAACGGAGTCGTGAGTGTTAGTGCCTTACAAATTGCCGTGGAGGATCTGAAATCTGCCCGCAAAACACTTAAAAAAATGGGGTTGCTGGAGCTAAAAGATAGTTCATCGGAAAACCGAACCAGCTTCCGGCTCAAACGAAATCAAGAGCTACAGTTGATGACTCCTGCTACTCCCGATGACGAAATTGCTCAATTTATTAATGAGCGGGGTTCAGGGGTGTTTGGTATTAGCTTTGAAGTGAAGGACTTGCAAGCCACTTATGATACCTTAAGCGCTAAATTGTCCGAAGAAGCCTTTTTCCTGGATTCCTTTCCAGGGGAATTAAGGGTTTTACGGGAATATGCTTACGGGGTCCAGCTACAGTTCAAACAAGAATCGCAGGAGCAGGCTGAACTGGCGCAAAAATTGAAGTTCAGTTTTCGCGGAGCGCTAGACAGTACTGCAGCCGTACATATTGAGAGTCAGTATATAAAATATTGTGCGCTTTGTCATGGTGAAAACCGCGAAGGCTATGCCGCTGACAATGCGCCCTCCCTGCGTTCTCACTCTCTGATGGCTACTACGAAATCCTCCAACTTTCTCAGGTATACCATCCAGTTCGGAAGAGAAGAAACGGCTATGGCCGGCTACCTGAAGGACCAGGGAGGACCTTTGACATACATTGAAATTGAAATGTTGTTGAAATGGCTGCATGAATCTAGTGGTGTGGAGGATCCTGTTGAGTTGTCAAGAGATCCCGTCCCGGGAGATGTAGCACTAGGAGCGGCCATCTACGGAGAAAAATGCACGGCCTGCCACGGAGAAAATGGCGAGGGTATTTCCGCTCCGGCCATCGGGAAACCTATGCTCTTAGCTACCGCTACGGATGATTTCTTGCGCTATGCCATCAAAGAAGGCAGAGACAGTACCCCTATGCCCGCCTTTAAGGACAGTCTGAGTCAAAATGAAATAGACGCGGTGACGGCCTTCCTCAGAAGCAGGGCCTCAGGCTGGAATGTGCCGAAAAATGATACCATTAGCCTGCCAACTCCCGAAGAGTATGTCCTCAATCCAGACAGCAATGTACCCGATTTTGAATTGCGTGCGGGGCGTTTTGTTTCCGCAGAACAGTTAAATCGGGCCTTACAAGATAGTTTGCGTATAGTATTATTAGATGCTCGCTCCAAAGTGGCTTGGCGCCAGACGCATATTCCTGGTGCGGTGCCCGTTCCCTATTATGAAGAACCAGAAGAGTTCATTCAACACATGCCTAAGGATAGTACCTGGATTGTGGCCTATTGTGCTTGCCCGCATGCTGCCTCGCAAAAAGTGATCAATACCTTGAAGCGGTATGGTTTCAAGAAAACGGCTATCATGGACGAAGGGATCCTAGTATGGGCAGACTTAGGCTACCCGGTTGAGCACGGACAGTAGTTTGTATTATTGTCCGCTATCAGTTCAGAAGAAAGTCTACGCTAAGCCCGCTCCAACTTCGCAAACTCACTGCGCAAAGTAAAGGCCATGACAATCAGCACGATCATATTGACCGGAACAGCAGCATAATAGATGCCACTTACCCCAAAAAATAGCGGTAAAATAAAGACGATCGGTACAAAAAGTAATAACTCCCGGGCGATCATCAAAAAGCCCGCTACCCGGGCATTTCCAATAGCTTGGAAGAGGGTAGTACTCATAAAGAAGATCGGAAAGGTAGGAAGACTCAGCATCATCATCCTGAAATCAAAAAGATCGGTGGCGGTAAAGGTAGCTTCGGGCATCATCCAGGAAAGGCAAACCTGGGGTTGAATCATGATAAATAACCAGGCGGCGGTCATGATAGCTGTTGCACTGATCCCGAAGGCTTTAAATGAAGATTTTACCCGTTTGTATTGTCCTGCGCCATAATTAATGCCGACCACCGGTTGGAGTGCCTGGGCAAAACCAAAACTCGGAAATAGAATCAGCAGGAGAACCCGGTACGAACTTCCCATGAAGGCAATATCCCAATCATCTCCATAATGCGCCAAAAGCTTGAACACGATAACCTGTTGTACAAAGAACATCATCTGCATCATCATCGCCGAAACACCAACACTCAAGATAGGCCGCAACAGCTTTGGCGAAAGACTATAGACCCGCAAGGAAACTTCATAATTCGCTTTTCCTCTCACATAATACATGGCACCCAATACCGTAAATACAGCCATGGCGACCACGGTGGCCCAGGCGGCTCCCGCTATTCCGCCATCCAGGTAATAGATAAAGATGGGATTCAATACGATGTTGAGTA
>Ga0070727_10002859_pt1 | contig 16168 bp, 14 predicted proteins | sample tdAd472_FD_66722 | JGI IMG/M metagenome (GOLD analysis project Ga0070727, IMG submission 66722) | Marine sediment microbial communities from the Atlantic coast under amendment with organic carbon and nitrate - tdAd47.2 | ecosystem: Environmental > Aquatic > Marine > Coastal > Sediment | place...
CAACCAAACGCACGACGGCCGGGCGTGGGCCCGGCCGTCGCGAAGCGTGGCGATCAGTCGCCTTAGCTGGCGGTGTACCAGGCGACGTCGCGGCCCTTGGCCGCCCAGAACTTCTCGTGGATCGTCTTGCACGCGGCCATCAGCTCCTGAGCGTGCTCGAGGCTGACCTCGACCTTGCAGGCCGAGCAGAGCTTGGCGGCCTTCCAGAAGGTGTCGTGCAGCTCGGGGAAGCCCTCGAGGTGGGCCGGCTTGAAGAAGTCGGTCCAGAGCACGAGCAGCTGCTGCTTGCACTCGTGGGCCTGCTCCTCCTTGATCGAGACGTAGCGGCTGAGGGTGTTGAGGTAGGCGGCCCAGGCCTTCTGGTCGGTGCCCGAGGGGACCTCGAGGGCCAGGATCTTCTTGGTCATCGAGAGCACGGCCTCGGCCTTGATCCGCGCGTCGGCGGGATCGTAGACGCCGCAGGGGCCGTCGCAGTGGGCTTCGGCCTCGCGGACCGGGGAGAGGGCAGAGGCGATCTTCTTCAGCATGGGTCTTCCTTCCGGGTCGATTCCCGAGTTGCGTCCCGAACCCTACCCCTGCCTCGGGGGCGTGTCAAAGGGGGTGACGCGGCACTGCCCGAACTCCGCTAAACGTGCTCTACTGCGCCCTCCAGGAGGAGCCATGAGCGACCTGCAGCAGCAGATCGAAGCAGCGTTCGACTTCCGCGGGCACGTCAGCGTGCACCTCGGCGACGGCAAGACGATCGAGGGCTTCCTCTACAACCGCAGTACGCCGGACCAGGAGTGCGCTCCTTGGATCGACCTGTTCCGCAAGGGCGACGGCGAGCGCGTGCGCTTGCTCGCGGCCCAGGTGCAGAAGATCGAGCTCACCGGCGAGGATCACGCGCTCAAGAACCCGCTGTAGCCGGACCCTCCCTCCCGCTAGGATCGCGGGCCGGAGGTCAGCCGTGGACGACGACGAGCAGCGCAAGGGCCCGAACCCGATCCTGATCGGAGGCCTCGCCGGCTGCGGGGTGGTGCTGGTGCTGGGGCTGGTGGGCTTCCTGGGCGCCGTTGCGCTCGTGGGTCGCACCCGGGCGGAGTCCGCTGCGCTGCAGGCCGAGCTCGCCCAGCTCGACGCCGAGCGCGAGCAGCTGCGCCATCAGGTGGCCGTCGAGCGCGAGCGCATGAAGGTGCTGATCGAGGAGATCCAGGGCACCCGGCGGCTCGTCACCGGTGACGAATACAGCGACGTCGAGACCGAGCACTACCGTCAGACCGTGCTCGAGCCCGCCGGTGAGCGCCTGCGCGCGGTCCTCCGCATGCTGCCCGAGACGCGAAGGGAGCTCGAGCAGCGCGGGGCCCTCAACCAGCTCTTCGAGCTCGAACAGCTGGAGTCCCGGGGGTTCGACAGCCTGGTGGAGGTGTGTATGGCCAACGAAGCGCTCACCGAGATCGTGCTCGCCCTCGCTGAGCCGAAGACTGGCCCGAGCGCGGAGCTTCTGGAGAAGCGGCTCGAGGAGGAGACCCTCCGCTCGCGCGCAGAGATCGACGGGCTGCGCAACCGACTGAACACCACCCAGGACGAGCTGCTCCTCGCCCTGCGCGACTTCGACCGCGCCCGCCGCGCGCTGCAGGAGATCGAGTCCGCTGAGGACCTCGCCACAGCGCACCAGCGGGCGCAGCAGGCCCTCGCCGAGTCCAAGCCGCGCTAGAGGGCCGCGGGACCGTCTTTGGCACGCCAGAGGTACCAGGCCGCGGCCGAGCGGTAGGGCGCCCAGCGCTCGGCCCGGGCGCGAGCCTCGGCGGGGCTCGGTCGCGCCGGCAACTTGCAGGCGATCCGCATGCCCTCCTGGATCCCCAGGTCGCGCTCGGGGAACACGTCGGGGCGACCCAGGTAGAAGATCAAGTACATGTTGGCGGTCCACGCGCCCACGCCCGGGAGCTGGGTCAAGCGCGCGTGGATCGCGGGGGCGGGACGGCGGTCGAGGCGCTCCAGGTCGAGCTCGCCCGTGAGCACCTGCGCGCTGAGGGTGCGCATGGCGTGGGCCTTGGTGCGCGAGAGGCCGAGCTTGCGCAGGCGGGCTTCGCTCAGCCGGCCAATCGCCGCGGGGGTCAGCTCACCCGCGGCCTCGCTGACTCGACCCAGGATCGTGCGCGCCGCGGCGGTGGAGACCATTTGGCTCACGATCGAGCTCGCGAGGACCGCGAAGGGTTCGCGGTCGCGCTGCCGGCGCAGCGGGCAGGGCCCGTGCGCCTCGACCAGGGCCTGCATGACTGGGTCAGCCGCTGCCAGGGCGCGGTCGCGCTTGCGCAGTCGCTTCACTCGGCGGTCCCCGTCACGTGCACCACGACCTCGCGCGCCGACGGTCGCCGCCGGTGTTCGCAGAGGAAGATCCCCTGCCAGGTGCCGAGGACCAGGCGCCCGTCGCGAACGGGGATCGTCTCCGAGGTCGACGTGAGCGCGCTGCGGAGGTGGGCCGGCATGTCGTCGGGACCCTCCGCGGTGTGGCGATAGTGCGGGTCGCCTTCGGGGGCGATCCGCTGAAGGTAGGTCTCGAGGTCCGCGCGCGCGCTGGGGTCCGCGTTCTCCTGGATCACGAGGCTCGCGGAGGTGTGGCGCACGAAGACGACGCAGAGCCCAATCGCGACTCCCGAGGCGCGGACCAGCTCGCCCACGTCGGGGGTGATGTCGAGCAATCCCTGGCGCGGCGCACGCACCTGAAGCGAGTTTTGGCTTTGAATCCAGGACATGGTGTTTTCCTCGCCCCTAGGATCACGATTTGGCTGTAAGGCGCATGGCAAAAGGCGATTGGGGCAGCGGGGGATAATCGCGCCAACGATATTTGGAAAGTTTTCTCGGTTAGCCCCTAAAAACTGTCAGAGCGATTGGTTATATCGGCTTTTATGACTTTGGAGTCATTTCAATTGCATTCTGAATCGTTCAGAAGCTTGGCTTAACTTCAAGGTCAGAGGGGGCTTGAGTCGACGTAGGCAAGTCCACCGTCACAGTTAGCACCTGAGGGGCCATTTCACCCCTCTCCTGACGACCTGAGCTAGTGGGGAGATCAATCCATGGCGAAGAAGAAATCGGCCAAGAAGAAGCCTGCGAAACGCAAGGCCAAGAAGAAGACGGCCAAGAAGAAGACGGCCAAGAAGAAGACGGCCAAGAAGAAGAAGGCCAAGAAGAAGACGGCCAAGAAGAAGGCCAAGAAGAAGACGGCCAAGAAGAAGGCGGCCAAGAAGAAGGCCAAGAAGAAGCCGGCCAAGAAGAAGGCCAAGAAGAAGGCCAAGAAGAAGGCCAAGAAGAAGCCGGCCAAGAAGAAGGCTAAGAAGAAGGCTAAGAAGAAGGCTAAGAAGAAGGCTAAGAAGAAGGCCAAGAAGAAGCCTGCTGCCAAGAAGAAGGCCAAGAAGAAGCCTGCTGCCAAGAAGAAGACGGCCAAGAAGAAGACGGCCAAGAAGAAGCCTGCTGCCAAGAAGGCGCCTGCCAAGAAGCCGGCGCCCAAGCCGGCGCCACCCATGAGCACGCCGGCGATGCCCTGGTAACCCAGGCTCTCCTGTAGACCGTGAAGACGGCGCGACCTTCGGGTCGCGCCGTTCGCATGTACGAAAGCCTGCTCGGGCTCTCCCCCAACTGGCTCGAGGCAATAGAATCCCGGCATGAATCAGATCGTGGTCGGGCAGTGGTTGGACGCGTGGGTCGTTGAGGAGCTCCTGGGCGAGGGGGCCTTCGCCCAGGTGTATCGCGGCAGGCACTCGGGGCACCAGCACACGGCCGCGTTGAAGGTGCCGACCGACCCTCGCTACGTGGATCGGCTGCGCGTGGATCCGCGCGCGCTGCAGCTCGAACACGTGCACGTCGTCCGCGCCCAGGAGCTGCACCTCGATCACGACCCACCGTTCCTCGTGCTGGACCTGGTTGAGGGCGGCAACCTGCGCGAGGCCATGCTCCTCGAGCACGTGTCGTGGGACCGCGCGTCGAAGATCGTCGAGCAGCTGGCGTCCGCCCTCGACCACGCCCACGACCGCGGCGTGCTGCACCTGGACCTCAAGCCCGAGAACGTGCTCCTCGACGGCCAGGGCGACGTGCACCTGACCGACTTCGGCGTCGTCCCCCCGGGCTCGCAGGAGGTGCTCGCGCAGAGCCTGCTGTTCAGCGCGGAGCTCGGGGTCGTGGGTACCCGCGACTACGCTGCGCCCGAAATGCGCCTCGCTCGCGGGACCCTCGACCGGCGGGCCGACGTCTATGGCCTGGGGGTCGTCGCCTTCGAGCTGCTCACCGGTCGCCTGCCGATCGGCCTCGACCGGCCGAGTCAGCTGCGCCCCGACCTCCCCCCCGCCGTGGACGAGGTGCTGGCCAGCGCCCTCGCCCGCGACCCCGCGCGCCGCCCGAGCTCGGCCGGCGCCTTCGCCGTGAGCCTGCGGCAGGCGCTGCAGGTCGAGCGCGAGGAGCCTGCGCCCCGGCAGACCCAACCACTGGCGCTGTTGGGGGGCGCGGTCGGCCTGTTGCTGCTCCTGGTCCTCGGCGCGTTCGCGTTGAGCACCAGCCCCCAGCCCCCGAGCGGGCAGGCGCTGCGCGAGCTGTGGGGCGCGGTGCCTCCACGAGCGCCCGTAACGCTGCTCCCGGTCGACGCGCTGGAATCGGGCGGCAAGCCCGCGGCGCGCGCCGTGCGCGCCCTCTTCGACCGGGCGTTGCTTCACGACGACCACCCCGTGTATCACCCCGACGTCCTCAGCGGCTTCGAGGCCGAAGGCCTGCTCGACCCCGCCGGGCGCGCGGCCGTCATGGCGGAGGCGGGCAGCCGCTGGGCGGTGCAGGCGGCGGCTCTCGGGAACTCCGGCTCCGCCGACGACGCGTTCTGCGCGCTGGTCGACCTCGAGGGCATGTCCGTCGTCGCCGCGCGACCCGCCCGCGACGAGGTCGCGCAGCGGCTCGCCGAGCGCGTGGCGATCGAGTTGGCGCAGCACCCCCCCGGGACCGTGTGGCTCGAGTCGACCGTCGACGCCGCACACGGCGTGAGCAACGTCTTCACCGCGCGCTTCGACGCCGAGCTGCTCTGCGCGCTGGTCAACGTGCTCACTGACCGGCACCCGGTGCTCGCCGACTTCGGCCGCTTCAGCGGCGGCGTGGTCCCCGTCCCCGGGAAGCTCTTCGCGCGCTACTGCATTCGCCCCGAGCTCGACGCCGAGCGCGGCGCCGCGCGAGCAACGACCCTCCAGGAGGGCAGCGCCACTGCCCTCGACGCGCAGGAGGTGTCCTGGGAGACGCCTGTAGGCTACGACCCCACCGCAGGCGCCGGGCGGCTGACCCGTCGCGAGGACCAGCTGGTCAAGCTCGAGACCTGGATCGCCGAGGCCGAGGCCCAGGTGCTCGCACGGGCCAGGGGCGCGCTCGAGGCTGGTGAGCCTCAGGTCGCGGTCGCGGCGCTGTCCCAGTTCCGCGAGCGCGGCCAGGGCTACCGCCAGCGGATCGAGCCGGTGGTGGCGCTGGCCGAAGCCCGGCTGGCCACCGAGGACCTCGACGGCTGCCTGGAGACCTACCGCCAGGCGCTGCTGCTCGACCCGCGACGCCTTGACCTCCGCGCGCGCTACGCGCGTGTGTGTCTCGAGCAGGCGCGTACGCTCTACACGGAGGGCAAGGGCTCCTGGTACGAGAACGACGACGAGGACAAGTTCGCTCGCGCCCTCGAGCTGCTCGAGCTCACCGAGCGCCTCGAGCTCGACGTGGAGCTGCGCGCCGAGATCGACGCGCTCCTGACCGACGTCCGCCGCGAGCTCTAGCGCGCGCGCTCGAGCGCGCGGCAGTGCATTGCACCCTCGTAGTCTTTTCGCTGCACGTTTCTGAGCGGCGGCTACGGTGGGCATCCGTTGCACCACGGACCGCGGCACGGGCCCGTGGCTTCCCTTCGGGGTAAAGCCATGGGGGTCGAACTGCCGAAATACAGTTCGTGGGGGGAGTTAGAGCATGTTTGCCGACGAGGGGCCGAAACCGGTCGCGAAGAAGGTCTACTTCATCAAGAGGCCCAAAGTCGGCGAAGAGCTGACCACGCTGCTGAAGAACAAGTTCAAGGCGATCGACGCGATCCGTGACCTGATCTCCTGGTTCGAGGAGGGCCGCGACTTCGAGGTGGGCCTCAACGACTGGACGCCCCCCGAGGGCGACCGCGAGCGCAGGGTCTCGATCAGCCCCTGGCTGCCGCACGCCGAGAACCACAAGAACGTGGTCGACATCATTGGCAGCATCATCTACTGGCTCGACACCGGACGGGACTTCGACATCTCGTTCGTCCCCACCGACCGCTTCGACGTGAACCTGAACTAGGTTCGGCGCGGTCGCCACAGCAACACAACCTCTGCTCGTGGAGCTCCCCGGGAGACCCCAACGCGGTCGGGCCCAACGTCCGCGCTCCCGGGGAGCGAACCTCTGCGCGCAGCCGAATCCAACCTGCTGAGACCGCCTCCCGGGGAACCCCAAACACGGTGCGTGCCGTGCTCCCCGGGGGGCGAACCCTTCCGAACGGGCCGAAGACTCGCGCTTTCAGGGGAAAGCTGCTCGGGCTTTCCCCCAACGGGCTGAAGGCTCAGCACCCCCAGTCACACATCTGCCCTCGGGCGGATAACCCCCCGGGCGACCCAACATGGCTTCGGCCGTGGCCCGGGGGGTATCTCCTTGGTTGGATCGGGGAGCGCCGGCGACCACAGCCCCGCGTTCCCCCTTACAATCCCTCCCCTCCAGGGAGGCCCCATGACTCGCTCGCTCCTCGCCTTCGCCGCCGTGGCGTTGCTCGCCGGCTGCCCGCCCGGGCCCGACGCCCAGAAGACCGGCGGAGGGACCGGGACGACGGGCCTCAAGACCCTCACCTTCGGTCGCGGCAGCGACTCCAAGACCCTCGATCCCGCGCTGGCCACCGACGGCGAATCGGTGAAGGTGATCGTGAACCTGTTCGACACCCTCGTGCGCTACAGCGAGGGCAGCACCGACGTCGAGCCCTGCCTGGCGGAGTCGTGGGAGGCGTCCGAGGACAAGACCGTGTGGACGTTCACCCTCCGCGAGGGGGTGACCTTTCACGACGGGACGCCGCTGGACGCCGACGCGGTCGTGTTCACCATGGAGCGCCAGCGCGACCCCGAGCACCCCTTCCACAAGGGCAGCTTCGTCTACTGGAGCGATCAGTTCGGCGCGGTGCAGAAGGTCGAGGCGAAGGACCCGCGCACGGTGGTGTTCACCCTCTCCGAGCCCTTCGTCCCCTTCCTCAAGAACCTCGCCATGTTCAGCGCGTCGATCGTCTCGCCGACCCAGTTCGAGAAGCTCGCGGGCAAGACCGAGTTCACCAAGGCTCCCGTCGGGAGCGGACCGTTCAGGTTCAAGGAGTGGCGTGAGGGTGAGCTGATCACCCTCGAGGCCTACGACGACTATTGGGGTGGGCGACCCAAGCTCGACGAGGTCCGGTTCAAGACGATCAAGGACAACTCCAGCCGCCAGAGCGAGCTCCTCAAGGGAGGGATCCAGGGCGCCGACGGGATCGCCCCGGCCGACGTCGCGGGTCTGGAGCAGGACGAGTCGATCGAGCTCCACACCCTCAGCCCCGGCTCGAACACCGCCTACCTCGCCTTCAACAACCTCAAGGAGCCCTTCACCGACGTGCGCGTGCGGCGGGCTTGCGCGATGGCGCTCAACCTCGAGAACGTCGCCAAGAGCCTCTACTACGGGCTCGCCGTGCCGGCGAAGAACCTGCTGCCGCCGACGCTCCCCGGGCACAACGACGACTTGCCCGCGCGGAAGCAAGACCGGGAGGCAGCCAAGACGCTGCTCGCCGAGGCGGGCTTCGCCGACGGCTTCGAGACCACCGTGTGGGTGTTCACCAACCCGCGCCCCTACATGCCGCAGCCGACCAAGACCGCGCAGTACGTGAAGACCGCGCTCGCGCAGATCGGCGTCAAGGCCACCGTGGTCACCAAGGAGTGGAACAGCTACCTGGACGAGGTCCAGAAGGCCGAGCACGACATGGCGTTCATGGGGTGGTCGTCGGACAACGGCGACCCGGACAACTTCCTCTACGTGCTCTTGAGCAAGCACACCACCGAGGTGGGGACGGCCTCGAACATTAGCTTCTACCGCTCGGACGAGGTCTCCGACCTCTTGCTCGCGGCGCGGAGCGAGGTCGACGACGCCAAGCGCATGCAGCTCTACCGGGACGTGCAGGCCAAGGTCTACGAGGACGTGCCGATGGTGCCCCTGGTGCACAACAAGACGGTCGTCGCCCTGCGCAAGGGCGTGACGGGCTTCAAAATGCACCCGCTGAACGAGCTGCGCTTCCACGCGGTCGACATCGAGTAGTGCGCTACCTCCTCGGCCGGTTTGCGTCGATCCTCCCCGTCCTGCTCGGGGTGTCGGTGCTGGTGTTCCTCATGGTTCGCCTGATCCCAGGCGACCCGGCGAAGAACCTGGCCGGTGAGCGCGCGACCGCGGAGATGCTCGAAGCGATCCGGGCCGAGCACGGGCTCGACAAGCCCCTGCCCGCGCAGTACGCGATCTTCCTCGGCAACCTCGTCCAGGGCGACCTGGGCACCTCGGTGCACACCTACGAGCCCGTCTCGCATGAGCTGGCGCGGCGCTTCCCGGCGACGATGGAGCTCGCGTTCAGCGCGATCCTGCTCGCGGCCCTGGTGGGGGTCCCGCTGGGGATCCTGGCGAGCCTCAAGCCGAACTCCCTCGTCGACGCCGGGTCCATGGGCACCGCGCTGGTGGGGGTCTCGGTGCCCGTGTTCTGCCTGGGCTACCTGCTGATCATTCTCGTCGGCGACTACCTGCCGTATTCCGGACGCATGGACGAGGACGTTCTGCGCGAGTTCCAGCCGCGGACCTCGTTCTACGTGCTCGAGGCCGCGCTGCGCTTCAACGGGACCGCGCTCTGGGACGCGCTCGAGCACCTCTGCCTCCCGGCCCTCGCCTTGAGCTCGGTGCCGCTGGCCGTCGTCGCCCGGATCACCCGCTCGAGCATGCTCGAGGTCCTCGGCCAGGACTACGTGCGCACCGCCAAGGCCAAGGGGCTCAGCCACAAGCGGGTGGTGCTCAAGCACGCGCTGCGCAACGCGCTGATCCCGATCGTGACCGTGCTCGGCGTACAGACCGGCTACCTGCTCGGCGGCGCCGTGCTCACCGAGACCGTGTTCAGCTGGCCCGGGCTGGGGCAATACGTCGTGCTCGCGATCGGCGAGCGCGACTACCCCGTGATCCAGGGGGGCGTGCTGCTGTTCGCCACGACCTTCGTGCTGGTCAACCTCTTCGTCGACCTGGCCTACGCCAAGCTGGACCCGCGCGTCCAACTCGGAGACGAGTCGTGAGCGACGTCGGGCCGAACGTGCTCCGCCGCTTGACGCGCCACCGCGGCGTGCAGATCGGGGCCGTGATCGTGCTGCTGTGGGTCGCGCTGACCGCGCTGGCCACGCCGCTCACCGGCTACGACCACTACGACTTCGACCCCGACGTGGGCCTCAGCTACCAGAACGTCCCCCCCAGCTGGTGGGGCGAGGCGAACCTGCCCCCGGACACGCCCGCGCGGACCTTCGTCGCGGGGACCAACGACCTCGGGCGCGACATGTTCGGGCTCGTGCTCTACGCCGCGCGCTGGTCGCTGGTGATCGGGTTCCTCGCGGTGACGATCTCGCTCCTGGTGGGGATCCCGCTGGGTCTGATCAGCGGCTACTTCGGCGGCTGGCTCGACCTGCTGATCATGCGCGGGATCGACGTGGTGATGGCCTTCCCCGCGATCTTGCTCGCGATCTGTATCGTGACCGTGCTCGGGCAGTCGCTGACGAACCTGATGGTCGCCGTGGGGCTGGTGGGGGTGCCCGGGATCGCGCGCCAGCTGCGCGCCGAGGTCCTGCGGGTCAAGCAGCTCGAGTTCGTGCAGGCCGCTCAGGCCCTCGGCTTCGGCAACACCCGGATCCTGTTCGTGCACGTGTTCCCCAATTGCCTGGCGCCGATCATCGTGCTCGCGACCCTCAGCACCGCGACCGCGATCCTCGAGACCGCGGGGCTGGGGTTCGTCGGCCTCGGCCCCGAGCCGGGCTTCCCCGAGTGGGGGCTGATCATCAGCGAGAACCGCAACCTGCTGACCCGCGCCCCCTGGGCGGTGCTGACCCCCGGTATCGCGATCGTGATCCTCGTCCTCGGCTTCAACCTGCTGGGCGACGGGCTGCGCGACGTGCTCGACCCGCGGCTGAAGAAGCGCTAGCGGGCTCCCTCGCGGGACATGATTACCGCCCCGTGACACGCTGGGCGGCATAATGCCCGCCATGCGCGTGCTCCTGATCTACCCCAACCTCGACAGCCCGGTGGGCGTCAACCATGGGCTGGCGGCGATCTCGGGGGTGCTCAAGGCCGCAGGGCACGAGCCCCTGCTGCTGCACGTCAACGAGAAGCTGTTCGACGTGCCCAGCGACGCGCAGCTGATCGAGCGCGTGCGCGCGCTGAACCCGGGGCTCGTCGGCTACTCGGTCATGAGCCAGCAGTACGCCTGGGCCTGCCACGCGGCTGGGGTCCTGCGCGAGGCGTTCCCCGAGCTGCCGCAGATCGTCGGCGGCGTGCACTGCACCATGGTCCCCGACGAGGTCGTGGCCGAGGCGCACTTCGACGCGGTGGCCGTCGGCGAGGCCGAGCTCTCGCTGCGCGAGTTCGTCGATCGGCTCGCGGCGGGCGAGGACGTGAGCGGGGTCGCGAACTTCCGCTTCCCCCCGCGCAGCCGCTGGAACCAGCGGCTGACCCCGATCACGAACCCGGTTGCGCCCTTCCCCGACCTCGCGAGCCTGCCACCCAAGGACTACGCGCTGTTCGACATGCCGCGGATCGTGCGCGCCAAGAACGGCTGGCAGGGGGTGCTGACCTCGCGTGGCTGCCCCTACAAGTGCACCTACTGCTTCAACCGCGAGATCGTCGAGCGCTACCAGGAGGACGGCGCGACCGAGACCGGCAAGGACTACCTGCGCCACTACCCCGTCGAGCGCGTGATCGACGAGCTGCGCGGGCTGAAGGCGGCGCACCCCGAGATCGACACCTGGATCTTCGACGACGACCTGTTCACCCTCGACCGGCGCTACGTCGAGGCCTTCTGCGCTGCTTACCGCGAGAGCGAGCTCGAGCAGCCGTTCGTGGTCAACGCCCACGTACAGGTCTTCGACGACCGCATGGCCCAGCACCTGGCCGAGGCCGGCTGCCGGATCGTGAAGTTCGGCCTCGAGAGCGGGAGCGCGCGGGTGCGCAAGGAGGTGCTCTGGCGATACATGAGCAACGCCAAGATCCTGCGCGCGTTCCAGGCCGCCCACGATCAGGGGATCCACACCTCGGCCTTCGTCATGTTCGGCCTGCCGACCGAGACCCGCGAGGAGCTGCTCGAGACGTTGCAGCTGATCGCCGAGAGCGAAATGGGGCGCTTCCGCTGGGCCATGTTCTTCCCGTTCCCGGGGACCGCGGGCTACCGGATCGCCGACGAGCTGAACCTGATCGACCGTGAGCGCATGGGCGAGCTCGGCAACTACTTCGACGGGACCTGCCTCGAGTTCACCCCGGAGCTCGAGCTTTTCCTCGCCAAGCTCGGCCGCGTCGCCCACTGGTGGGTCAACGCGCGCTCGCCCTGGCCCTGTGCGCCGATCTACCAGAAGCTCGTGGACGAAGTCGAGGGCTGGGACCGGGCGACCTTCCTCCGCGAGCGGGCGAGCCTGCGCGAGCGCGACCGCGAGCTGAGCGAGCAGCTCATGAAGCAGGGGGTCCGCCACTACTCGCTGCGCTACACCCACGTGATGGGCGTCGACAGCGAGTTCGTGCTCCGCGAGCGCGACCGCTTGCGCAACCAGCCGCTCTACGTGCCCGCAGGCTACACCCTCGACGATTAGCCCTGCTGGACGTTGGCCCCTCGCCGTAGCGCGCCCCCGGTGGCAGGCGCTAGCCTCGACGCATGATCGAGATCCCCGGATACCGGATCGACGAGGAGCTGGGGAGCGGCGGCATGGGCGCCGTCTACCGCGGCGTGCACCTCGCCAGCGGGGAGCGGGTCGCGATCAAGGTCATCACCGGGGGAAGCGCGGACCCGGCGGCCGTCGAGCGCTTCAAGCGCGAGGCAGAGGTCCTGACCCAGCTCGCGCACCCGGGGGTCCTCGCCGCCCGCGAGTTCGGCGTGAGCGACGGGCGACCGTTCCTCGTGACGCGCCTGATCGCTGGGGACAGCCTGCTGGAGGTGGTCGAGCGCGCGGGGCCGTTGGCCGAGGGCGAGGTCGGCTACCTCGGTCAGCAGCTGGCCAAGGCCCTGGCTCACGCCCACCAGCGCGGTGTGCTGCACCGCGACCTCAAGCCCGAAAACGTCGTGCTCACGGCAGCGGGGCAGCCGATCCTGATCGACTTTGGATTGGCCAAGCGCCTGCACGACGGCGGCGGAGGCAAGCTCACCGAGTCGGGCATGGTGATCGGGACTCCGCTGTTCATGGCGCCCGAGCAGGCCCTCGGCGAACGCGCGGTGGGGCCGGCGACCGACCTCTACGGGCTGGGGGCGACCCTGTTCTTCCTGTTGACCGGGAAGGCGCCGTTTAGCGACGAGGGGGGGCCGTTCGCGGTCCTCCGCCGAGTGGCCCACGACTCGCCGCGGAGCCTGCGCGAGCTGCGGCCGGACGTGGGCGAGACGTTGGCAGCGATCGTCGAGCGTTGTATGGCGCGCTCCCCCGAGGCGCGCTACGCGAGCGCGTTTCAGGTCGCCCAGGAGCTGGGCGAGCTCCCCCTGCGCCAGCGGCTGCGGGGCGGGAGCTTGCTCAGCGGGGTGCGGGCCCTGGTGTGGCCAAGGAATCGCCGGGGGCTCGGGCTGCGCGCCGGCGTGCTCGTCGGGCTGGGCCTGGTGGGCGCTGCGCTGACTGGAGTCGTGACCGAGCCTGCCTCGCGGGACGAGGGTCCGTCGTCGGCTCCCGCCCCGCGGCTCCGAGGGCACGTAGCCCGGGTCCTGGCCCCCCCCGTCGAGGACCGGTCGGTGCTCCTCGACCGGCTCGCGGGCCTCGTCGGTGACCCCTCGGTCGACGCTGGCCTGGAGCGCGCGGTCGTCCTCGCACAGCAGGGGGAGCTCGAGGCGGCGCGGGGCGAGCTCGAGGTGCTCCTGGAGGCCGCGCCGGGGCAGCCTCTCCTCGCGCCGCGACAGCGCGCCGAGGTGCTGGCCACCCTCGGCGCCGTTCTGCACCGCGAAGGGTCTCGGCTGCAGGCCCTGGTCGCCTACGAGCAGGCGCTCGGGCTGGCGGGAGACCCGGACTGGGCCAACGCGCGCAAGGCGTGCTGGGCGGAGCTGCTCGAGGAGCCGAGGTACCAGAGCGGGGGCGTGGGGCGGGGCGAGGCCAAGGCGCACGCCGAGTTGGCGTCGCAGTTGGCAGCTCGCGACTGCCACGACGCCGCGCTCGTCGAATACGGCCACGCGCTCGAGCTCTACCCGGGCAGCGAGTTCTCCAGGATTCGCCGCGGACGCCTCTACGCCAAGCTGAAGCAGTACGACCTGGCGCTAGCCGATTACTCGCGCCTCGTCGAGGATCACCCCCTCGTCCACCACTACCGAGTGGTGCGGGCCAAAGAGCTCGAGCGCAGGGGCGAGCTGGACCTGGCGCTGGCCGACTACGACGTGGCCTTGTCTCCAGACGCCGAGGACCCCAAGGGGATCGTGCTCAAACACGCGCCCAAGCGCCACCTGTGGCACTACCGGCGCGCGCTGATCGAGGACCGCCTGGGCATGAGGCAGGAGGCGGTCGCCGATCTGAGGGCCGCGCTGGAGCTCGGGCTCGACGGCCAGACGCGGACGGACGCGCAGAACTTGCTGATCAAGCTCGACTTGCCCTTCTGATCCGTAGCGCTGGCTGCCGGGGGCCTGCTAGCCTCGGGCATGATCGAGATCCCGGGCTACCGGATCGAGGGCGAGATCGCGCGGGGCGGCATGGGCGTCGTCTACCGGGCGCGTGACGCGCGCAGCGACGAGCCGCTCGCGATCAAGGTGCTCACGGGGCACGGCCTCGAGGACTACGAGCGCTTTCGCCGCGAGGCGCAGGTGCTGACCGAGCTCGAGCACCCGGTGATCCTCCACGCGCGCGCCTACGGCGTATCGGAGGGCAAGCCCTACCTGGTGACCGACCTGGTGGCCGGGGAGCAGCTGCAGGCGCGTGTCGAGGCCGAGGGGCCGTTGCCCGAGCCGCTGGCGCGCAAGCTCGGGGTGCGGCTGGCCGAGGCGCTGGCTCACGCCCACGAGCACGGGGTGCTGCACCGTGACGTCAAGCCGAGCAACGTGATCCTCCAGCCGACGGGCGAGCCGATGCTCGTCGACTTCGGCGTCGCCAAGCGCGAGCGCAAGTTGGGGCGGCGCTTGACCCAGGTCGGGGCGATCCTCGGGACCCCGACTTACATGGCGCCGGAGCAGGCCATGGAGGCGGCCGAGGTCGGGCCGGCGGCGGACGTCTACGGGCTGGGGGCGACCCTGTTCTTCTTGCTCGCGGGCAAGGCGCCGTTCTCTACCGCGGGCAGCACCCTCGCGATCCTGACCCGCGTGGCGACGGAGCAGCCGCGCAAGCTGCGCTCGCTGCGCCCGGACCTTAGCCCCGACCTCGAGGACGTGATCACGCGCTGCTTGGCCAAGGACCCTCAGGAGCGCTACGCCACCGCCCTCGAGCTGCGCGACGCGCTTCGGGTGCCGGGGCGCTCGGGGGCCCGGGTGGCGCGGGTCCTGGCGCTGGTCCTGGCGGGGCTCGCCCTCGGCGGGTTCGCGCTCCTGCTCACCCGTCACCGATCCTCGGCTTTGGTCGAGCCCGAGGTGCTGCCCGTCGAGCGCAGCTACGGGATCGAGGCCCTCGCTGGGGTCCCCCCCACGTTCGATCCCGCGGCTCTGCGGGCTTCCCTGGCCGCCCTCGGCTCGGACTCCGTGCACCCCCACGCCGCCCTCGAGCGCGGGGTGCGCCTGGCGCTGCTCGGCGACCACGCCGAGGCCGAGCAGGTCTTCGCGCGGGGGCTCCAGGCCGCGAGCGGCGCAGGGCGCGCAGAGCTCCTCGCCGGTCAGGGCTACGCCCTCGAAGCGCGGGGCGAGCTCGCGCGAGCCTGGGGCGCCTTCGCCGAGGCGTGGCTCGAGGCGCAGGCGCCGCGCTGGGACGAGGCGCGGCGTCGCGTGTGGGGGCGCCTGCTGCAGGAGGCCGACGCGGCGGAAGCGGAGTTGCGCCTCGGCGGCGCGCTCGCCAGCGCGGGGTGGGAACGGGAGGCCGCGCTGCGCCTGGGCGACGCGCTGATCGCCGCGGGCCAGCGCGAAGAAGCGCTCAGCGCCTACTCTGCCGCGGTCGCGAGCGACCCCAACCGCGCAGAGCTCTACCTGCTCCGCGGTCGGACCTACCTCGAGCTGCCAGGCGAGCCGGCCGCACAGCGGGCCCTCGCCGACTTCGACCGCGCGCGGGAGCTGGCGCCGGACCGCCCCGAGCCCCGCCGCTGGCGGGCGCAGGCCTGGCGGCGGCTGGGTGACGTGCACGAGGTCGAGGAGGCCCTCGAGCGCGCGGCCGACCGCAGCGGAGCCGACGGGAGCTACCACCTCGAGCTGGCGGAGTTCTTCATGGACGATCACGAGCGCGCGGACCGCTCTCGCGCGCTGCTCGAGGTGCTCGAGGCCCGCCAGAACGAGCTGACCCCCGCCCAGCGCGAGCGCGCCGAAGCCCTGCTCGACGTGTTGGGCGAGGGGATCGGGCGCTGAGGCCTTGGAAAACCAGTTACGCTAGAGTGACCCGAGCTCGGAGAGGTCCCACCCCATGACCGACGACGTCGCCGAACAAGCCAAGCAGTTCCGCGAGCGCCTGAGCGCCCTCGAGGCGGAGCTGGGCCGGATCGTGGTCGGGAACCAGGCGGTGGTGCGTCAGACCCTGGTCGCGATCCTCGCCGGCGGGCACGTGCTGCTCGAGGGCGTGCCCGGCATGGGCAAGACCCTGCTCTGCCGCTCGCTGAGCGAGGCCCTCGACCTCGAGTTCCGCCGGATCCAGTTCACCCCCGACCTCATGCCCGCCGACATTCTGGGGACGCTGGTCGTCACCGAGGACGAGAAGGGGCGCAAGGGCTTCGAGTTCCAGGCGGGGCCGATCTTCGGCAACCTCGTGCTGGGCGGCGAGATCAAGCGCGCCACGCCCAAGACGCAGTCGGCGCTGCTGGAGGC
>Ga0070727_10002862_pt1 | contig 16156 bp, 13 predicted proteins | sample tdAd472_FD_66722 | JGI IMG/M metagenome (GOLD analysis project Ga0070727, IMG submission 66722) | Marine sediment microbial communities from the Atlantic coast under amendment with organic carbon and nitrate - tdAd47.2 | ecosystem: Environmental > Aquatic > Marine > Coastal > Sediment | place...
CGGGAGATCGACCGAGCGGACAAACAGGCCCTGACGTGTGAAGACGTCGTAGGTCGTGTCCGTTCCCGACCCGAGGTAGATCTCGTTGTTAATCACCGCCGCTCCGAAGTAGCGACCGGCATTCAGGGTGCCAGGCACAAACGTGGCCGTGATGATCCCCGTCATGGGATCAATTTCGTGGACGCGGGATCCGCCGGCTTCCGTCACGATCAGGCGGTCGGGACTCGCAATCGCCGCGAGGCCGCCGGCCAGCGGAGAGACGGTCGGGTTAATCGTGTTGATGTCCAGCGTGTTGACAATCGTGTCGGTCGCGGGATCGTAAACGTGAATGTCAGTCGCCGTGCGGTCGAGGATGTAGACCAGGCCGCCCAGCGAGGCCAGACCGTCGTAGTTGCCGCTGCCGACTGTGATCGGATCCTGGTCCGTCAGAGTGAGCGACGACAGATCGATCTCATAGAGCATGTCCGAGCCGGCACCGTTGATGTAGTACAGCCGCTCGCCGCTGAACGACAGGCCGTCGGCAGTGCCGCTGAACGCTTCCGGAGCGTTGAACCGGAACAGTTCGCCGCCGGTTTCCGGGTCGAGTTCAACAATCTGATTGGTGCCGTCAAGCGGCGTCGCGAACAGACGGGCAGCCTCCGTGTTGACAACGGGTGCTTCGGTATTGTCGTCGCCCTCAAGACGGTCGCTTCCCGAGCCGCCGTTGAGCAGGTCCATGCCGTTTCCGCCGCGGAGTGTGTCCGAGCCGCTGTTGCCGAGTAGCGTGTCGTCGCCTTCGCCGCCTTCGATAATGTCGACGCCACCGCCGCCAAGCAGCGAGTCATTGCCGTCACCGCCGGTGATCGTGTCGCGGCCTGAGTTGCCGATGATGCTGTCGTCGCCCGCACCGCCGGAGATCGAATCGCGGCTGCTACCGCCGAGAATCGTGTCGGCTCCGTTGTCGCCGGTGATCGTGTCGTTGCCGGCATTGCCGATGATGATGTCGTCGTCGTCGCCGCCGCCGAGATTGTCCCGACCGATGCCGCCCACGATGGTGTCAAAGCCAGCGTCGCCCATCACGGCGTCGTCGCCCATGCCGCCATCGAGGTCGTCGTCACCAGCGTTTCCGTTGATGACATCCTCGCCCTGGCTGCCTTCGATGGTGTCGTTTCCGGCGTCGCCGCTGAGCGTGTCGTTGCCGTCTCCGCCGCGAGCGGTGTCATCGCCGCCGCCCAGCATGACGAGGTCGTGGCCGTCGCCCGCGTCGACGGTGTCCGCCCCGTCGCCCGCGTCGATCGAGTCGTTGCCGTCTCCGCCGTCGATCAGGTTCTGGCCGACGCCGGTGGTGATATCGTCGTTTCCATCGCCACCGAAGATGACGTCGTCGCGGTCCGCCGTGCCGAGGATCGTGTCGTCGCCGTCATTGCCGACGATGGACACGCTCGTCAGGTTGATGAACTCCGCCGAATCGACGCCGCTCAGGTCGATCAGGTTGGAGCCAGCACCGCCGCGAACGCTGATCGATGTCACCTGGTCGACGGTCACGTTGGCGACCGTCGAGGCGTTGACGCCGTTTTCAATGACCTGCAGAGAGACACCATCGACCGGATTTGTCCGGACCTCGATGGTGTCATCGCTGTCGGCAATGATGCTCAGGTCGCCGTTGATGACGAGCGAACTGACGCTCAACAGCGTGCGGGTCTCCAGTCCTTCGGACGGAGCGGCCGGGCGCCGGGCAGGACGTCGTTTGCCAGCCTGATGAACGCGTTTCTTGAGAGCATCCAGCCACGAGTGAAGCTGCATCGTTTCCATCCCTGGAATCGTGTCGCGATTGAGGTCCCGAACGCCTGCCTCCCTTGGCGATTCCGCGAATTCCGTCCCGCAGAATCGAGGCGTTCGACGCGCCAACCAGTCCCTGACCGGCCGCGCAACGGACGTTCTCTCTCTTGATCAGCGTTTCGCCCCCCGGAAATTCATCACGATCGATCCCACCGTCACAGATTCGCGCCCGAGAACTGGCACGATCCGGAAGGTCTGCGCAGGTTCTCCAGTTTGACAGCAGACGGCGACGGATCCCGCGAGATGATGAGTCGCACCGGGTCGCGCGTTTGACCCGTAGCCGCAGGCGTTTCCAGAATCACTGCCTGGTGATCGCATCGGCTGCCCGTTCGGCTTCGCGTCAAACACGCGGATGATCAACTCGAGACGGACTATTGGGACGAACCACCGCCGACGGCCTGCCTGAACTCTGCAGGTTCCGAACTGACTCGCGTCTGTCATCGAGTCGGACGTTCCGTCAATCGTGTGTGGTGTTCGCCGTCGACGGGCCACGCGCCGTCTGACGCTTGGCGAGCGTGGCGGCACGGCTTACTGTCCTCGCCCGGCCCAGACACTCCTTTTCACGGACGAGGCACCATGAATCTGAAAGAGCACATCCGCAACATCCCGGACTTCCCGAAGCCGGGGATCATGTTTCGGGACATCACCCCGCTGCTCGCGAATGCGGATGTATTTCGCGAGGTCATTCGAGAGTTTGCTGATCGATATCGTGATGCCGGGATTACGGCGGTGTGTGCGGCGGAAGCTCGCGGGTTCATTTTTGCGGCGCCGCTGGCACTCGAACTGAACTGCGCCTTCGTGCCGGTTCGCAAGCCGGGCAAGCTGCCGTTCGACACGACGGCCTTTCATTATGAACTCGAATACGGCACCGACACGCTGGAGATGCACACCGACGCCGTCGGAGAAGGCGACCGGGTTCTGCTCGTCGATGACCTGCTGGCAACCGGCGGCACGATGCAGGCCTGCGTGAAACTCGCCGAGAAGAGCGGTGCAGAAGTCGTCGGCTGCGCGTTTCTGGTCGAGCTGACATTCCTCGACGGTCGCGAGAAACTCGAACCGGTCGAGTGCTTCAGCCTGATTTCGTACGACGGCGAAGACTGAATCGCGTCAGGCGAGCCCCGTCGGGCGTGCGCGATCGATGTTGACCATCGTTTAACGCCCAGCCGCAGGCGCCGGCCACCAGACGACTTACCACGTCTCTCGTGGCCGGCGCCTGCGGCTGGGCGTTAAACAATCCAAAGGAATTACCATGCGAAACCTGATCGCTGCCATTCTCGTTCTGCTCACTGTTGTCGGATCAGTCCGGGCCGACGACCGACCGAACATTCTGTTCTGTATCGCTGACGACGCTTCGTACCCGCACTTCGGGGCGTACGGTTGCGAGTGGGTGAAAACGCCGGCGTTTGACCGGGTAGCTCGCGAGGGAATTCTGTTTCGGAATGCGTACACGCCGAACGCGAAGTGCGCTCCGTCGCGGTCTTGCATTCTGACCGGACGGAATTCCTGGCAGCTCGAACAGGCCGCGAATCACATTTGCTTCTTCCCGGCGAAGTTCAAGGTCTACACCGAGGTGCTCGCCGAACGCGGCTACTTCGTCGGCAAGACGGGCAAAGGTTGGGGACCCGGCGTCGACAACGACGCGAACGGCAAGCCTCGGCAGATGGCCGGCAAGCCGTTCGACCGCCGCAAGACGAAGCCGCCGGCGAAGGCGATCTCCGGGATCGATTACGCGGCGAACTTCGACGACTTTCTGGACGCCGCGCCGAACAAAGAGCCGTGGTGTTTCTGGTACGGCGGGTTCGAGCCGCATCGCGCGTACGAATACGGCGTCGGTGCGAGCAAGGGCGGAAAGAAGATCACCGACGTTGACCACGTGCCCGAGTTCTGGCCGGACAACGAAGTCGTGCGCAACGACCTGCTCGATTACGCCTACGAGATCGAGTACTTCGACAGTCATCTCGGGCGGATGCTGAAGACACTCGAAGATCGCGGGCAGCTCGACAACACGATCGTCGTCGTCACCGCTGACAACGGGATGCCGTTTCCGCGCATCAAGGGGCAGGAGTACGAGCTTTCGAATCACCTGCCGCTGGCGATCATGTGGCCGCGCGGCATCAAAGCCGCCGGACGCACGGTCGACGACTACGTCAGCTTCATCGACTTCGCCCCGACCTGGCTGGAAGTCGCGGGCGTCGACTGGAAGCAGTCGGGAATGCACAGCTCGCCGGGCCGCAGCCTGACGGACATCTTCGCGTCGACGAAGTCGGGACAGGTCAACCCGGCTCGCGATCACGTGCTGATCGGCAAGGAACGGCACGACATTGGACGCCCGCACGATCAGGGCTACCCGGTGCGAGGCATCGTGAAGAACGGCTGGCTGTATCTGAAGAACTTCGAGCCCTCACGCTGGCCAGCGGGCAACCCGGAGACCGGCTACCTCAACACCGACGGTTCGCCGACCAAGACAGAAGTGCTCGACCGACGCGCCGACGTATCAACTCGCGAGTTCTGGCAATGGAACTTTGGCAAGCGCCCGATCGAGGAGCTGTATCACGTCGCGTCGGACATGGGCTGCATGAAGAACCTCGCCCTGCTGGCTGAAGCGTCAGAACAGAAGGCCGAGATGATCCGGCAGCTCGAAACCGAACTTCGCGAACAGGAAGACCCGCGGATCCTTGGCCAGGGCGACGTGTTTGATCGCTACATCTACTCAGCCGAGGGCACCCGCGGCTTTTACGAACGCTTCCTGCAGGGTGAGAAGCTGAAGGCCGGCTGGGTGAACCCCGGCGACTTCGAGAAGACGCCGCTGACCGATGACGGCCTGCCGGTTTCAAAGTAGCCGTCAGTTGAAGAACCACCGTGTGCCTTCAAACCCGTCTTCAAACAGGTAGTGGACTTCGCCAGAAGTCCCGTTTCCGGAGAACAGATCGACCCTGAATTCTGACGAACTCCACGGCGCGCGTTGAGCGGCTCTGCGTTTCACTTTGTGTTCGACGGTGCCGTCACTGTTACAGCGAGTTGGCAGGCTCCATGACGATGCCGGCTGAGGTGATCTCGACGACGCGCAGGCCGGGTTTGATTTCGTCGCCGATGCGGACAATTCGCGAGTTGACCAGGGCGGCGGGGCCGTTGCTGCCGTTGAGGATTCCCTGCAGTTGCAGGTTCGACAACGTCTCCTCGATCTGCTGCGCCGTGAGATCCTCGTCGATGGCGGCGGCCAGTGGTTTCTCAACGGCAGACGGCAGAGTGGAACGCTGCGCGAGTTCGCCAGCCAGGGCGAACGGATCGAATTCGGCGATCGACTGACTGTCGACAGCGGGCCACGGCTTTGTGTCGAAGTGGCGGAAGTTGCGTCCGGGTTCTTCTCGCACTGAATCGAGCGAGGCTGTCGATGCTGCCTCAGCGGTGTTCTCAGCGGCGGTGTTCTCAGCGGCGGTCTTCTCAGCGGCGGTCTTCTCAGCGGCGGTCGCTGCTTCGAGCGGTTCCTGATCGCCGGGTGACAGGTTCCAGACGAGAACAATTGTCAGCAGCGGAATCAGGGCAATCTTCCAGGCAGGCGCTCTCGATGTGGCCGACGTTCTCGATGTGGCCGCGTTCGAGGTTGTTGATGGGTCAGGCGTTCTCATCGTTGTCGCCTCCTGTCTCAAGTGTCAGCGGCTGAAAGTAGACAACGACGCTCATTCGTACGGGATAGCGGTCCGCAGTTGCTGCGGTGCTGCGGTCGATTGTCAGCGACGTGACGCGGCACAGACGCGGCAGCTGTTCGAGTCCCGCGAGAAACTCGCACAGGCTGGGGTACGGGCCGACCGCCGACAGTGAGATTTCCAGCTCGCGATGCGTTTTACGGTCGGTGATTTCTCCGGGGCGGAACTCCTGAATCGTCAGGTCCGTGTTCTTCGCGAGTCGGGAAATCTGAGCGAGGAAATCGTTCTCCTGAGCGGTCTCGGGGATCCGCGTCGCGGCGGCAGCGAATTGTTTTTCTGTCTGTTCGAGAAGTCCCTGCAGCTCAACCCGACGAGCCTGCACATCGTCTGCCTGGCCGAGAAGTTGCCTCGTTGATTCGATCTGCGAGTCGACGGACCTTTGCCGCTCTCGTGCCTGCAGCACTCCCAGATCAATGACGACGAACGCCAGACTGAGCGAGACTCCGGCGGCCACGGCATGCATCAGGTAGCGGAACCGCCGTTCGGTTGCGTGCCGTGTCGTTGATTTTGTCATTCGTGTTGAGGTCGTCATGCGATCTGTCTCCGCAGGCTGTGCATCGTCCTGTGTGTAGTTGTTCAGAACGAGCATTCCACCGTGTAGCGACGCGCTGAGCCGGCGCTGAGGTCGATGTCGTTTGAGGCTCGCAGTTCGACGGTTTGAAACACGCCGACATCCCGCAACTGGGTGACGAACTGCGACAAAGCGAGATCGTCCGTGGCCATGCCCGTCAGTCCAAGCTGTCGATGCTTCCTGCCGACTGGAGGTAGAAGGTCCTTGTTGCCGGATGACGTCGTGCGAGCAGTCGGCGTTGGTTCGGTCTCGATCAGCTCGAACTGCTGAACGAGAATCTCGCCCGGCGTCGCCGACGCACTCCGGCTGACGATTCCGATGAGCTGCAGCGGGTGGCCTGTCGCGGCCAGGCTGTCGAGCAGCAGGCTGCGCTGGTCAGACCGCTCCAGTTGATCGGTCAGGCGGTCGTTCTCTGCGATCAATTGCTGGACTGGAGCGGCCCGCTGAACGAGTTGCCGAAGTTCGGCCTGAGATGTGCGCAGTTTCAGGTGGCTGTTGACGATGAAAACGCTGCTTCCCAGCAGCACGATCATCGCGACGGCTGACCACCGTGCGAGCACGCGTCGAATGATGAACCGCCGCCGGAGTTTCCAGGGGAGCAGGTTGATGTGGCTGGTCATCGCATCCCTTTCAAAGTTCATCTGCCAGCAGTGACAGGCCGACTGCCGCGCCGAACGGTGCCAGCGGCATGTGGGCCGGCAGGTTGGGGGCGAAGCGGGGGGCGGACGGTTGCCAGATTCTGCATGGCAGATCGAAGCGCGATGCAAACGCCTTCTCGACTCCCGACAAGGCCGCTCCACCGCCCAGCAGCCAGAGCGATTGTGGAACCAGGTGCCGGCTTTGCTGTCGCAGAAAGTCGAGGGACCGGCGGACCTGATCGAGAAGTCGGTGAACGACCGGATCGACGCAGCGCGTGACGGTCTGACGGATCGGTCGCGTTTTGTTGCCAGGCTGTTTGTCGAGCGACGCTTGATCAATGCCGACCGCTGCCAGGAGTCGACAGGCTTCGAAACGCGAGACGGAGAACTCATCGCGGATCGCGGTCATGGCCGCGTCGAGACCGCAGTTGCGCAGCACTCGATGAAAGGCCGGAACCCCGTCTTTCACGACAACGAACAGCGGTTCGTGACAGCCCCAGTCGATGGCCGCGAACGTGTCACTGCAACTGGTCGGGTCGACGAAGTGAACGGCGCGGGCCAGCGCGAAGGGCAGTCCATCGAGCACCTCGCAGTTCAGGCGGTGCTGTCGGAGATCAAGAGCGATGGTCTCTGAAACGTGGCGGGAAGTCTGGATGAGTGAAACGCGCGCCGTTGCGTCGGGAGTTCTCGCGTCTGAAGTTGTCGCGTCTGCTGACGACCAGAAATCGAACTCAATCGCTTCTTCGGTTGATCGTCCGTGAGCATCGTCTTCGAGTTCCAGTCGAATCATCTGCTCGGTTTCAGCGTCCGTTGAGGTGGGAAGGTGCAGGGTGCGCGGCTCGGCGATCGCGCCGGTCAGCAGCGCTGCACAACGCTGGCCGCGAAAGCCGGCGGCTCGCAGATCGAGACTGGCCAGCGACTGTGCCAGCGCGCCGTTCAACAGCGACTCTTCATCAAGTGGCTGATCACCGTGCGTTGGCAGAGCGTGCAGCGCGGAAATCACCAGGCGACCGCGATGTCGTCGCACCTGAGCCAGCTTTGCGAATCGCGATCCGATATCGACACCGATCAGTCCTGACGACGGAGTCGGTCGGATTCGGATCCGAGTTCGTTCTGTGACGGGTGTTGAATTCATCATTCGTTTCCCACGAGGTCAGCGGGACGAGGTTGAGATCTCGAGCAGCGGCAGCATCACCGCCATGACGACGCCCGCGACGACGACACCCATGACGACGATGATTGCTGGTTCAAGCAGCTTCACGAGGTCGCGTACCTGTCGCTCGCCTTCGGTTTCGTAGTACTCGCCGACGCGCACCATGACCGAGCCCAGTCGCCCGGCACGCTCCGCAGTGGCGACCATTTGAGCGGCCCCTGACGGGATGGAGTCGGATTTCGAGACGACCTCGCCGATGCCGCCGCCGTTCAGCACGCTCTGCTCCATGTCGTCAAACAGTCCGGAGAAGACGCGGTTCTGGACGGAGTCCTGGCACAGGCGGATGCCTTCGAGCAACGGAATCCCGCTCTGCAGCATCAGGCCGAGCATGCGGAACGAGCGTCCTGTCAGCAGTGCCCGGGTCGCTGTTCCGGACAGACGCGAGGTGAGAACCATGCCGTCCCAGTACCGCGCGACACCGTCATCAAATCCGAGTTTCCACCCACAGTAGACAATGGCCAGAACGCTCAGCGCGATCTGCCACAGGTGGCTGCGCAGCAGAGCGGCGCCGTCAAGCAGCAGTTGAGTGTGCAACGGGGGGGCCTCGCCCAGGCTCTCGAAGACTTCGGCAAACTGTGGCAGCACGAAGAACAGCAAGGCTCCGACGACCAGCGTCGCGACCGTCAGCAGGACCAGCGGATACGCCAGCACGCCCCGGATCGAAGCGCGCAGTCGGAGTTCATTCTGCAGCAGATCGGACAGCCGCTTGAGAACTTCAGTCAGAGTGCCGGACGCTTCTCCTGCCGCGACGCTGGCAACGTACGCCTCGCCAAAGATGTCGGAACGTCGCCGCAACGCTTCGGACACGGCGACTCCCGACGAGATGTCTTCGTGGACGTCGAGGAGCGTCTTCTTCAACGAGGCGTCGCGACAACGGTCGGCAACCGACTGCAGCGACTCGGCCAGGTCAACGCCAGCTTCCGACATGATCGACAGCTGGGATGTCAGCGTCAGCAGTTCGGACTTGCGAATGCCAGCCCTGCGACGCTGTGGCGAGTGGTGACGAGGTGACGAGCTGTGACTCTGTGGGGATACGCGACTCTGTGGTGATCCGTGATGATGCGCTGTTGATGTCTCGCTGGCGGAGACCGTCAGTGCGAACAGGCCATCCTGCCGCAGCCGCGTGCGCACGTCGGCAACCGACTCGGCATTGAGGATGCCGGTCCGGGTTGTTCCGTCGAACGTTCGTGCGGTGAAGGCAAATTCCATCGCGGCGGGTTTCGGTTCGAGATTTCTCTGACGTTTTGATTGGTTCATTCGACCAGTCATTCAGTCGACGAGGGCGACGCGGATCACTTCGTCGAGACTCGTGCGGCCTTCCTCGGCCAGACGCAGGCCTTCTTCGAGCAGCGACGCTCCGCCAGCCTGGCGATTCAGTGACCGCAGCTTTTCAAGATCCGGGTCGTGACCGATCAGCTCGCGGATCTCACGCGTCGCCAGCAGCACTTCGTAGACGCCGATCCGCCCGCGAAACCCCGTGTCGAAACACTGGCGGCAGCCTTCGCCGCGAATGAACTGTCGGCGGCGGTCACCCGAGTAGCCGATCAGGTCGAGCGTCTGGGCCGGTGGGTAGTACGGCACGCGGCAGTCGGGGCAGACGGTTCGCACAAGCCGCTGCGCGATGACGCCAGCGAGGGCGGCCGCAATCTTGAATGACTGGATGCCCATGTCGAGACACCGCGTGACGGCACCGGCCGCATCGTTTGTGTGTAGCGTGCTGAGGACCAGATGCCCGGTCAGCGCGGCCTGAATCGCGATCTCGGCGGTCTCCTGGTCTCGGATTTCGCCGACCATGATGACGTCCGGATCCTGTCGCAGAATCGACCGCAGCGCGTTGGCGAACGTCATGCGCGCGGCACCGCCGACCGCGATCTGGTTGATGAGTTCGAGCTGATATTCGACCGGGTCTTCGACGGTGACGATGTTCCGCTCGACCGACTTGAGAAGTTCCAGCGCCGAGTACAGGGTTGTCGTTTTGCCGCTGCCTGTCGGTCCGGTCACGAGGACCAGGCCGTAAGGTCGCGCGAGCATTGTTCGGACGTCCTTGAGGACGCGTTCCGAGATTCCCAGAGCGTCGAGATTGAACGTGACGCTTGACCGGTCGAGGACGCGCATCACGACCTTCTCGCCGCGAACAGTGGGCAGCGTTGAGATTCGCAGGTCGATCTCGCGGCCTTCGACGGAAACGTGAATGCGTCCGTCCTGCGGCATCCGATGTTCGGCGATGTCGAGCCGGGCCATGACTTTCAGCCGGGAAACAATCGCCGGATGAAACTCGCGACGTGGGCGCAGAACTTCACGCAGCTGGCCGTCGATGCGGTAGCGCACGGTCGAGTGCTGCAGCCCGGCTTCCACATGAATGTCGCTGGCCTGCTGGCGGACCGCGTGAACGATGACGTAGTTGACGAGGTTGATGACCGGGCTGCCATCGGCCATTGACTCGATCTGCTGCAGATCGATCTCAATCGCTTCGGTTTCGAGACTGACGGCGTCGGTGTCGAAGTCGGCCGTGACCGTGTCGACGCCAAAGTCGTTCTCGTACGCGCGCGGCAGCAGTTTGCGGATAGCGGACGTCAGCGCGAGGGCGGGACGGACTCGACAGCCCGTCAATCGTTCGATTTCGTCGATCTGATCGAGGTTCCGAGGATCGCTCATGACGACCGTCAGTTCGTCGCGGACCCGGAACAGAGCGATCGCGTTCAGTGATTCCGCCACCGCGCGCGGGATCAGGCGGACGACGGACGGATCGATCAGGCCTTCGCGCAGCCGCACGCTCGGCACGCCGATCTGCTCGGCGAGGAACGGCAGCAGGTCGTCTTCCTCGACAAACCCGAGACGCAGCAGGACGTCGCCCAGCGGTTTCTGACAAACGGTTTGTTCGGCCTGCGCGGCGGTCAGTTCGTCGCGGGTCAGCACGCCGCTCTGCACCAGGCGTTCTCCCAGCGACGTTCGCACCTTCACCGTCGGCACTGACACTTCGTCGCGATGCCAGTCGGGAAGTTCCGGCGCAACAACGTCGGCCGCGAGTTGGTCGAGACGCCGTTTCTCGTCGGCTTCCGGACGCTGATCGGTGCCGTCGCGGGCCGACTGTTTGTTGTTCTGTGCGGCGCTGTTTTGAGTTGCGATCATCCGACGAAGCTCCCGACGGCGGTCAGCACGTCCTCATGCAGATCGATGGAACGGTCGAGCCCCGTGACGTGCAGGATGTCGCGGCACAGCGAATTGGGAGCGGCCAGAGCCAGCGTCCCGCCGCGCTGCCGGCACTGATCGCGCGCGTCGAGCAACAGTTCCAGCCCGGCACTGTCCAGCAGTGGAACGTCCTCCAGACTGAAGACCACCCGCGGCTGACCGTGTGCGATGCAGCGGGCGAGAAGTTCGCGCACGGTCTCGGTCGAGTCGCTGTTCAGTGGGCCTCGACCTTCGAGCACGTCAACGGCGCCTTGTCGCGACACGTGAAACACGGTGAGTTCCTTCTTGAAGTCTTGAAGTCGCGCCTCGTAGCTGGATTCGCAAGAATTCAGTCGCTTCGGCGCGTGGTCTGAATTCTTGCGAATCCAGCTACACAACTTTCAGTCTCTATTCCCTGACCGGCAGCCAGAGTGTGAATCGAGAGCCTTTGTTGAGTTCGCTGTGAACGGTCAGCCGGCCTCCGTGCAGACGGGCGACCTCGCTGGCGAACGACAGACCGATGCCCGTTCCGACGGAGTGCCGGATGCGTGAATCCTCGCTGCGGAAGAACTTGTCGAAGACGTGCGGCAGGTCCGTCTCCGAAATTCCGTAGCCCGTGTCCTGCACATGAATGTCGATGCCGCTGCGATCCCAGACGATTTCGAGCGTCACCTGGCCGTCGGGCGGTGTGTACTTGCACGCGTTGGCCAGCAGGTTGACCAGCGTGCCGCTGAGTTTGTCTTTGTCGCCGATGAGCCTGGGCAGCTTCGGCGGAATGATCCGCTCGAACTTCTGCTGCTTCTGCTCCATCTGCGGCAGAACCTGATTGACCACTTCGTCGATCAGTCGCTCGAAGTCGACTTCCTGCCGGGCGATCTGCAGCCCGCCGCCCTCCATCTGGCTGACGTCGAGCAGTTCGTCGACGAACCTGGCGAGACGTGTTGCCTCGGAATGAATCAGGTTGCAGAACATCTTCTGTTGTTCGAGATCGATGTCGTCAGACAGTGCGAGCGTTTCAGCGCACGCCTTCAGGCTGCCCAGCGGCGTTCTCAGTTCGTGCGTCGCGGTATGCACGAACTGCTCGCGGACTTCCTCGACCAGTTTCTGTTGAGTGATGTCGCGAATCGCCCAGACGAACCCGTCGGCTTCGCGGTTCCAGTCGAGCAGCGTGCGCGTGACGCGGAGGACGCCATCTGATGTCTCAGTGCCGCGACGGATTTCACAGACCAGTCGCTGCGACACGTTCAGCAGTCGGGGCGCGAGGCTCTCGTTGTCATCGTCGTCGCGGACCTGGCTGTTGGAAGGCTGACCGTTGGATGGCAGTCTGTCTGTCAGCGCCTGCAGCAGGTTGACCAGGTTGCTGCCGATGAGTGGTTCGTTGTCGACTCGATCGATGATCGCTGCGGCCGCTCGATTTGCTGCCGTGATGACGCCGTGAGAATCTGTGACGCACAGACCGTCGGACAGACTGTTGACGGCAGAGTCCCAGATGCCGCTTCCGTTCGAGTGACCGTCAGTTGTGAGTCGCTGTTCCAGCTTCTCAAGGAGCGCGTCGTCGCTGCTCAGGAACAGAGCGTTCCACTGCGCCGCATCAACGAGGGCGGACGGGACGGAGTCCACGTCAGGACGGCGGCCCAGTCGGCGGTTAGAACGCAGCAGACCAATCACGGTAACACCTTTCTCCTTCGCGGCGACTGGCCGCCTGGTGCTTTGATTCACCCTCCCGCAAGCGGGAGAGTGAAGATCAACGTGCGGAACGCTCTTTGTTGCTCAAGCGTGGGCGGCCAGTAGATCGTCGATCAGTTCCGTGATCTCGCGCGGGCTGAACGGTTTGAAGACGACGGCGGCGATTCCCAGTTCCTCGCGCAGGCGGGCTTCGTCGATCTCGTGCCCTTTCGCGGAACACAGAACGAGTGGCACGTCGCGGTACGCATTCAGCCTGCGGAGCCGTCTGCAGAATTCAAGACCGTTCATCACGGGCATCTGATAGTCCGAAATGACCAGGTCGAACGATTGCTGCCGAGCTGCCTGCAGGGCGACGGCTCCGTTCTCCGCGACGGCCACGAATTTGCCGGTTCGAGTCAGGTTGAACCGCAGGACGTGCGACATCACGACGTTATCTTCGGCGATGAGAATCTTCATGAGACCGTGTTCCTTTTCAGAATCAAAGCACTGCCCGAACAGGCCAGAAAGGATCGAGTCGGATTCAACTTCCCCAAAGTGGCACCTCGCTCCGCGAGGTCAGCCCAATGGCCAGGCTGACGCCGCGGAGCGGCTGTGAGTTTCTGGCCCGTAGCTGGATTCGCCAGAATTCAGCCGGTTCAACTGAGTCTGAATTCTTGCGAATCCAGCTACGGCGAAGCGGCAATTTAAAAAACTCACAAGCTGGGGGCGGCGTGCCACAATCAACGGGACGTTGTTTCGAACACGTTCCAAAGCGGATGAGTGCGCTTACTGATTCTGATACGCCGCCAGGTTGATGATGATTTCGCCGGTCTGGTTGTCGTACTTCCAGTCGTCCGTGCCGCTGGCCGACAGAGGGTTGCCTGACGTGACAACATTCACCGACGCATCGTTGGTCGCGTCGGCGATCTGATTCTTCGGAAACGCTCCCTTGATGAACGGAGCGAGGTCGTCCTTGAAGTCGGCTTCGGTGCCGGCGTTGCCGGGGTAACTGCCGTTCTGAGCCTTGTGCAGCTCGATGGCGTTGCGCAGCACGGACAGTGACTGGATCGTGCCGTTCTGCCGCGCGTCACTGGCGGTGTCGAACATTTTCGGCGTCGCGATCGACGCGATGATTCCCAGAACCAGAACGACGACCACCAGTTCCACCAGCGTGAAGCCTGACCTGCGCCGACGTGTTTCTGCCTGTTGACTCTTCATTTCAAAACTCCTCGTGTCACCCGCAGAGGCTGCGGCGTTGAATTCCCGGAGTGCCCGGACATCAGCGGAAACCGGCGACATTCACTGGCAAATCCGCAAAGTGTCCCAAACCTAGGTCGCAAAACAGCGGGAGGCAAATGCCGCGTTTGGAGATTTGCATCCCTCCGGTTCTGACCTACGTTCGCGTGACAATTGACGGGCGCGATGCGTTGTCTGCCGGACGCGCTGCGATGCGCTGTCGCTGTGCAGCAGCCTGTCGGACAGGGGCTTCGGGAGACGAACGATGACGACGGCGCTGACATCAATGAGCGACCAGCAGAATGAGGCCGCTACGACGTTCAACGCGTTGATGGAGCAGATCAGCCAGGACTTCGAAGAGCTGTCGTGGCTGCGCAGTCTGACGCAGCGGATTGAGCAGTGTGACGTTTCGTGGGAGACGTCGCAGGTGGCTGAAGAACTGCTGCCGCAACTGTGCGAGCTGGTCGGGGCAGAAGCGCTGCTGCTGATCGAGTCTCATCCAAATGTGGCAGGTCGTGGAGAGCAGGTGCCCGCCAGTGAGTGCTCGTTGCGCGTTTCACACTGTTCCGGCGAGAGTCGAAGCGCAGTCGACATCGCACACGAAGTGGTGTCGCAGTTCGGCGAGCGTGCTCAATCTCGACCGCTGGTCCTCAACGGACTTGACGAGAAAAACCAGCCTGTTGCGGATGGGCGTGTGCGCTCGTTGATTCTGCTGCCTCTGGCCAGGCACGGTCACCGTTTCGGCTGGTTGCTGGCCGTCAACCGGCAGTTAGCCCGTCGGCAGATCGACGCTGCGGAGTTGCTTCCCGGACTGGACGAGTTTGGGACGGTTGAAGTTGGAATGCTGCAGTCAGCAGCGGTTCTGCTGACGACGCATGCCCACAACGTCGCGCTGTTCCGCGAGAAGGAAGAGCTGCTTGTCGGCACAGTCAAGTCGCTGGTTCGCACGCTGGAAGCTCGGGACGCCTACACGCGCGGGCACAGCGACCGAGTCGCTGCGGTGGCTCGAATCATTGCCCGCGAAGCTGGCTATTCGAAGGAACGCGCCGAGCGTCTGCATCTGACCGGATTGCTGCACGACATCGGCAAGATCGGCGTCCCCGATCAGGTCCTCAACAAGCCGGGCCGACTGGAGGACAGCGAACGCGACGCCATTCAGCAGCACCCGCAAATCGGCTACGAGATCCTGCGATCGATCCCGTCTCTGGATGATGTTCTGCCAGGCGTGCTGCATCATCACGAAAGCCTGGACGGCAGCGGCTATCCGCACGGTTTGAGTGGTGACGAGATTCCGCTCGATGCTCGGATTCTCGCGATTGCCGACGCGTTCGATGCGATGACGAGCGACCGGCCCTATCGGTCGGGAATGCCAGTCAGCCGGGCCATCGAGATTCTGACCGACGGCGCCGGCGGGCAGTGGGATCCTGACATTGTCGCGGTGTTCCTGTCGCAGCTCGACGCGGTTTGTGCCGCCTGCGGACTCGCTGCCGAATCGCTCGAAGTCACGGTCTGATTCGAACGCTCGTCGGCAACCCGCCGTCAGCGGCGTCCTGGGGCAACTCGCCGGTTAGCGCGATTGCATGAGGGATATGCCCTGCCGGCTTGCGGCTTTTGCCTCAGTCACGCGGCGAATGGGTTTCTGCCGCCACACGCGACGGCCAGAAGCCAGGTTCCTGGCGAGTGTCCGTAAGCAACTTCACGAGTTCGCATGATGCCCGCATCCACATTCCATTCCGGCCAGTTGTTGATTGACGAGCAACTCTCGGCAGCAGCTTTGAGCGACCTTGTCGTCGAAGTCGAAACGTCGCTGCTTGGCGTTGCCCTGCAGATGGCCCGCTCGCCGTATCGCCAGCTGCTGGTGCAGAGCTTGAACGGCGAGATCGCTGGCGTCGTGTCAGACAGCGACCTGCTCCGCTTTCTGGCACACAATGATGTCGATGAATCGGAAAGCTGGAAGACGCGCGGCGTCGAATCGGTCATGCCCGTTCGGCTTCGGCAATCGGATGCGTCTTCGTCGGAGAACCGCGACGGGAGCAAAGTTCCAGCCGGACCTGGCGGCACGGTCGACTGCATTCCGATCGTCGTCGGCGATCGACTGGTTGCCGTGCAGACACACGATGACGTGCTGCTGAGCTGGTCGCAG
>Ga0070727_10002863_pt1 | contig 16155 bp, 14 predicted proteins | sample tdAd472_FD_66722 | JGI IMG/M metagenome (GOLD analysis project Ga0070727, IMG submission 66722) | Marine sediment microbial communities from the Atlantic coast under amendment with organic carbon and nitrate - tdAd47.2 | ecosystem: Environmental > Aquatic > Marine > Coastal > Sediment | place...
TGCTGCCGGTACCGCCGCAGATAGAGGGATCAAACATCGCCGAGGCCATTTCCACCTGGTTCGGCAGGCCGGTGTTCACCCGTATGCGGGGGATCTGGGTAACCACTTCGATACGACCGGTGTTCACCAGGTTTTCCATCATCTCCATTTGCGGACCCAGCATGTTCTCCAGCATATCCCGCTGGGCGCCTGACAACTGGTTCAGTTGCGCACGGGCCTCCGCGAGCTGTGCCTGGGCGTCGGTAATCTGTGCTTGCTGTTCCGGCGTCAGTATGCCACCCATGCTCATCACCTGGCGCATGGATTCATACAGCGGGCCGATCTGCTGGTAGTCCAGGCTGAGCATCTCCATGAACATCTCCCGCGATTCACCCTCAACGTCGGCGATGCCGTCCATGCGAACCTTCAGCGGCACGTAATAATCCTGGTCGATCCAGATGCTTACTGCATTGACGTTGAATTCTTCCCCGGTGTCGGAGGACTGGCTGTAGTCGATGTCATCAGCCCGGATATGAAAGGCGGGTCGACCCTCCACGGTTTCGGTGCCCACGAATTCGGCATCTTCGACCAGCTGGCTCAACTGCTGGTCGGTGGATGCGGTATCGGTGTTGTTGCCGTTAATCTGCCGGTCCCGTTCTGCTGCCGCCGCGGCGCGCATGAACATGGCCATGCTGCCGGTCATGACGCGGGGGTCAGGTGAGGCCCAGGGTTCGGCGTAGGATTCCATCGGTGTGATGCTTTGCATGGAAAAGCCCGATCTTTCGATTTCCGCGCTTACCACCTCGCCCATATCCTCCAGCCCGGTAGCATACAACTCCATTTCCTCGGGCGTCAGACTTATGTCGTCGTTCTGACGACGCGACAATTCATCGGGGGTAACAAGGCGAAATGTGCCGAATGTCTCGCCATTCAGCTCGCGCTCCACTTTTTCGTAGTACAGCATCATGGGAATGCCCATGGTGCACTGATTGACTATGTAGTTCTGGACAGAGGATTTCCGTTCTATATCCCTTGCAATCACCTCTTCAATTATTTCCTGTGCGGTTTGTCCAAGGGCTGTCATTGACATGATCGAGGACAGGATAAGCGCGACAATTCTTGGCATGACTTTCCTCCGGTGATGTAATTCTGGTGGCGGTTTACAGTGGTTCACTTTCGCAGTTCGACATCGGTACAAGATACTCCGCGGTACCGCCTATGGCAAATCAGGCATCAGCCCGTCATGGCCACTCTTACCTGTCGGATTTACCGGCCAGGGCGGCAGCATTCATCAGTCCGGCAGCACCTCCCAGTGACCAGCCCCCGTCAACCGGGATGATGGCCCCGGAAACGTAGGACGCCTGCTCGCTGCACAGCCAGAGACAGCACGTCGCCACATCCCGGGTGGTACCAAAACGTCTCAGCGGCACCGATCTGATGACTGCGGCCTGGGCGTCGGCACCGGGCGCCAGCCTGGCCATGCCTTCCGTGCCTTCGATGGGCCCCGGGACTACTGAATTCACCCGGACCCCGTCGGCACCCCATTCCAGGGCGCCGACCCGGGTAATCATATCCACGCCGGCCTTGGCGGCGCAGACATGCATCTGCTGGGCCATGGGCAGGAAAGCCTGGGGTGCTGAGATGTTGACGATACTGGCGCCAGGCTTGCGCATTACCGGGTAGGCCGCCCGCAGTACATGATAGGTGCCCAGCAGGTCGATGTTGACAACACTGGCGAAAGCGTTGGGGGACATCCCCAGTGCTGGTGCGGGAAAATTGCCTGCTGCTCCCGAGATAAGAATGTCCAGGTCTCCCATTTCATTGCGGGCGGATTTTAAGGCTTCTTCGACGGCTTCGTAGTCGCGGACATCTGCTGCATAGCCAAGGGCCTGTGGCGCAGACCGGGTCAACAGTGCCACCGCCGCTTCAACCTTTTCCTGGCTGCGGGACAGGACCGCGACCCGCGCGCCGGCATCGGCGAACGCCCGGGCAATGCCCAGGTTGATACCGCTGGTACCACCGGCGACGAACACGGCTTTGTCGCTGAAGTCAAATGTTGCACTCATGTTGCCCCCGGTCTCAGTAGGATTTGCGCACAATGGCAAAGAAGTCGGTAAACTTCTTCATATTTTCCGCATCCTGGGAGATCAGCAGCGAATGATCACCCCCTTTGACTTCAACATAGAGATACTGCATGCCGAGTTGCTGCATCTGCTTTACCCAGTCACGGGTCAGTTGTACCGGCACCGTCTGATCATCGTCGCCATGTAAAACCAGGATTGGAATGTGGCTGATCTTTGCCAGCATCTCCGGGGCTGTTGCCGATCGGGGAGTAGCCGGAGCGGCGACGCCAAGCCCGGCAAACAGGTCGGGATTCCGGGAGGCAATGTGGTAGGTGCCGGCACCTCCCATGGAATGCCCCCAGAGATAGAGTCGGTTGTCATCGATATTGAATTCATCTCGAACGAGTTGAAGCACCTGCATCACGTCCTGTTCGCTGTAGCGGGCATCCAGGGGATCGTCGGTGGGGCGGGAACCGTACCAGCCCCGACGGGTATAGCCCAGCGGCGTAACCACGATGAAGCCACCGGCCTCGGCTTCATCCAGCAGGCCGTGATAGCCCATCAGCCAGTCATAAGTCCGCCCGAGACCATGTAGTGATACGATAAGAGGAGCCGGGTCACTTTCATTGTAACCGGCCGGCACGAACAGCGCATAGGGAATGGATTCTCCGGTGGGCTCAAACGTATAGCTGCGATGCTGGACCCTTGGATCGTCGATATTGGATTCGTCGTCCACGGCCTGACGGTCGCCGTAGCAGAACGGCGCAATGGTAATCAGGGCAGCTGTCAGCAGAATGCGGCAGGGGTGGTTCATTGTGTTTCTCCCGGTGTGTCCAATGACTGATGTCGGTTGCAGGGGACCTTGGTGCCCGGTTCGAGCCACCGGTTGATTGCCGGTGGTGGATGGCATGGCTGCTTTCCCGGAGCCTGATTCTGACACACCAGTTGCCCCCGGCAAAGGCGGAATCCTTGGCATCGGGGACTGACAGCTGACCGACGTGGATGTTTGCCAACGACTGCGCGGTTACCCGGTTACCAGGACTTCACCGATATTCCGGACCCGGGCGGGGATACCCGCGCGCCTCGGCAGCGGTATTGAACCGAATCCTGCCAGAAACTGCTTTGACATATCTGGCAAAAGATTTTGTCGAATATGGCGTAATTCACCCCTGCGGATTTTTCCCATGGCTTCAAATTTGCTGCGTTTTAGATAAAAACTAATTAAAAACAAAGAGTTAAATCAAATTATAAAAAGTGGCACGGATTATGAAAGACGTATATGGAGAAAGGTATATGAAGAGGAAGGTAAAAGCCCGTTGCCGGGGACGATCCTGCAGTACGATCCCTGGCTTTTTTAAGGCTGGATTTCTGCGGACGAAGGTCATAGCCGGCGTCAAACGTTCCGTCACAATACTTTGTGAATAAGTCAGTACTGGTCCGATCCATTACTGCTGGAAAAGTGGCACGGCACTGACCTGAAGCAAGTTGTAACGTAAACATTCAGAGGAGAATGACATGACTCATATCAAAAGCATGATGGTGGTGATGGCTATTGCGCCGGCAACTGCCCTGGTCTGCTGGGCAATCTGGACCTGGATGCTGTGAAAGCGGTGCTGCCCTTGTTGCAGCACCGCTTTGCCGCCGGGCTAGCCAATCGATTTGTAAAGGAGACTATCCTATGAAACAACAGTACAACCTGATCTTACCCTCCCTGGCGCTGGTGATTGCAGCAGGGTTTCTGCAGCCCGGCCTTGCCCGGCAGGCTGAGACGAATTCCACGCACGAGGGCCATGGGCAGTCCGTTGAGGCAACGACCGGGCTGCAGAGTAGTAGTCAGGATGCGGACGCGCAAAGTCATCAACATGACGGTCAGCGGGAGATGATGCAACGCCGACAGGGCAATGGCCAGGGTGAAATGATGCAGGGTCGGCAGGGCAATGGCCAGGGTGAAATGACGCAGGGCCACCAGGGCAACGGCCAGGGCGGCATGATGCAGAATCAGGGAAACGGTAACATGATGCAGCGGATGCAGCAGATGCGGCAGCGCATGGGCATGTCCCGGGAATCTTCCGGATCGCCGGGAACGGATATATTGTCGAACGTCGGCGCACTGATCGACCAGCTGGAACAAGATCCTGATACCGACTGGAGCCAGGTCAGTTTCGATGCCCTGCGTCAGCACCTGACGGATATGCAGGAGGTGGTTTTCAATGCGCAGGTGGAAGCCAGTGACGTCGAAGGCGGCGCACGCTTCATTGTTACCGGTGAAGGTCGCACCCTGGCGGCCATCCGTCGCATGGTTCCTGACCACGCTGCCCGGCTAAGCACTGAAACAGACTGGACGGCGGAGGCCAGTGACATGGACAATGGTGTACAGGTCACGGTAACCGCCACAGCCGCTGACCAGGTCGGCAGGATTCGCGCCCTTGGCTTCCTGGGGTTTATGGCCAGCGGAGATCACCATGACAGGCACCACCTCGCCATCGTCGGCGGACAGGAAACTGACTGATGTCTGCGCAGAATACGGACCTTTCCTGGAACGGCTCGCCGCTGTTCTGAGCGAGGACAACGCCGGGCCCTGCCGCGTTTTTCACGGGCGTGGTCACGCGTATCCGGGCCTGGAACATCTCAACGTCGACTGGTATCCGCCGGTCCTGTTGCTCAGCTTTCACCAGGAACCGGAGCGGCCTGAGGCGCTGGTGCAACCGATTCTGGCCGTGGACACCCGGCAACAGATCCGCTCCCTGGTGTTGCAGCATCGCCGGCGCCAGGGAGCCCGCGCCAGCGTGCTGTGGGGCGAGGAACCCGGCGCCCGCGTGGTCACCGAGGGAAGCCTTGAATTTGAAGTTTGGCCCGGTAAAAATCGTAATGCCGGCCTGTTCCTGGACACGCGCCCACTGAGGGACTGGCTGCAATTGCACAGTGCAGGGCGGAATGTGCTTAACCTGTTCGCCTATACCTGTTCATTTTCCGTGGCTGCCGTCGCCGGTGGCGCCCGCCGGGTGACCAACGTGGATATGAGCAGGCCCGGAATAGCGTGGGGCATGCGCAATCATCGTCTTAACGGCCAGGACCTGACCCGGGTCACCATGCTGCCCCACAATATCTTCACCAGCTGGGGGCGAATCCGCCAGCTGGGACGCTATGACCTGGTAATAGTGGACCCACCCACGCGCCAGGCCGGCAGTTTCGACGTGGAAAAGAACTATCGCACCGTGATCCGCCGTCTCCCCGGTCTGGTCAATGCCGGGGCCGATATCATTGCCACCGTCAACAGCCCCTACCTTGACCAGGAATTTCTGGTCCGCCAGTTTGCCCACTTTGCACCGGAACTGACGTTTGTGGAACGGTTGTCGCCGGCAGCGGAATTTATCGAAAAATATCCCGAGCGCAGCCTCAAGATTTACCGTTTCAGAATGAACCCGGCCCAGAGCCTGTCAGTGTGAACAGGCCCTAGAGAACCTGGTGATAACCGACAAAGGATTTTGCCCGGCCGAGCTGACTGACAAGCTGACGGGTCAGGCCCAGTTCCAGGTCGTGAGGATGGACGGTGATTCGCAGTGGCTTGCCACTGACACGGGACTGAAATTCATTGCAGCGGTTCCATGCCGCCAGTATTGGTGCTCTTAACCGGTTGTCAGCCTCGTAGCCGGTCAGGGGCAACCTGACCCGTCGTCCTTTGTCGCTGTAGTAGACTCCGGAAAAATCCTCGTAGTACTGAAACGGCAGCGTGTCCAGCGTCGAATTGCGCACAGGTCCCCTGGCCCAGGCTGGAGGCACATAAAGGGAGGGGGCGGACAGGCCTTGGTCAGAAAACCATTGGAAGCAGCGTTCGATGAGCCGGGCTATTTCCTGTTCGGACAGTGATAAATGTTCCGCCACCATGCGCGACAGGACAACGCCATGAAGTTTGTGATAGAGGGTTTTACGACGCGCCACCTGGTGCTGCCAGCCATGTCCTGCCAGGATCAATCCTTCCTGCTGCCTTTCCCGTAGCCATGCCAGTTGCCGGTTGTTCCAGTTTCGACCTGGAACTACCAGCAGCGTTATCTGCTCGACGCCCTTGTCGCGCAACAGGCTGATAATCGCCTCTATCCTTGTCAGGGTCTCCGGCATGACGTCGTGCACGGATACCAGCGCATTGAATTGTCCGTCTGCAGCGTTCAAGGGACAGCCGTCAAGCCTGCGTCGCTTTGGCAGTGGCCAGCAATTCCAGCCATCCCTGAAGCGCCTGCCGATGATTTGACAGGGCCTCTCCCCGGGCCTGCTGGGCCTTGGCCTGACGCAGGCGAGGATCGATGGCGGCAATTCGGACCAGGGCATCGGCCAGTGGTTCGTCCTCGGAAAAGCTGTAAAGCCCCCGGGCCAGGTTCGTCCAGGAAAGGATGCCGCAGCGGCTGGAAACCAGTACCAGGCGCTGTCTGACCATGGCTTCCAGCGCGATGGTACCGAAAGCCTCCAGGTGCGATGGCAGCACGATAAGGTCGTGGTTATCGATTTGTGACACCATGGCATCACGGGGCAGCAGGCCGACGTAGTCAAGGTTGGGCCGCCTGGCCGCCTCGGCTTCGATTTCTTCACGTTGGGGTCCGTCGCCGGCGATGGTGAAATGAAAGTCTTCCAGGGCGCGGGCGGCATCCAGCAAGGCATCGATGTTTTTTTCCGGTGCCAGTCTGCCCCCGTAAAAGATCCGGACCAGTTTGTCGGCGGGAGGCGTAACCGCCTGTTCAAGAAACCGGCTCTCCAGTGGAGTGCCCATCAGGGATACCCTGGTGGTACTCAGTGACTGGGCTGGTGCAATCATGCTATGGCTGTTCACTACGATGTTGGAGGCGCGCCGGAACAGAATCCTGTTCTGGGATTCCATGTAGGTTCGGGTAATCCATCCCAGCATGGGTCCCCAGTACATGTCGCAAAGTTCTTCGATGTGGGTGTGAAACCCCGCAATGAGCTTAACCTGGTAGCGATGGGAAAGATAAACACCGTACATTCCAAAAGGACCGTTGGTCGCAGATATAAGCACGTCGGGATTCAGTTCCCGGATCCTGGCGTTGATACGAGCCGGCTGAGGGAAAAAAACGTCCTGGGTTGAATCGCCGGGGAGAGGCATTCGGACCAGGCTGGTTGCCAGGTCACCATCCGCCGGGTTCGGTGACAGCAGTGCAATGACCGCCACGTAGTTTTTCAGGTGATTCACCAGGTCGCGATAGTAGGCGTCAACTCCGTTGCGGTGTTGCAGGGCATCGGACAGAACCGCCACGCGTAGCCCCGCATAACGGTCAGCATCACTGATTCGCATCAAATCGGTGTCGTTGTCGGCAAGACTGTTTTCGTCCGTGCCCGGATCAATCATGTGTCCGCCTCGGGAACATCAGCATAGCGTTGATCACCACCTTCAACCAGTTCGTAGTACCAGGGAAAACTGGTCCGGAAGAAATTATCCGCTTCTGCCCGGGGGGGATCAATAGGCCTGTTCCGGGTAGCGAACTGCCGTGACTGGTCAGTAAGCACTGCCAGTGTTGCCTGGTATTGCTCGCTCATGGGCAGATTGAAACGCTGATAAATTCTTCGTACACAGTCGTCCACGGACGCCTGCAGTTCCTTCATGTGTATGATTTCCCAGGCCGGCCTTCGCCGGGTGATAAGATGTCGGTAGCTGTCCTGCATCATCTCCACCAGTTGCGGTGACAGACTGTCATCGCGGAGATCGAGCTCGAAAAAGCCGGCGCCGGATTCCAGCGACCCGATCAGGGAGGGGACTGCCCGTTCCGGTTCACGCAGGCAGACAATAATCCGTGCATCGGGAAACTCTTCCTGCAGACTGATGATCCAGGATGCAAACGCCGCGTTCTTGGACAGGTATACCCTGTCAGTGCCATGAAAATAGAGATGCTTCTGCAGGCAGGCGCGATAAAAGTGAAGAATTCTTCTGCGGTCCTTCTCGTTCATGTCCCAGTCCAGGCGGGACAGGTTCCAGATGTAATTCGACTCGGTAAATGCCAGGAACAGGATGAAGCTGGATAAAATCGGTAAAAGCAGCAGGTAATCTTCCTCGGCAGCTTCCAGGGACACGTCATGGACGCCTTCCAGGCCACTGAAAAGCTTTTTTTCCAGCCCGGCGAGTAGCCGGGCGAACGGTTGTCCAAACACCCTGTCGATGCGGGAAAGGCCCCGCCAGAATGTCCGCTGGGTAACGGAAGGGGCGAGAAAAACCTCCCAGGTGGCAACGGTGGTAAACAAAGTGCTGTCGGCAGCCAGCGTTCGATGCAGAAACGTTGTGCCGCTTCTCGGGACACCGAGCACCATTACCGGTTCAGTGATGACAACACGGCGATAGCCACGGAATAGAATTTCATCCAGAAAAAGCCCGATCCAGTTAATCAGGAACACTGGAAAACATGCCAGGTAGAGCAGCAGACGCAGCGTTGTGCCTTTTAATGACAGCGGTCCAAGTCGGTCAGATCGTCGCAGGGACTGAATACACAGTTTGAAATACAGTCGCAGGGCAAAGAGGAATGCGGAAAACATGGCCAGGATCTGATCAACCGGTTACGTGGCAACAATAGAGTTGGTGGAATAGCGGCTGCTGAATTCAGCTACTGGCGACTCAGTGTCCAGGAAGTTTACAACAAAATAAGGGATGAAAGAGGATTCCCTCTTTCATCCCTTTGTCAGTTAAGGCGGCATGCTTGTCGAACTTACGCCTGCCCCGGGGTTAGCAGGGGCAGAGATCGACGTGGAACAGTAAATTGACTGCTCAGTTGGCGGACCTGCTCATCGGTCGAACCCGAACGCCGTGGTACTGCTCATCGGTGACCGGGTCCAGCCATTCGACGTCACCTTCGTAAATGGTCAGCTGGTGAGCGTCGACATCCGGGTGGGCGCCGTGCCAGTGTTCGATGCCGGCCGGCGTCCAGAATGGTTCACCGGGATGAAATTCCTCGATGGCCCGACCGCGTATCTGGTGAAGCCCGATGCCTTCTTCGATCATCAGCAATTGGCCCCAGGTATGGGAATGCCAGGAAGAACGGACTCCCGCCGGGAAAAGTATGCGAATGTTGCGCATGTCCGGTGTCTGGCTTACCACCGGTGAACCGCCCTGGAAGTTGCTTGATTGCGCGGAAATCTCCTCAGTCTGGGTGGCAAAAATCACCACGCCCAACGCAGTCACTGCACAGACGGAAACCAGTACCTCCAGCAATGACGTTTTCTTCTGACCGGTCGGCCCAGTTGTTTTGCTGTCCTTCATGGAACTCTCCTTCTCTCTCTTTGTAGGTAATATTGCAATTGTCTTTGTTTCTTTCGCTGCACGATGGCTGTATCGGCCGGTGCTTTGCAAGTCTATGAGGGCCTGATCCTGCCCGGGTGCGGGGTTGCGGCCAGGATTAAGCCGCGAGCATTCGCCCAATGGGTGTTGTCCAGCAATATAGAGTATGTGCCTGTAATGTCAACCGGCGCCGGCCCGGGGCCAGGCAACCTCCAGCGACCACCGCCGCCGGCTCCGTGCTTTCTGCGAAAATCGACGCTCATCGGCCAACCAGTTCAGTGTCGCTTACTGGATCTGCCCGGCTTCACTGTCCAGCTGCGGCGATCTGATACGCTGAGCTGTCAGCGCCTCGTCTGGGGGCTGGATTAGTAACCCCCGCTGTCGGTACACTTGACGCCTCCAATTGCCATGCAGAAGCTGAAGATCATGACCAAGCAACCTTATTTTGTGACGGCGGTGCCGGGCATCACAGTCCTCCGCGGGCTGTTACTGACAGCGGTGCTGCTGATTCCGGCCCTGGCCCTGGGCCAGGCGGTGAACCCGCTGGATTCCAGTCCCCGTGCCGCGGCCGCCGGCGGTTCACTGTTTCGTGCCCAGTGTGCCACCTGCCACGGCGCTGACGCCCGTGGTATCGCCGGTATCCAGGCTCCTGACCTGACCCAGCTGTGGTCTCAGCCGGGTCAAAGCGACAGCGCGGTGTTTCAGACTATTCGCAATGGCATTCCGGGCAGCATCATGCCGCCCCATGCCTTCACCGACACGGAAACCTGGATGCTGGTGACCTATCTGAAAAGCCTGGGCCCGGCGGACAGTATGGCCAGTTACGGTGGGGATCGGGGCCGGGGGGCGCGGCTGTTTGATAAGAACTGCAGTGGCTGCCATTTGTTGAATGGCAGTGGTGGCGCCCTGGGGCCGGATCTCACCGGCATTGCCACCAGGCGGTCCAGGCAGTCCCTGGTGACTTCCATTCGGGAGCCGGGGGCCGTGCTGGTCAGAGGTTACCGGCCGGTAACCCTGGTGACACGGGACAATCTGCGCATCGACGGCACTATCAAGAGTGAAGATGCTTTTTCCATTCAGATCATGGATCGCAAGCAGAGTCTGCGGGGTTTCCGCAAGAAGGACCTGGCCCGATTGCACTACCCGGATCGCTCGCTGATGCCCGAGTTCAACCAGGCAACTCTCAACGACAGCGAACTGGAAGACCTTCTGAGCTATCTGGCTGGCCAGTAAGGCCAGCGGCACAAATTTCAAGCGAGCAGGATGATTCATGAACAAGTCAATCGACAGGATTTACCGTAAGCAACAGATTTTATTCGTTCTTTTCGCGCTGATGGCGGGGCAGTCCGGAGCCCAGCAGCAAGGTCCGACTTACGAGGACATACTGCAGGGATTCGCCGATCCGCAGCGCTGGCTCACCTATTCGGGAGACTATTCCGGGAAACGGCACAGCCCGCTGGAGCAGATTACTCCCGCTAACGTGGGCCAGTTGCGACCGATCTGGACCTTTCAGACCGGCACCACCACCCGCGGCCGGGGTTTCGAAACCACGCCGCTGGTGGACAACGGGGTGCTTTACGTGACCGGCAGCAACAACTACGCCTGGGCCATCGATGCCCGTTCCGGGCGGGCTTTCTGGCAGTATCGTCGAAATTTGCCCGATGACCTGACCTATGGCTCCAGCGCACCGGTAAATCGGGGTTTCGGCATGCTGGGCAATCAGCTGTTCATGGTCACCCTGGATGCCCACCTGCTGGCCTTTGATCGCCGCAACGGCGAAATCCTCTGGGACGTACAGCTGGCGGATTACCGGGTCGGTTACGCGGCCACGCTGGCCCCCCTGGTTATCGATGACAAGGTGATTGTCGGGATTTCCGGCGGTGAGTATGCCACCCGTGGATTCATCGATGCCTACGACCCCGGGACCGGGGAACGGATCTGGCGCTTCAACACGATTCCCGGCCCGGGTGAACCCGGCAGCGAGACCTGGCCTGACGACCCCGAGGTGCTGGCCCGCGGGGGCGGTGGCACCTGGATGAATGGCAGCTATGATCCTGACCTGAACCTGATCTACTGGGGCGTCGGCAATCCCAACCCGGATTATTTCGGTGACCTGCGACCCGGGGATAACCTGTATTCCAACTCCCTGGTGGCGCTGGATGCCGATACCGGTGAACTGCGCTGGCACTACCAGTTCACGCCCCATGACCTGAACGACTGGGATTCCAATCACATGCCCGTGCTGGCGGATATCCAGTGGCGGGGCCTGCCGCGAAAAGTGGTGATGGTGGGCAATCGCAACGGGTTCTTCTACGTGCTGGACCGCGCCACCGGTGATCTGTTGCTGGGGGAGCCGTTTACTGCCACCAGCTGGGCCCGTGAGCTGGATGCTCAGGGCCGCCCCATCGTGCTGAACGATGGCAGCGAGGGTTGCGTACCCGATCCCTGGGGCAGTACCAACTTCATGCCGCCTTCGTTTTATCCCGGTCTCGACCTGTTTATCCTCACCGCCCGGGAAACCTGCGCCACCTACGTGCCGGAAGAACCACGTTACGTGCCCGGCCAGGCCAGTTTTGGCGGTGTAGTGTTTATCGATGGTGAACAGGGCTATGGCGCACTGCGTGCCCTGGATGTCCACAGCGGGGACCTGGCGTGGGAGTTCACCTATCCGTCACCGACGTTCGGTGGCGTAATGACCACCGCCTCGGGGCTGGTCTTTGCTGGTGATCACGAGGGTAATTTCATGGCCTTCGACGTGAACACCGGGGAAAACCTGTGGCACTACCAGACCGGCTCGCGGATCTGGGGCGCCGCGCCCATCACCTTCATGCTGGATGGTCGCCAGATCGTGATGATCCCGTCCGGAACGACACTTACCGCTTTCGCCCTGCCGGAACACTAAGCATCAGCCCGGGGGCACGATAACCAGCTGCTCCAGCAGCTGGTTATCCGGTGTCAGTCCGGCATCTCCCGGGGGATAGCCGTTAACCTGGAGGATATAGGCCAGCAGGTCCGCGTAAGTTTCCCGGTCCAGGGAACCTGGCCGGTCCGTGGGCATGTTGTCGGCCATGGTGCCATAGAGCTCCGCCAGTGACCTACCTTCCCAGTTAAAAAGAAACCCGACCCCTCGCAAGGTTGGTGACACGCTGCTGCCGCGCAAGTCTGCGGCGTGGCAGGAGAGACAGTTGGTGGCATAGGACGCTCTGCCCCGTTCCGCCTGGTCGCTGGTATAGACACCGCTTGTCAGGGTCACAGGCTGTGCGCCGGCCGGCGGGACCTGGGCCAGGAGTGACAGGAGCAGCGCTAACCCCGATGTCGGGACGATGGACCGGTTCATGGTTCCTCGGGCAGGGCAAAGACGTGAATGGAATTGCCACCAGCGGGTCGACGTATTTCCGGTGACAGCTGACGCGGCAGCTGGGTGGACCAGCTGGCGCCGCCGACACCCGCCGGCACGGCGATATACTGCCTGCCGTCAATCGCATAGCTGATGGGAAAGCCGTGGACGGAAGTGGTCAGCCTGGTCTTCCAGAGAATAGCGCCCTGTTCGGCATCGAAGGCGTAGAAATAGCGATCCCAGTCACCGACAAAGACCAGGCCGCCGGCAGTGGTCAGGGCCGCGCTGTTCATGGTGGCCCGCTGGCGGTACCGCCACTTGACGCTGCCGTCGGGTATGTTCAGTGCCAGCATTTCACCGTTGTTTCCGTCTGCCCCGGGAAACTGGTAGTTCGATCGCCGCATCGGACCGGCACCACCGCCACCCACGACCATTTCCACGGGCCCGAAAGTCACCTGTGCACAGTTCAGCGTCAAAGGAATATACATGGCGCGGGATTGGGGCGAATAGGCCATGGCGCGCCAGCTTTTGAATCCCGAAGTACTGGGACAGATGTCCAGTTGCTGGCCCATGCGGGGAATCATGCCATCCCGGTAGCGTACTGCGCCGGACACAGGATCCACGTCGATGACATTCTGGTAACCGATATCGGTAGCACTGACAAATTCGCCGGTTTCACGGTCGAGCTGCCACAGGATTCCCAGTTTGCCCATCTTGAACAGCGACGGGATGCCATCGATGTTCACCAGGATGTTTTCAAACACTTCGTCCATGTCCAGGGTCTCCCCCGGGATATGCTGGTAATACCAGGCCAGTTCTCCGGAATCAGGATTCAGGGCCAGGGTGGAATTGGTATACAGTGCGGCGTCTTCCGTACCCCGGACCTCCCGAACCCAGGGCTTGGCCTGTGCCGTACCCCAGTACACCAGATTCCTGGCGGCGTCATAGGTACCGGCTATCCAGGCGTCACTGCCGGCCCGGAATTCCGCCGGCAGCCCGTCCCAGGTGTCGCCACCGGGCGTACCCGGCTGGGCGATGGTATTGAATCGCCAGCGTTCTGCACCCGTGTCCGGATCGTGCCCGGTAATAAAGCAACCGCCCTCTGCGCGATAGCGGGTACAACCGGAAATACCGGTAACCAGGGTACCGTTGGCAATAATCGGCCCGGCCACGTAAAAAAATCCTTCCGCCGGATCGGCAACCGGTTGCTCCCAGACCAGGTGCCCGGTGTGGACGTCAATGGCGACGATACTGGCATTTTCCGTGGCGGCGAAAATCCGGTCCTGATAAATGGCGATGTTTTTCTGCACACCCCGACAGCAGGCGGTAAACGCGTCCGCCGGAATCACCGCTTCGGGCGCCAGGGTCGGTCCCAGGTGCCGGGCATCGCTGCCTTCCAGAACCGGGGTGATACCGGGTCTGAACTCCCACAGCAGGTCACCGCTGGCGGCATCAAGTGCCTGGATCACACCGCGGGGTCCCGGCAGGAACAGGACGCCGTCATGCATCAGGGGTGCCGCTTCGATACCACCGGTGTCATCCATGGCCCAGGACCAGACCAGCTGCAGCCGGGACACGTTGTCGACATTGACCTGGTCAAGGTCGCTGTATCCCCAGGCACCGGCATTGCCTCGCCAGTTCAGCCATTCACCGGCAGGCGGTTCGGCCAGCATGGCATCGGTCACCGGACTGACCGTCGGCGTCTGGGACAGCACGGCCGGACCGGCAAGCAGGAAATTCAATGCCAGCAGGAAGTGTCGTATGGTCGATTTCATGGCCGTGCCCCGCCTGTTGCAGATTTTTTATTAGGGTCTGTCGGGCCGGAGCCAGGTGGAGTGATAACTCCCCGTGCCGGTAACCAGGCAATCCGGTACCAAGGCGCGGTTGCCTACCGCCCGCCGGTTGCCAACGTTAGCATCAGAGGTTCCCTAAATCCATAAACCCCGTGCTACGGGGCAGGCCGCTGACCCGGGGTCCGCCGGCTCGCCGGTCGGTAGCAGGCGCAGGATAGTCCGCCGGTGCGACCGGGGCGCTCTACCGTGAAGCCTGTTTCACTCCCGCCCCGCGGCTTCCCGGCCCAGGCGCAGGGCGTTGCTGGCTCCGGCTGACAGGCCGCTGTCCAGGCCCACGGTGACAAAACGAAAACCCTGGTTGATGCGTTGCTGTACCGAACCGGCGCCGGTGGTGATGGCGCAGGGCACATCGTGGTCCAGGCAGGCCCTGAGAACGGTCTGAATTGCCTCCTCGACCTGAGGTGCCGTGGGACTGGCATAGCCCATGGAAGTGCTGAGATCCGATGGCCCGATAAAAATTCCGCCCACGCCGGGAACGGAAATTATTTCCTCGATATTGGCCACTCCCTCCGGCGATTCGATAAACAGGATGGCAAGCAGTTCTCCGGCAGCATCCAGGGGCCAGACATCGGCGCGGGCATGATAGTCCCTGATGCCCCAGTACCAGACTGCATTGGCGGGGTTCCTGCCCCGCAATCCCGCCGGCTCGTAGTCGGCGGCGCCATTGAGTTGCGGGTAGCGCATGGCCCGGACCGCCAGCTCCGCCTGTGCCCGATCGTCGATAGCCGGAAACATGACACCGAAGGCACCGACATCGAGAACCTGCTTGGTCTGGGCAATCAGTTCATCGGCGCCACCTGCCGCCGGAATGCGGACGAACGGCACCACGTCGGGCTGGAGACTGCCCTTTTCCAGGATGGACCGCTTGTCGGTCATACCCAGCAGAAACTGGCGCAGCCGCTCCACGTCAAATGGGGCGTGTTCCATGTCGATAAGGATGAAATCCAGCTCGGAAGAGGCCAGAGAACGGGCGTTGTTGAGGGAGTAATCGAATGACAGCAGGCCGAATGCCGGCTGACGGACTTCGAACAGATCAATCAGCCGGTTCAGGCGCGTGCCCTCCTGGGCCAGGGTCAGGCCGCTGATGGAAAACAGGCTGATGGCCAGCAGAACATGGCGTGCCACTGCGGTGCGGTGCTTCATGATTGACTCCTTTGCCCGGGTTGTGCCCGGTGTGGTTATTCTTGTACCTGCCTGAACCGGACGGCAATGCCAGTCGCCGGGAGCCAGGGATTGTAGCAACTCCCCCGGCATTTGCGACATGGTTGACAGCCCGGTCGGGAGGTAGACAACCACCCCGCGCTGTCCTGGACAGGTCGCCGGCACCGACCTGCATCGAAACCACCGCAATCCGGCGCGATTCCCACGAAAGTGCCTGCTTTCACGGCTAAAATTTTGGACTTTGGCGAAGAAAGCTCTTATCCTCGACACTCTGAAAAACCAGAAAACGACAACCCTGAGGGAGTCCGAGATGCGCACCAAATTCCTTATCGCAATTGCTGCTCTGTTCCTGCCGCTGGCGGTATTCGGCCAGGCCCACAACGCCGTGCTGGCAGACCACGAGCCCCATTACTACGATATTGCCGACTGGGGCATTGATGCCACTGCGGTGACGTTTGCCGATCACATCGCGCCGATTCTGCAGCGCAGTTGTGA
>Ga0070727_10002864_pt1 | contig 16148 bp, 19 predicted proteins | sample tdAd472_FD_66722 | JGI IMG/M metagenome (GOLD analysis project Ga0070727, IMG submission 66722) | Marine sediment microbial communities from the Atlantic coast under amendment with organic carbon and nitrate - tdAd47.2 | ecosystem: Environmental > Aquatic > Marine > Coastal > Sediment | place...
GGAGGCCAGGCACCGGAAAACTCCGCATCTAAGGCATGCCATTGATCAGGAGGCAGAAATTCTGCCAGTATACGCCTATCATTTCGGCAAATAACAAAGCCCCTGGTCAGGATCAAACTTCATTTTCCGTAATCTGCTAACAAACCACTTAAGCCCTTTCCCCTTGTTCGTATTCCGCCAGGCCACCGAGATTGATTGCGGCGGACGAGGCGAGTCCAACAACTGGATCGACTGCAGCTTGCCGGTATCCAGCTCTTGTCTAATACGGTGGCAAGGTAGATAGCCGACCCCTAATCCTTGACATTGTGCCTCGATTTTTCGCTCCATAGAAGGCACCACTATACGTGAGCGGCCATCCAGCAGCCCAGTAGAGCGAGCTGGCAGGTTGCGTGAACTATCCGCTACCACCACAGTGGGGTAGTCCTGAATGGCCGACAGGGGTAGCGGTTGCGACAATCGGGTCAGAGGGTGCCCGGCAGCAACGGCGAACTCGAACGGCACCAGTCCCAGCGCATGGGTTCCAAAACCTTGAGAAGGTGGCTCACCTTCAGCGCCAATCACAATATCACAGCGATCGTCATTTAATGCATCCCAGGTACCGCCAAGAACTTCTTCGAGCAACCGCACTTCCGTTCGCGGCTGAACTTCTTGGAAGGCTTCGATCAGATCGTAGATCGGTCCGCAATCCAATAGGGTGTCGACAGCGATCCGCAACTCCATCTCCCAGCCTTCAGCGGCTTGTTTGGCCAGCGCGGTCAGCTCTTCAGTCGCTATCAGGATCTGCCGCCCTTGCTCGAGAACCAAACGCCCCACGGCGGTCAGCTCTGCCTTGCGTCTGCTGCGGTCGAACAGTTCAACACCCAGATCTTCTTCCAGCTTATTGACCGTATAAGAAATAGCCGAGGGCACGCGGTACAACTCTTCAGCTGCAGCGGCAAAGCTGCGCCGGCGGTCAATGGCATCCAGAATGCGTAACGCATCCAAAGTAATGGGTGAATACATAGTTCAAATATTTTGATCTTTAAGATCAAAACTCTCCGTTATTTTTTTCAGAAAACCTTAAGTATAGTGCTTTCATAGATCAACAACACTGACTTTATAGAGGAATAAAACCATGAAAAACAATCTTATCAATCGCGTACTTACCACTAACAACAGCTTGGCTGGCCTGGCACTGCGTGTACCTGCCGGCATCATTTTCGCCGCTCACGGCGCCCAAAAACTTTTTGGTGCTTTCGGCGGTTACGGCCTGGATGGCACCGGACAGTGGATGGCCTCTATCGGTCTTGAGCCCGGTTACCTGATGGCGCTAGCAGCCGGTAGCGCGGAATTCTTCGGAGGCATTGCCCTGTTGCTCGGCTTGCTGGTACGACCTGCCGCCGCAGTCCTGGCGCTCACTATGTTGGTAGCAATCTTTGCAGTACACGCTTCCAACGGCTTATTCATGAGCAACAACGGTTACGAGTTCGGTCTGTCACTGCTCGCTATCTCCGTAGCGTTGGCTTTCCAGGGTGCTGGCGCTTTATCGATTGACCGCCTGCTAACCCAAAAACAAATGTCGACATCCGGTGAACCGGTGAGCCGACGTCAGACTTCTGCCTAACATTCATTTCAGGGGGAGGCTCAAACCTCCCCACAATTGAGGACACAAACATGCTTACCTTGCGACGCAGCCATGAACGCGGCCACGCACACCATGGGTGGCTGGATTCTCGTCACACTTTCTCTTTTGCAAATTACTACGATCCCCAGCACATGGGCGTTTCGGTCCTGCGCGTCATCAACGACGACTGGGTTAAACCGGGAGCCGGCTTCGAGACCCATCCGCACCGCAATATGGAGATCATCAGCTATGTGCTGGAGGGAAGCATCGAGCATAAGGACACCATAGGCGTTCACTCCACGCTGAAAGCCGGTGAGGTGCAAGTGATGAGCGCGGGCACGGGCACTCTCCATAGTGAGTTCAACCCCTCTGACTCCGAGGAACTGAATTTTCTGCAGATCTGGGTTCAGCCCAATAAAAATAGGGTAACACCCCGTTACGTTCAGAAGGACTATTCTGACGCCAAGGGCATCACCCTGATCATCTCACCCGACGGGCGTGATGGGTCGCTGCCAATTCATCAGGAGGCAAAGGTGTACAAACTCAGCCTGTCCGCTCAGGCAACTACTTTCGCCACAACCGAAGGGCGCACCTACTACCTGCACCTCGCGCGGGGCTCGTTGGAGGTTAATGGCACCCGCATGGAATCTGGCGATGGAGCGACCATCACGGAAGAAACTGCTATCAACCTTAAAGCGTTTGATCAGGCCGAAGGGCTGCTGTTCGAGCTGCCCTGAATCTGATTTATTGAAAACAAAAGGAGACAATAATGGGTCTGTTAATTGAAGGTCAGTGGGTAGACCGCTGGTACGACACCCAGTCCACAAATGGCCGCTTTATTCGGTCCGAATCACAATTTCGCAACTGGATTACCAAGGACGGACAGCCCGGTCCTACCGGCGAGGGTGGCTTCAAGGCCGAGCCAGGACGATATCACTTGTACGTATCCCTGGCTTGTCCTTGGGCGCACCGTACGCTGATTTTTCGTGCGCTAAAGGGGCTGCATTCTATGATTAGCGTCTCGGTGGTCAATCCGCTGATGGCGGAGCAGGGTTGGAGCTTCGACCCTGGTGAGGGCGTCACACCCGACACCCTGAACGGGGCACATCACCTGCACGAAATCTACCGCAAGGCCCAGGCTGACTATACCGGGCGGGTTACGGTGCCGGTGCTCTGGGACAAGGCGCGCAACACTATTGTTAGCAATGAGTCAGCAGAAATTATCCGCATGCTCAACAGTGCCTTCGACCACTTGGGAGCGATACCGGGCGACTTCTATCCGAAGGATCTGCAGGCCGAGATTGAAGAACTTAATGACTGGATTTACGACCAAATTAACAATGGCGTCTATAAGGCTGGCTTTGCTACTACCCAGGAAGCATACGAGCAAGCGGTCTACCCCCTGTTTGACACCCTCGACCAGTTGGAGGAGCGGCTATCCTCTCGACGCTATCTACTCGGGAATCGAATCACCGAAGCAGACTGGCGACTGTTTACCACCCTGATCCGGTTTGATGCGGTCTATCACGGTCACTTCAAATGCAACCTGAAGCGGATCGAGGATTATCAGAACCTTGCCGGATATGTTCGTGAGCTCTATCAGAGACCAAGGATAGCAGAGACTGTGAATCTTGCTCATATCAAAGATCACTACTACCGCAGTCACACCACCATAAACCCTACCGGGGTGGTACCAGTGGGCCCAGAGCAAGACTTTAACAGCCCCCATGGTCGTGAGCTCCTGCAGGGCAGCAAAGTCCAGATAAAACTACATTCTACAAAACACAGCCAAACGGAGGTTTTATGAACAACATTCTCATGATTAACGGCCATCAATATTATCCCTTTGCCGAAGGACGGCTGAACAACACGCTGTTTGAAAAGACGCAGGATTATCTCAAAGCGAAAGGCTACAACATCAAAACGACGATTTCGCAGGATGCATACGATGTCGAGGAAGAGCTTGCCAAACACCAATGGGCGGATGTCGTCATACTTCAAACACCTGTTAACTGGATGATGGTGCCATGGTCATTCAAAAAATACATGGATGAAGTTTATACCGCTGGCATGGGCGGAGCCCTCAGTAACGGTGATGGGCGATCAGCTGAAGCGCCAAAGGAAAATTATGGGGCAGGCGGCACCCTGACCGGAAAGAAATACATGATGTCCTTGACCTTCAATGCGCCGCAAGAAGCATTTAACGACTCATCGGAATATTTGTTCCAGGGAAAAAGCGTGGATGACCTCTTCTTCCCGATGCATATGAATTTCCGCTTCTTTGGCATGGAGCCATTGGAGACCTTTGCGTGCTTCGACGTGATGAAAAATGCTGATGTTGAAAAGGATTTCAAACGCCTTGATGTGCATTTGGAAAACCTTTTTGGCAACCCTGAGCTTTTAAAGAGAGCGAGTTAAAGATGAGTAAAAACATCTACACGATTGCTGTCTTGCAGACCAAAGGAGGCCGACTGGACGATTTAAAAGCCACACTGGAACCCTTGGCAGAAGCAACACGCAAAGAACCGGGGGCGATCGAATATTTCTTTGTGCATGACGAAAACCATCGCACGAACACCATTTTCTCCTACGAGAAATAGGAAAATGCGGGGGAGGCCAGGCACCGGAAAACTCCGCATCTAAGGCATGCCATTGAACTGATGAAAGACGTTCTCGAAGGCGAGCCTGTCGTTTATCGCGACCCCAAATTATTTAGAAACATCCCACACCAAGGGAGATATTATCATGAGCAAAACAATTCTGATTACAGGTGCAGGCTCCGGCCTCGGACGTGGAACCGCGCTTGGCCTTGCTAAGAATGGCCATAGGATTATCGCGACCGTTGAAAACTGGCCACAAGTGAGCCTGTTGATGGAAGATGCGAAGCAAGCCGGAGTCGAGCTGGTTGTTGAAAAGCTGGATTATCTCAACAAAGATGACCACGAAACCATTCTACGCAAATACGGCGAAGAGGTGGATATTTTCTGCCCAAACGCAGCAACGGGAGAAACTGGCCCAGTTGCAGAAATACCTGTTGACCGTATCCGCCACGTCTTTGAAGTGAATGTCTTCAATACGCTGGAACTGGCACAAGGATTCGCCGCCATTTTTGCCAAGCGCGGCCATGGAAAAATCGTCTTTACATCCTCTATCGCGGGCTTTACGACCTTCCCGTTTTTGGCGCCTTACGTGGCCTCCAAGCACGCTTTGGAAGCAATCGCGCAATTAATGCGCGAAGAGATGCAAGGCACAGGCGTCCAGATAGCGACGATCAATCCGGGTCCGTTCCGCACAGGCTTTAACGACCGCATGTATGACACGCTCGACCAATGGTACGATCCCGCGAAAAACTTTACCGCGGAACAACCGGTCCGTGACGTACAGGACTTGTTCGCTGGCGATGAATTGCAGCTAGATCCACAAGACATGATTGATTTCATGGTTGAAACAATCCCACAGAATGAGCATAAGTTCCGCAGTGTATTCCCTGAAAGCTTCATTGAGGATGTAAAAAAATATCAGGATAGTATTTGGGGTCTGCAAACCTCACCGGAACTGGCCAAGCAAAAGACAGCGTAATTTCAGGAGATAAACAATGAGCCTAACAAAACTTATGGCCGGGGATACCTTCCCGGCCATCAGCGTAAAATCCCTGGATGGAAAAGAGGTGACATTAGGTCGGCCTGCGGATGGCACGGATTGGCAAATGATCGTTGTCTACCGCGGTCGTCATTGCCCACTTTGCACAAAATACCTGAATCAGCTTGAAAACTATAAACAGCGGCTTTTTGAGACTAAGGTCGACCTTGTCGCCGTATCTGCTGATAGCAAGGAACAGTTAGAAAACCACCTTCAAAAGCTTGATGTCAGTTTTCCCATTTATCACGGCCTGACGCTCAAGCAAATGGAAACACTTGGCGTTTATATTTCCATTCCGCGCTCAGAAAAAGAAACGGACCATAAATTTGCAGAGCCTGGTTTATTCATCGTCAATGAAGAAGGCCATTTGCATGTGGTTGATATTTCAAACAACCCCTTTGTACGTCCAGAACTTGAACATCTTGCGTCCGGTTTGGAATGGATCAGAAACCCCGAGAATAATTATCCGATTCGTGGGACATACAAAAGCTAAAAGGCACAGCTGCCCCCCTACCCGTTTGCTGATTACCCCAAGCGGCAATATTTACAACTGAGGGTTCCCCAGCAAACGGGTAGGGATTCATAATGCCGTTTTGTGTCACTTTTAATTTTCCAAGTTGGACCCACTAAAATTCTAGTTTAAGGTATTAAACGATATAAAGCGCACAACAGATCACAGCAATATATTATTATTTAACAACAGGTTATGCCTATTTAGACCATACCGACATCATTTAATGACTTGTACAGGGTTAGCTTCAGGTGCGCTCGCAAGGGCGTGGAGGTTCAAGTCCTCTCCTGGGCACCATTATTTTCTGAAACCCTTTATTCATAGGGTTTTCACTTCAGCCAAACGTTCGATAACTCATATTGGTACAAAGTATGGGTACAAGATTTTGGCTAACTACATCCAGCAACGCCCCTCAGGCTATTACTTCCGCTACTCAATCCCTAAACGATTTCAATCAATCGTTACAACGCGCGAACTAAAATATTCCCTTCAGACACGCAGCCTGTCTATTGCAAAACGAAAGGCACGATCTATAGTTGTCAACCTTGAGCAATTACTCCAACGGCACCTACTAACCTACATGGAATTGACTGACGATAAAATCAGGGAACTAGTCAGACAGCACGTGAATGAAACACGTGAACACATTGAAGAACTACACCTGACTAACCCTTTATGCCCTGAGAGGAACACCGCAAATTTTGAAGCAGCGGTAATACTTCGGTCTGAGCATAACGATAATCTAAAGCGTTCAGAGTTCGACAAGACAACCAGAAATCACGCTCAAGATTTACTAGTCAACGCTGGCATAAACATCCCAACCAAAAGCCTGGAATTCAAAAAGCTGTGTAGAGAACTCACCCGCGCCTACGTAGAGCTAAACACCTATGCTCTAAGCCTTGCTGAAGGCCGTGACATGACAAGAGAGAAAAGCCATATAGCCACTCCTAAAACTATCACTACAGAGCAACAGACAGGCTCTCAAACGGTCTCAGCCAAACCTATCAGCCACTACACTGAGAGCTGGCTAGATAGCCTCAAAGCAAGTAAGAACATAAAAGAGAAAAGCCTCACTGAATATCGCACAGCCGTCAGGGATTTAACCTATATAATCGGCGATATTGAGGCCTCTAGAGTCAACTACGACAAAGCCTGTGAATTTAGGGATACACTCAAGAAAATACCCAAGCATCGTAACAAGATAAAAGCCTACAGAGACAAAAACAAAGAGGAGTTACTCGCCCTCAACGTACCCCCTAGAGAGTGTATCTCTGGCTCAACCATCGACGAGAAGCTAACCACGCTAAAGAGCTTCTTTAACTGGCTGAAAGCGAAGGAAGTCGTCGAGCGAAATCCTTTCGATGAGGTAACAATCACATATGAAAGTGAGAGCTACCCGCCCTACACCCACAAAGACTTGGAGGCTATATTCAACAGCCCTCTTTATATGGACTCACCTTATTCACGATTAGCCACAACTACCGCCTCCCACTGGTGGCTACCTTTAGTTGCTCTTTATTCAGGTGCCAGAGTCAGTGAACTGATACAAATGCGCCTCGAAGACGTTAAGACTATCGAGGGCTTTCTGACCGCAACCGTAAAGGAAGACAAAGAACACGACCAAGAAGTGAAAACTAAAGCAGGAAAAAGAACCTTCCCAATCCACCCCCAACTACTTGAACTAGGCTTCAAGCAATACATAGATCAACTGTCCAAAGCACAGCAAGAACGTGTATTCCCTGGGTTTCAATTAGGAACCCGCACTAAAGGCGAATACGCTTCAAAATGGTATGGTCGCTACAAGGAAAAACTCCCCCCATCGTTCAAGGCAGAGGGCAAAGTATTACATTCGTTTCGCCACACGTTCATCACTAACGCCTTGAACTCTCGTACTGACCTCAGGCACCTACAGCAAATGGTAGGCCACGAAAAAGGCTACAGCGAACTAATGGGGGCCACAAAGATTTATGACCATGGAGACACCACCCAAGCATTGTTTGAAAGTATTAAGAAACTAGACTTCAACGGCCTAGACCTTAATCACCTTACAAATGGATGGAAGAAACACAACCTCTACAGATAGCAACCAACCAAACCCTCAAGGAACGAACATGAAGCTCAAGCTACCCCTTTTTATACTTGCTGGATGCCTGTTTGCGAACTCCACAGCTTCAGCTGATAGCTTTTTTATCTCCCATTCTTGCTACAAACCTTCAAAGCCCTACTCATTCAATAACGAGTGGGAAGTAGAAGCGTTCAAAAGTGAGGTTGAAGACTACAAGCGCTGTATCAGTGACTTTGTCGAAGAACAAAACGATGCTGCCAGAAGACACCAAGAGGCAGCAGAAGAAGCTATCAGCGAGTGGAACAGTTTCGTAAACTATGAGTTATAACGCCCCAAAGAAGACAACTTTAGGGGTTACTTTCATTCTATTTCAGGCACCTGATTAATTAATAACAGCAACCTTACTCCATTACTTTTTACGCATTTATGCCATTAACAAAAATCACAAACCTCAGGAACCTTGAACTCGTTGAACGTATAGCGCAACTGGTTGATATAGATGCCCCCTTACCAGGCGTCTTTCGGTATGTCCTCACAAAAAACAATAACGAGTGGTCTCTGCTAATGGGAGTACTGACATTTGAGGAACTCGGTTCTGACAAGGAACACCAAGCTTGCTGGCACAAATACCCGAACTTCCAGTTTGTGTGCCGCCCCTTTGATGGGATAGTGCTATCTAAGCTGATGTATAGCCTCAACAACGATGGTTACCTTCCTATAGCTGATCTACCCAATCTTGGTCCGAAAAAAGACAACCTCAATTGGACTGAGTCCTTGACCCCAAGCCATGCAAGCAGAGATTCGTTTCCGGAGAGGTGTTTTTCTGTTCGGTTTAGCTCTGATGTGTATTGTGACGAGAGCAAATTAATCGCACACGACATGGACTTTCATGCATCTGCATTCGAGTATGTAAGAGAGTTTCTTGGGCTAGACAGATTTCATGGCTCCAGTGATGCTCGAAAAGGAGAGCTATCTATCAAAATCCCCGACCAGCGTGGGCATCTCACACTGTCCAATCGGGATATTCGCTTCCACTGCGGAACCACAGATAAGCTTTCGGTTGTCGGTGCCATTGATGGTAAACCTGTGACCTTAAAAAACCCCGAAGACACATTCGCCTTTGAGCATGAGAAAGCCTCCGACATGGAGCTTTGGCTGATAACTGACAGTAACGAAGTCATCGACTATCGCTCCACATCTGAGTGGGAATACCTCTACGACACACAAACAGGTGACAGCGACCTGACCGAGTTATTACAAATCATTTCTGGAGGGGAGAGCGAGCATTGTGAGTTTAAGCCGTATATTGAACTGGCCGCTAAAAAGAATAATAAGGTATGGGAAATCGATAAAACGGTGTGTGCTTTTTCCAACCATCAAGGAGGCAAGCTGTTTATTGGCGTCAATGACGATACACGTATTATCGGTATCAATGAAGGATGCCAGAAGTCTTACGAATGCGAGCCTAGAGAAGGAGTAGAGCGCTATTTAAAAGCGGTTACTAAAAGGTTGCAAGAGTCGCTGATTAAGAACCAGTGTTTCACTGCCTACCTGATAGAGCAAAACGAACTGTTTGTGTTGGTTATTGAAGTCCATAAAGCCAATGACTTGAATTATCTGCGACACAAAAACGAGGCCTACATTCGGCGCGGCGCCTCTTCACCGCAAATGACACTCGCAGAAGTTAAAGCTTTCAAAGCTGTAGATAACTCGTTGGGGCACGAACTTTATACCAATGAGCAGGGCATGATCTGAGTTATTTATTGATAGATACCCGCATGGTGTCATAAGCGATCAAGTTCAAACTACCATATTCAGCAAGGTTGATGATGCACGTTTATTTCACCACAAAAATCTGAGGGGGCAATCAATATTTAAAGTGCCTCACGCTCCCCCCTGCCCCTCAGAGCATCAACGATGTAATCACACAGACGCTTACCAAAAATAGCTCATACCGCAACATGAACTAAAACCACTACAATGACAGTCAGAGCTTCATCCAAAGTAACACAATAACATTCTGTTAATTAGAAACACCCCGTAATACTTGACTTCGCATGTTCAGCGCTTACTCTATGTAACAAAACCATGCAATATAACAACAGGAGTTACATTGAATGAATGAGGTAGAAGCAGTAAAGACCAAGGAAGAAGTCAGGGATGTAGAGCGTTACCTCAGAAAGCACGGCAGCGACCTCTACGCTGACCTCTGGCGTATCGGTGTAAACCTTGCACTACGTATTAGCGACCTCTTGGAGATACGATACGATGCCATCGACTTTGAACGCCACGAGTACCACACCATTGAAAAGAAGACTCGCAAGAAGCGTACTCTGAAGATCAACCAGACAGCCCTAGAAATCATTGAGAGTCGGCGTAAAGCAAACCTTGATGATACCTACCTGTTTCAAGTGCACAGCAACAGGACAGCCAGTGAATCCCCCAAGCCTGTCTCACGTGTCTCTGTAGCACGAAAGTTTAAGGAGGTCGGTGAGATCATGGGTGTACAGCTTGGGACTCACTCAATGCGCAAGTCTCGAGGCTGGGCCATGTATTCTGACGGGGTTCCAATTGAGATGATCGCCAAGGTTCTCAACCATTCCACTCCAGCGATAACAATGAGCTACTTGGGCATCACTAAAGCAGAAGTGTTACAGACCTACATCGACTATCAACTGTAGGAAATAATTAGGTCGAGGCTTATACAGAAAGCTACCTCAAATAATTAGGTCGTAGCTTAAGAAGAAACTAACAAAAACAATTAAGACGGAGCTTAAGAAGAAACACCAAGGAAACAACAAATGAAACTCATAAGAAAATCCCTTTGGCTGAAACCTGAATTCTGGACTCAAGTGAAGCTTGAAGCTGTTGAGAGAGACCTGAAGCCCAGCCAACTCATTGAAAAACTTTTAACTGAACAACTTACAAGCAGCCGAAGGAAGGCCAGTAATGGAAATAACGTTAGTGCCCATCGAGAGCATTAAGACAAACGAAAACCTACAACCAAGAAACCTACGACTTGTCACAGGTAAACACAGAGGCCCAGAAGAAAAGAAAAGCGAGAACCACATCCAGACACTCAGAGAGCTTTTGGAGTCATCAAAGCAAAAAGAACTAGACCCTATTGATGTAGCTGAGCTTGAGGGAAACCTAACAGTAGTCGATGGTCACCACAGACTGAAGGCGTACCAAAAGGCTAAACGAAAAGAGATACCCGTAATTATCTGCAACCTGGACATGAAAGGAGCATATTTAAGAGCAAGAACAGCAAACGCTGAAGGCAGAGCCCTTCCAATGCACAGAGAACAATGCAGCGAGGCCGCATGGCAGATATTGCTTAATCTAACGAATGGGGGAGCCAGAGAGCTACCTGAGCATTACTCAGTTAGAAAAATAGCTTCCTCAACAGGTGCCACCAAATCCACCGTAGGGAAAATGATACACAAAGCCAAACAATATGATGGCAAGTGGAAGTCAGAATTTCCCAAAGAAGCCTGTGACCCAATAACAGGCTACCCACACTGGAAATACGCTAGAGGTGAATGGTGGCGAGAAGGTAAGTTTTCTTGTAAAGATGAAGAGGCAAAACGTTTAGCTGAAATAACGCATATCAAAGACAAGCTGGGTAGCTTATTAAATCAATACAACAAACAATCATTCGTGGCTGCACTAGAAGAACTAGCCGAAGAAGAACGCATTGAGCGAGACGAAATACCCGAAGAGTTCGCCCCTGAGTTCTAACTGATAGCCTCAGGTGTCCCTAATGAGTTTACATGATGGACATATCTGTCCGAACGGGACGCCTGCCCCCCAACTTCAACTACGAGGTGACTAAAATTTAATCAATGCTAAACAACTTCAATCTTAATAATCAATGCGAAGTCACAGGCTGTTACACCCCCGCTTACAAATACAGCCGCTACTGCCAACGACACGCAAGACACCAGAACAGAACAGGCCACCCCACAAGAGGCAACCTGAAGAGCAACGAACTCAAGGATTGGCTCAGACTTGCCAAGGATGTATGTGAAAAGCACCCAGAGGAGATACAACTCCTGTCTCAATGGTTCAATGAGCAAATGGCTAACAGCAAACCCTACGACCCTTACATTCGCTCAAGAACACCCAAGACTACAGAGTTCAGGCTCAACCAATACCTATATAACCTGAAAAACAAAGACACGCCTGAAGTCACGCTTGTAGCCAGAACAGTAGCTGTGCTTTCTTATCAAGAATATGCCTTCAGAGAACGCTTTGGTAACTCTGATGAGTTCTTATACGTACAACTTGGGGGTGTGCTATTCAAGACTCGCTCACTGCCTGGTAAATGGAAAGTGGTTAGGGGCAAACACTTCATGGATAAACATGGAGACATGGCCTTGAAGCCGCGTAAAGCCTTCGGCAAGTCTGTCTATGCACAAAGTCAAAACCTACGCCCTACTATCATCCCTGAGGTTATCCAGAGGTATCAGAAACTAAGCATCAAGAGAAAACGCAATCACAGGTTGCATGGTGAGAACGATGGCCCCAAGAGAGCAATGGTGACTAAGGCCAAGAATCGTCCTCAGAGGCCAAGAGATGGTGTTATTTGGATTGACCCAAAGAATCCTCACAGACGCTACAGGTGGAATGAGTCAATGAGGGTGTGGGCACAGCTTGTTTAGAGCGACTTAAAAATACTATCTTCTACCCATTTTGCTACAATTGGGCAAGAGCATAGGAATATTAAGCTTCCAACCATAAAACTCGATCAAGGAAAGATTAGGTGCCATTAAAAAAAGAATACCCTGCTCTACTTGAAGCAGGCTTCCATGACATGACTCTTGAAGATGTTAGTGCTCTATGTGTAACACCATTCACTAATAACCGCAGAGGACATTTATTTCAGAACCTGATCACACTGCTCAATAGATTAAGTAGCTTGGGCTTAAAAGCCTCAGCCTGGATTGATGGCTCATTCGTTACTGAAAAGCCTGAACCTGATGATATTGACTTGGTTCTAATATTAAACTCGGAAAACCTTGAGGCACTAGACTCCATCATTGCGGAACAGATACTTTCTGAGCTTAAAGGAGCTAAAGTCCGCTACAAGTGTGATACCTACTGGACTACAGACTCTCAAGACAATATCGAGGGTAGAGCCTATTGGCGCGGCCTCTTCGGTTTTTTCAGAGACGAGAGCACCCCTAAAGGGATAGTAAGGGTGGAGCTTTAACATGATTGAGATGCAACGCTTACAAAACAAACTAAGTAAAGCGCGACGCCTACTAGAAAAAGACAAGGCTTTACTCAAAGACAAACCTGACAGCAAGTCAGCGAAGTTCAGCATGCTATCTTGGGAAAAGCATATCTCTGAGATTGAGCAAGAGTTACGTTTATTACAAAGAGAGAGAAACAAAGAGGTAATAGATTTTAGGCTAGCGGGCCTTCGTGTTGATAACGGTTCAATTCCTCTAGATATACTTGGCTCCCTAGCATCGAATCTATCAACCCTTTTTCTGAAGTCTGTCCATAAAATCAAATACGGCGAAGAAGCCCTCCGCGGGGTTTCCCCTGAAATAATTGAAGAAACCGATTTAAGGTTGTCTGGGCTGAGCTTTGGATCAAGCCGCTTAGCCATTTCCGGGAATGTATCTCCAGATTTAACGGGAGACTCTCTTCTCCAAACTGCCTTATGCGAAGTTTTCTCTGCCCTCAACTCCGAGAGTTTAGATCAGGCGCACACCCATTTACATAAACTTGGAATCAAAGCATCTAATAGCTTGATAGAAGTCCTAAGAACTTTAAACAAAAATGAAATGTCTGCTGACATCCAATGGGATAGTCCCATGGATAAAACATTACGCTGGAAAGCCAACCTCAGGGCTGTTGAAGACAAACTAAACCAGCTCGAGATAATCGACCTACAGGACACTAAAAGGCTTATTGTCAACGCAGAAGTTGAAATGCTAAGTCAGAGAGGGAAAATCGAACTGAGAGACTTATCCTCGAACAAAACAATCAAATGCAGCTACCCATCTTCAACCAGAGCCTTTGTCACCAATTTGAACCTAGGCGAGAAGAAAAGATTTCTTATTCTAGAAGAGGACTTCGTAAACAAAGCAACCGAAGCGATCAAGACCGAGTTTACACTCTTGGGTGAAGCCAGCGAGGACGATCCAATAAACCCTGAAGTTTCTAGCGAATAACCAAATAGAATGACTAAAACTTGTTTGGTACAATTTGGTACAAAGTCGGTTATCAAGCATCGCTGAAGCTCTTGAATCATGGCTCTCAGTGGGGGGTTACTCAAGTCCTCTCCTGGGCACCATACATAAGCAATTGCTTTAATTAGCAATTGCATCCAAAAAAAAAGGCCGACATCCTTTGATCAGGAATCGGTCTTTTTTTGTGCCTACTCCCAAGAAACTTTAATCACCTCATAATGGACGCACTGGCACTTTTAAACCCAATGATTAAAAATCAAAAGTGGATGTAAGTTGTAATATAACAGCTTCACTACCCACAAAGCACATTAGCCAAAACTCTCCTTTCCCCTATTCAGCAAACACAACAAGGAATATCCGACCACTTAGTTGTGTATTGGGGAGAAGTGTATTGTTGCCGCATATACCAAGGCTTGCTCACTCCCTGCGCGCCTAAAAAAACAGTCCCCCTGCCTTCTTCTGAGTTGATCTTATCAATGATCGCCATGAGTTTATCGGTTTTTACAGGCTGCCCTCTATGCCATAGGTCAAGCTGGTAGTGCTTTCTGTCAGCAATTTCAATCAACCCCACCCCTGCCTTTAAAAACGCATGACCTTCACTGTAGAGTCTTGTTGCTGTCTTTCGAGCGACAGAAGTTATCAGCCTTGTATCGTCGGTTGGGTACGGCAGTTGCGCGACATCACTGACCGAGTGGTAATTAGACTCAAAAGGCGATGTATGCATAAATACATGCATGGCTGAAACGAGATGCTTTTGCGCCCGTAATTTCTCGGCTGCGCGCGCTGAATAAAGTGATACCGCCTCCAATACTGGCTTTAGAGTTCGCGCTTTATTCCCGAATGATCGAGTGCAATAGATTTGTTTCTTGGCAGGTGGCAACTCTTCCAGCTCAAGGCAAGGTCTACCGTTTAACTCTTCAATGGTGCGCTCAAGGCAAACATTTGAACGCATTCTAACCATTTTTGTATTGGCACGGGCTAAGTCCCATGCAGAGTGGATATTTAGCTCCGCAAGCCTTGCCGCCATACGTTTTGCGACACCCCAGATCGCAGTTACAGGGACACGCCGTAATACCCACTCCCATTTATGCGGCTCATCAAGCACACAGACACCGCCAAGCTTTGGTATTTTCTTAGCTGTCCTGCTTGCCATTTTTGCCAGTGTTTTAGTCGGCGCAATTCCCACCCCCACAGGCATTCTTGTGTCTTGCCAGACGCGGCGCTTTATCTCCTGACCATAATTACCCATATCCCCTTGCATGCCTTTCAGGGATAAAAACATTTCATCAATACTGTAGACCTCAATATGAGGGCTAAAGCCCTGCAAGGTACTCATGACACGGTTGGATAAATCACCATACAGCGGATAATTGGACGAAAAGATAGCGACATTGTTTTCTCGTAATAGATGCTCAACTTTAAAGAACGGCTGAAGGTCTCCAATACCTAAAGCCTTGGCTTCTTTAGAGCGCGCCACAACGAAACCATCATTGTTAGACAACACAACGACTGGTTTACCTCTCAAACCAGGGCGAAAAACCTGCTCACAGCTTGCATAGAAGCTATTGCAATCAACGAGAGCAAACATTGTGATAACGAATGGAACTGGTGACGACCCCTTCCACCTCAAATTCAGCCCACTCTTTGATCGGAATCGGAGGGTATTTATCATTTGCAGAAAGCAACCTCTTCCCTTGAATATCGAGCTTTTTACACGTTAGCTCGCCGTCTAATACAGCTAGGACAACATCTCCGTTTTTAGGGGTAATGGCGCGATCAACAATGAGGGTGTCTCCATCAAAAATACCAAGCCCATTCATGGAGTGACCGGATACACGACAGTAAAATGTTGCCGCCGGATGCTTTATAAGATGCTCGTTTAGATCAAGCTTCCTATCCATATAATCATCCGCAGGGCTTGGAAAACCTGCCTGAACATGAGATAAGAAATACGGAGCATGGAATACTGACTCGCTTTCATGGGAGGCGAGAGGGATAATTTTCACGACAACAAACACCTGTATAAATATACAGCTATTATGTGTGCTAACTTTGCTTTAATCAAGAAGGACGGAACAGCAACATTGGTACAAAGTGTGGGTACAAGAAATGGGCACGCACATC
>Ga0070727_10002865_pt1 | contig 16146 bp, 12 predicted proteins | sample tdAd472_FD_66722 | JGI IMG/M metagenome (GOLD analysis project Ga0070727, IMG submission 66722) | Marine sediment microbial communities from the Atlantic coast under amendment with organic carbon and nitrate - tdAd47.2 | ecosystem: Environmental > Aquatic > Marine > Coastal > Sediment | place...
CCTTCGCTCCGGCGCTGTGTGCACTCTTCGACTGCAAGCTGTCGCCGGTGAGTCGGCGGGGGTGAGTGCACCCAGAGCCTCCGCTCAGGGACACCCCGCCCCCCTCCGCCTGGCTGGAAGGCCAACTAATCCATATCACGAACCACCCAGCCCTGGGCGCGTTCGGCCCGCGCGGTGAGGCGCGCCGGCTTGGCATGGCCCCCCGTCGCGTCGGGCCGAACACGCCGGGCTAACCACGTGGTCGATGGTCGCGAATACATACACCCGTGCGGCGGCGTGGCAAACCGATCCGCTCCGCCTTGGCGAATCGGATCGCTTCGCCTTGGCAATCGGATCGCTTCGCCATGGCAAGTCGGGTCGCTTCGCCTTGGCAGGTCGGGTCGCTTCTTCGCCTTGGCAAGTCGGGTCGCTTCTTCGCCTTGGCAAGTCGGGTCACTTCGCTGTGGCGGATCGGCCTGGCCGTGGCTCGGGAACGCGGCGTTCTCCAACGTAGGCGGGGTTCACCCCCGCCCGAGATCTGCTCGGTGCGGCTTCGACCGCGCGGAGCTAGTGCATGAAGTAGGGCGGGCGGACCCCACACACGCCGACGATCACCAGCAGCGCCCCGGCCAACGCGGCCGCCACGCGATCCCCCGCGACGCCGCGCTCGGTCGGGGGCACGTGCAGCCGCCAAGCCAGGTCCACCAGGAACACCCCCCAGGCGAAGCTGCCGCACACTTGCACGAAGGGTGCGGCCGTCGAGACACGGGTGGAGTCGAGCAGCGCCACCAGAGCCGGGCGGAGCTGGTAGCCCAACGCGGCGAAGGCGACGAGCAAAAGGGACGCAGTGACGACCGCGGACAGCGCGAGCGCCCCGCACACGTCGGCGGTCCGACCCCGGTGCACCCGGGGGGCCCCCGGCCCAGACGCCGTGAGCCACGCCAACCAGGCGGTCAGGCCCAACCCAATCAGGATCACCTCCCACCCCTCTGCGGCCTCGAGCGTGGCCGGAGCCTCGTAGACCCAAAGGCTCGTCGTGCTCGGCACCTCGATCGTCCACGCCCCCTTGATCCCCAGCACGATCAAGGTCAGCCAACCCGCCGCCGCGCCGCCCGCGAACCAATACCTCAGACCCATGCCGCCTCCCGTGGGTTGCCTGGGCGGGGCAGAACGCCTGCCCCACCCAGGGCGGGGTCGGGGTGCTCGAGAAGGTGTCCACCGACCCTGCGCAGACGAGGCTAGGGAATCGGCCGGGTCGACCTGTCCGCGCGACGTGGGAGCGAGGTCAAGCCTCGTCAAGACGGCGGAGGGGGGGCCGGGCTACCCGGGGATCAGCCGAGGATCTTCTTCCACCAGGACGAGCCCTTGATCCGGGCGTCGTCCTTCATGGAGGTCGAGGTCGGCCGCGGGTGGCGCAGGAGGTCGCGCACGACCCGGGGGTCGGTGAGGTCGCGGTGCCACCAGTGGGTGCAGCAGTCGGGGGTTTCGCTCGCGAGCACGTGACCCTCCGCGACGCCGAACAGGTAGACCGCCCAGCGCAGGTAGCGCGAGAGCTCGTCGCCCTCGGTCAGGTGCACCGCCTCGCGGATCGCGAGGATCCCGCGGGGTCGCGCGTGATCGCCTCCCCAGAACGCGGCGCCGACCTCGGCCACCCAGCTGTCCGTCGAGTCGAGCCCGGCCCGCTCGAGGGCCTCGGCGTAGACCGCGCGGTCGACCCCAGCCTGCTCGGCGTGAACCACCAGCCGATCGACCAGCGCTCGCCGCTCGGGCAGCTCGAGGCTGGCGAACCACTCGCCGAAGCTCGCGAGGTCGATCCCCCCGCGCACCAAGCGGTTCATGCGGATCAAGTCCGCCAACTCGACCTTGACGTAGTCGTCGACGCGTTGCATGGACCCAGCATCGCAGACCGAGGCATCCGTGGCCAGCAAGTCGGTGGGGTGACTTGCAGGGCAACGCGCCGGCGCACCGCGCGCGCGACCCGGGTCGACCGTTTTGGATTCCCCCGCAGAACGGTGAACCAAGGGCTACGCTGAAGGGAAGCCCGAGTGTGGACGACGCTCGTCATGACTGAGTCGGGTAGACCCTGGAGCAGCGCATGACCCCCCCCGACCGCACCCCCTCTCCCCGTGATCCGTCCGAGCAGCGGGACGACAGCGACGAGGCGATCGACGACGGACGGCGCGTCAGCGACCGCGAGCGCAGCGAGCGTCGCGACGTCCACGACCGCACCCGGCAACACGCCCGGGGAGGGAGGCAGGCCCACGCCGGCCTCGACCGCGAGCGCGCCGAGGACGACGCGAGCCTGGTGGGAGAGCGCGGCCTCGGAGACCGCAGCCGGGCCCAGGAGCGCGCCCGCGCCGACGCGGCGTCCCGGCGGCAAGACGCCCTCCTGCAGGCCTCCGAGGATCGGCTCGACGACGCCCGCGAAGAGGAGGACGCGGCCGCGCTCGAGCGGCGCAGCACCCTGCGAACGGCGAGCAGCGAACTGGCCCGTCTGGACGCTGCGCTGACGGCGATCAAGGCCCGCACCCAGCCCTCCGACGCCGAGCTGACCGCCGAGGTCGACGTCGCCGTGACCTGCGCCGGACGCCTGGGCCGCGCCCTCGCGCGGGCCCTGGACGCCGAGGACTTTCGCGGGGACTACCACGACGTCGGCGGCAGTGGTTGAGCGAGAGCGGGTCCGAGGTCGCCGCCCGCCAGCTTCGCGTGGACGCGCTCGAGCGGTTCCGGGCTAGCTCGGGGGGACCTCGCGCAGCAGCTCGCGGATCGCGACCACGTCGGGCTGCAGCACGCGGTCGTCGGTCACCGGCTTCACCCCGCGCTCACGGATCAGGGCCACCGCCTTGGCCACCCGCGCGCCGGGCTTGAGCGGGGCGCGGAAGACCAGGCCCTGAGCGGCGGCGAAGACCTCGATCGCGATCACGTGCAGCACGTTCTCGAGCACCTGCGCCGCCTGGCGCGCGGCGATCGTCCCCATGCTCACGTGGTCCTCGGAGCCGGCGCAGGTGGGGATCGAGTCGGCGGTGGCCGGGTGGCAGAGGACCTTGTTCTCCGAGACCAGCGCCGCCGCCGTGTACTGCGGGATCATGAACCCCGAGTTGAGCCCGCTGGACTCGACGAGGAACGGCGGGAGGCCGTTGGAGAGCGCCTCGTCGACCAGCTCGGCGACCCGCCGCTCGGCAATGTTCGCCACCTCGTGCAGCGCGATCGTGAGGTAGTCCATGACCATGCCCACGGGCTCGCCGTGGAAGTTGCCGCCGCCGTAGACCTTCTCGGCCAGGCGCTCGGCGACCTCGGGCTGGGCGAGGAACGCGGCGTAGCCGTCGACGGTCACCTGCTCCCAGCCGCCCGGGGGCTCGGGCGGGAACAACAGCGGGTTGTCGGTGGCGGAGTTGATCTCGACCTCGACCACCTCGCGGGTGTGCTCCAGCGCGCGGTGCGCGCAGGCCAGCACCTGGGGCGCGCAGCGCAGGGAGTAGTCGTCTTGCACCGGCGGCGCCGCCGGGACGGCGTGGGCCAAGGCGCCTACGGCGCGGTAGACCGACTCGATCGCCATCGGCACGTCGACCACGTCGTCGTCGTTGAGCGCCTCGAGCAGGTGCGTCGCCCGCCGACGGAGCGGGGTCAAGAGCTTGCCGAAGGTCTTGATCTGCTGGCGGTCGCTGGCCCCGCGGTGCTCGGCAATCGCCGCGGGGACGGCGGCCCCCGGGTCGCTGGGGACCCACGCCTCGAGCGCCTCGAGCAAGGCCACCCCCTGCTGGCGCACGCGGGCGATCGCCTCGCGCTCGCTGGCCTCGGGGGTGCTGAGCTCGGTCCGCTCGAGCTGCTCGTCGGCCTCGCCCAGGTAGCGGCGCACCCGGCGCAGGCTGGCAGTGTTGAGCAGCACGTCGAGGATCTCGCTGCCGTCGGTGTGGCCAATGATCCGCGCCGCGGTCGCCGCCTGGTGCGAGAGGTCGCGCACCCCGTGCAGGTCGGGGTGGAACGCGTGGCGCACCCCGCGCTGGGCCTCGAGGCTCATGGCGCAGGCCAGCTCGGCCCAGGCCATGCCGCGCCCGGCGTCATGGAGCACCAGGCAGGCCAGCGCGCTCATGACCTGGGTCCCGTTGTTCAGCGCGAGGCCCTCCTTGGCCTGCAGCGACACCGGACGGAAGCTCGGCGCGTCGACCCGCGCCGCCGCCGCCCAGTCGACCTCGGCCACCGAGACGAAGTCCTCCTCACGGGCGGCGCGCACGAAGCCCTGGGGGTCGTCCGCGCGGCGCTTGTAGACCCTGCCCTCGGGGTCGCCCATGACCACCAGCGCCAGGTGGCTCAGCGGCGCGAGGTCGCCCGAGGCGCCCACCGAGCCCTGCTCGGGCATGTAGGGGAACAGCCCGTCGTTGATCAGGGCGACCACCGCCTCGAGGGTCGCGAGCCGGATCCCGGAGTGCCCGCGGCAGAGGGTGTTCGCCCGCAGGAGCATGGACGCGCGGACCACGTCCTCGCCGAAGGGCGGGCCCAGCCCGCAGGCGTGGCTGCGGATCAGGTTCGCCTGCAACTTCTCCAGGTCCTCCTGGGCGATCGACACGTCGCGCAGCTTGCCGAACCCGGTGGTCAGGCCGTAGACCTTCTCGCCGCGCTCGACCAGCTTCTCGACCATCAGCCGGCAGCAACGCACACGGGTCTGGGCCCGCGCGCCGATCGATACCCGGGCCCCGTGGCGGGCCACGGCGACCACCTGCTCCACGGTCAAGCCCTCGCCGTCGAGGACGACCTCGTCAATGGTCTCGGGGCGCACGTCTTTCGAATCTCGCATAACCCCGAAAGGTAAGGCCCCGGACCTGCTCTGGCCAGTCGGTGCCGGCCGCGGGCATTCCGCGACACCCCGCTCCCCTGCTATCGTCTGCCGCCCTGGAGGCAACACCCCCATGACCGTGCGCACCCGAATCGCACCCAGCCCCACCGGCGACCCCCACGTGGGCACCGGCTACATGGGGCTGGTGAACATGGTCCTCGCCCGCCAACACGGCGGCCAGTTCCTGCTGCGGATCGACGACACCGACCGCACCCGCTATCGGGCGAGCTCCGAGCAGGCGCTGTTCGACGCGCTGCGCTGGCTGGGGCTGGAGTGGGACGAGGGCCCGGACAAGGGCGGCCCCCACGGGCCCTACCGCCAGAGCGAGCGCACGGCGATCTACCAGGAGCACGCCCAGCAGCTGGTCGACAGCGGCCACGCCTACCGCTGCTTCTGCACGACCGACGAGCTGGCCCAGCGCCGGAAGGAGGCCCAGGCCGAGAAGCGCGACTTCCGCGGCTACGACGGCACCTGCCGCGGCCTCGACCCCGCCGACGCCGCCAAGCGCGCCGGCGAGCCCCACGTGATCCGCTTCAAGTGCCCGGACGACGACGGCGCGACGGTGATCCAGGACTTGCTGCGCGGGGCGATCGAGACCCCCAACGCCCAGCTCGACGACAAGGTCCTGCTCAAGGCCGACGGGTTCCCCACCTACCACCTGGCCTCGGTGGTCGACGACCACCTGTTCGAGATCACGCACATCATTCGCGCCGAGGAGTGGATCGCCTCGGGGCCGCTGCATCAGCTCTTGTTCCAGGCCTTTGGCTGGGACGTGCCCGTGTTCTGCCACATGCCCCTGATCCGCAACGCCGACAAGTCGAAGATCTCCAAGCGCAAGAACCCGACCTCGCTGCTCTACTACCGCGACGCCGGCTACCTGCCCCCGGCCCTGCTGAACTTCCTCGGGCTGCTCGGCTGGGGCGGCCCCAAGACCGCCGACGGCGGCAACCAGGAGATCTTCAGCGTCGAGGACATGCTCGAGCACTTCCAGCTGGAGAACCTCAGCCTCGGCGGACCCGTGTTCGACCTCGACAAGCTGCGCCACGTGAACTCGGTCTACCTCCGCCGCCTCGACCCCCCGGCCTTCGCCCAGAAAGTGCGCGACTACCTCGTCGGGGACGAGGGCTTCCTCGAGGCGCTGGTGCCCCTGGTCAGCCCGCGCATGGAGACCCTCGGGCAGTTCCTCCACGTGGCCGACTTCTTCCTCTCCGACGTGAGCCACGTGCACCCCGACGACCGCAAGCTCAAGGCTGGCGCCCCCAAGCGCCCGGTCGACGGCTTGATCCCCGAGGGCCAGGAGCCCGAGGAGGCCTGGTACGCCATGCGCGAGCTGCAAGGGATCCTCGAGCGGCTCGACAGCTGGACCGCGGCCGAGCTCGAGCAGGCCCTGCGCGCGTCGGAGACCGGACAGCGCACGGCCCTCGAGCTCAAGCACCTGTTCATGGTCCTGCGGGTCGCGATCAGCGGCCGCAAGGAGACCCCGGGTCTGTTCGAGTGCCTCGAGGTGCTCGGCAAGTCGCGCGTGCTCGGCCGGGTCGCGGACGCCATGCGCGTCCTCCCCGCCCCGGGGAAGAAGCGGCTGAAGAAGCTCGACAAGGCCCGCGACGCCCGCCTCGCCGAGGCGCCCGAAGCCTGAGGCGCAGGCGAACGCCCCCATTGCACCCCGGGACCGGCTAGCACGCTGGTTGGGATCCAAGTAAACTCCGAAGGGGACTGGGAGATCACTGGAATCATGAGCTTTGCGGCAAACGTCGATGCCAAGGCAGGAGAGGCCCTGGTCGTGTTCAACGACCTGCGGGGCGTGCTCCGTGAGCTCGAGATCGACGCCCGCGCGGCGTCGAACAACGAGCTCCGCGCCGAGTTCCAGGGCGACGCCCAGTACGACCCGATCAAGGTCCGCTTCACGTTCCCCGAGCGTTACGGGATCGTGGCCGTGGAGGGGCTCCTGCTGAGCCTCGCTGGCGACCCCAGCGAGGAGCTGCGGCTGGCGGTGAACTTCCTCAATCAGGAGCTGCAGGGCCTCAAGCTCTACGTCCAGGGCGACAGCGAGCAGAGCGACGTGGTGATCTCGGCGAACCTGATCCCGACCCTCGACTCGTCCCCGACGCTGCACCCGCGAGAGGTGCAGCAGGCGCTGATGGCCCTCTGCGCCCACAAAGCGATCTTCGCCGGCCCGCTGGAGCGGGTCCAAGGCGGGCACCCATGGCGCTTCGTTCGCGACGCCATGAAGGCGCTGAAATAGCCGGGAGGTAGCGAAGCGTGAGCCTCGAAGACCAGGTCATGACGTGCCTCTCCGGCGAGGGGCTCCCCACCTCCTCGGACCGCGGAGCGGTCACCTGCGACCTCAACGGCCTGCACGTGTCGCTGTGGTGCGACGAGGTCCAGCGCACGATCAAGGCCGAGGCGAGCCTGCACTATCCGGTCGACGACTTCTCGCCCAGCCTCGCCGCGGCCCTCGACTACCTGAACAAGAACCGCGCCGGGGTCACCTACGCCTACCGCGAGGCGCACCGCGACCTGATCGCCTCGTGCGCCTGGTCCTCCCCCAACCGCGACCCCAGCCCCAACCAGCTCTACTTGCTGGTGGGCCTGCTGGGGCAGGCCTTCGAGCGTGACGGTGGCCAGCTGGCCGGCGTCGCCGAGGGCGAGCTGAGCTGGGAGGACCTGGCCCAGGACCCGCAGCGACGCGCCGCTCAGCTGCAGCCCTTCGCCGCGCGCGGACCCCGCACCGAGCAAGGCACCGCGCGCTGGCAGTCGTTCATGGGCGACGAGGACTCGCCCGCGCGACCCACGGGTCGCAGGCCAAGCTCCAAGCACGTCCGTGGGCCGAGCGCCAAGCTCAACCGCAGCAGCATGCCCACCCGGCGCCTCGAGGAAGGCCCCGAGGAGGTCCCCACGCGGCGCTTCCGCTCCGGGGACGACGAGCGGGTCAGCACCGGCGGAAGCGGTCTCTCGCGCAACGCGCTCCAGATCGCGGTCGCCGAGGCCGACTCGGTGCGCCCTCCGCCCCAACTCAACTACCACCGCGAGTCGATCTTCGCCCGCCTCACGCGTCTGATCGTATGGCTGGCCGTCATCGGCGCGGTGGGCTACCTGCTGTGGGTCTTCTTCATTCAACCCTTCGTGCCCAACGACTGGAAGCAAGCGTTCTACCAGTGGTTCGAGGCCAAGGTCATGGACCCCCAGGAGATCCTCCAGCGCGACCGCGCCCTGAAGCAGGCCGGCCCGGAGCTCCTCCGCGAGGAGCTCAACAACCCGCTCGAGGACCCGGCCGAGAGCCAGAAGAACATCGACCGCTCGGTGGCCGCGGTCGGCGACGGGCTCGCCAAGCTGCTCGAGGACCAGCTCGTCGAGTCCACCGACAACGTAGCGCGCGGCCGCTACTACAAGCTGTGGGACAAGAAGGGCTTCGGCACCCCCGAGGGGGTGATGCGCCTCTTGAAGCGGCTGAGTGAGACGCCGATCCAACGCCCGGGTGACGACCCCGTTCAGGGGCCGTTGCTCGATCAGATCCTCAGCGGCGCCGTGCGCGACCCCGCGGTGATCGAGGCCCTGGCGTGGGCCAAGGACGACGTGTTCCAGGCCTGCGTCAAGCGCCTGGGCCGCGACGAAGAGAGCATGCTCGAGGAGCGGGCCGAGGCCCTGGCCGGGGTCCTCGAGCGCGACACCGACCAGCAAGACGTACTCCTCGCGCTGATCAAGACCGGGAAGGCCCCCGCCGACAGCGCCCTGCGGCTGCTCGAGGGCCGCGGCGCCGACTGGGCGCGGCTCCAGGGTCGCGAGGAGATCATGCGCTACCTCGCCAACCAGCAGATCTCGATCGACTCGGCGTTCAACAGCGAGAAAGAGGACGTGTGCCTGGTGGCGCTCGAGCTAGCCCTCGAGCACGGCTCGGAGGGAACCCTCGCGCTCTTGACCGGGCTCATGCGGGACCACCCCATCGACGCCGTGCGCGCCGCCGCGCTGGAGGCCTTGCCCAGGCTTGGACCCGAAGCCGCGTGGCCCTTGACCGAAGAGCTGGCGCTCCCCGACGTGCCCCCGGAGCGGCGCGACGCCGCACGCAAGGCGCTCCGCTCGATCGCCCACCACGAGGCGGCCAACGTCCTGCAGGGGCACCTCAAGCCGAACCACTCCGCGCGCGAGCGCTACCTGGCCGTGGTCGGGCTAACCGAGATCAAGGGCACCCCAGGGGTGAACGTGCTGGTCGAGGTGGGCCTCAAGGACCCCGACCACCGCGTGCGCCTGCGGGTCCTGCGCGCGCTGGACAGCCTCAAGGGCGAGCTGAAGAACTCGGTCCGCCGCGGGATCTCCTTCTACCGGGAGCTCGCGCTCACCGACGAGAACGAGAAGGTCCGCGAGGCCGCGGCCGCGCTCTACAAGTTCTTCACGAAGCGGGATCCTCGCTGAGGTCTTTGACCTCAGCGAGGATCCCGCTTCCATGAGTGCTCCAGGGGGCCTCTCCGAGGCCCCCTCGCCGTCGCAGCAAAGCTGCGAGGGCTCACCTCGCCGTCGCCAGCAAAGCTGCGAGGGCTCACCCCCAACGGGCCGCTGGCGCGCGCGACCCCCAGTAGGATCGCAGGACCAAGAGGGTCGGCCCCCTCAACGCAGCAGCGGCTGCACGTCGAGGGGCAGGCTGCCGCGCTCGGGGTCGAGCTCCAGCGGTCCGTCGCGGTAGACCACCGCGCCCTGCTCGTCGATGGCGAAGGCGCGCCCCACCCCGTCGAGGGGCGTAGCCACCCCCAGCCAGCGCTGGCTGGGGTCCTCGCGCAGCGGTTGCACTTCGAAGCTGTAGCCGTCGCGCAGCCCGCTGATCAGCTCGGGGTCGAGCAGGCCCAGGTCGCCGAGCTGGGTCAGGCTGGCGTAGGCGGGGTTCTCGCGGCGCCACTGCTCCTGGGCCTGGCGAATCAACTCCAGGCCGGCCAGCGCGCGCTCCTCCCCCAGCTGCTGGCGCAGGGCGCGCGCCTCCGGGTAGAGCAGGGCCACGACCCCGCCGCTCCCCAGGCAGAGCAGCGAGAGCACGGCCAGCGCGAGGATCAACGCCGAGCGGTGGAGGCGCCCCGTGTCATCACGGCTGGCCGCGGGGTCGGGGCGGAGCGCGAGGCGGCAGTTCAGACAGCGACGCGCGACCCGCAGCACGGGTTCGTGGCAGCGAGGGCAAGGGGCGCTGGCGAACATGGCCCCATTTGGCCTGCTGGGCGCCCCACGTCAAGAGCCCGCGCCCGATTCCCCGGGGAGCAGACCCTGCTCGCGGTAACGCCGAAGGCGACGGTAGAGGGTCGCCACCCCGATCCCCAGCTCGTCCGCGGTCTGGGCGCGGTTGCCTCCGTTCGCAGCCAGGGCCCGCAACACGTGCTCGCGAATCACGTCCTCGAGCGGGCGGCGCGCGCGCCCGGAGCGGGCCGGTGAGGGCCGCGCCGGAGACCCCGCGCGGACCTCGGGAGGCAAGTCGCCGATCTCGATCCGGGGGCCTGCCGCGACCACGACTGCGCGCTCGAGGGCGTTCTGCAGCTCGCGCACGTTCCCCGGCCAGGGATAGGCCAGGAGCGCGTCGACGGCGCCGGCGCTGAGATCGCGCGGAGGGCACCCCAAGCGCTCGGCGACCTCGGCCACGAGGTAGTGAGCCAGAGGCAACACGTCAGCGGAGCGCTCCCGCAGGGGCGGAATCCGCAGCTCGATCACCTTCAGCCGATACAGCAGGTCCTCGCGAAAGCGCCGCTCCTGGACCTCGTGTTCGAGCTCACGGTTGGTGGCCGCGACCACCCGCACGTCGATCGCGCGCGAGGTGTTCTCTCCCACCCTGCGCACCTCGCGCTCCTGGAGCACCCGCAGCAGCTTGACCTGGGTGCCCAGCGGGAGCTCCCCGACCTCGTCCAGGAACAACGTCCCCGCGTGGGCGGCCTCGAACAGGCCCACTCGCCCCTGGGCAGCGCCCGTGAACGCGCCCTTGGCGTGACCGAAGAGCTCGCTCTCGATCAGGGTCTCCGAGATCGCGCCGCAGTTGACGGCGAGGAAGGGGCCGCTGCTTCGCGCCGAGCTCTCGTGCACCAGCCTCGCGACCCGCTCCTTGCCCACGCCGCTCTCGCCGGTGATCAGGACCGTGGTGTCCACCCGCGCCGCCCGTTGCGCGAGGTCGAGCACGGCGCACAGCTCCGAGCTGCGCGCGACCAGCCCTCCAGGGCCAATCGCGTCGCGGTCCACGGCGCTTAGCCGCTGGCGCGTGCTGCGCAGCCGCCGCTGGAGGCGCCGCAAGGCGTCGCGGGTCGTCTTGAGCGAGGCCTCCAGGCAGTCGCGCTCGTAGAACACGAGGTGCGGCTCGAGCTGCTCGCCCCACTCGGCCCGGAAGCGCGCCTCGAACTTGCACACGGGATCGCCACGCGCGACGCACTGGGTCTCCACCGCGTACAGCTCGGCGTCGTTACACCGGCTGAGGTAGCCCGACGCGAACCCGGTCAGCGACCAGCACACGGGCTCCTCGCTCCTCCCGCGCTGGACCAGGTGCTGCTCGGCTTCGTAGGAGTCGTGCCAAAGCGCCTCGGCAAAGGCTCGCCCGGACTGTCCCTGGCCCGGCACCCCCTCCACCAGCACGAGCCCCTTGAGGGTGTGCAGGCGGCCACCGGCACGTCGCCACTCCGCCGGATCGTCCCAGGGGAAGGCGTGCTGCAAAGACTCGGCGGTGCGCCACCCGTGGGCGAAGCCAAAGCGCGTGAGCACTCCGCGAGCGCCAGCGTCGCCCAGGGTCTCGATCAACTCCTGGCGCAGGAGCCCGAGCGCGGCCACGTCGAAGATCGCCGCCCGCTCTCCAGCGAAGCGGAGGATCCCGCCCTCCGGGTGGACGTGGAGCAGGGACTCCAAGCGAAGGTCAGCGGCCTTCATTGAACCTCGTCACGATCCTCGATCGCATATCAATACGATAGCGCACAATGCTGAATCGATCGATCTTATTGATAGCCACGCTTCGTTTCGTCCAGTGCAAAAAGGACTTATGCCAAGCTTGGATTGGTCCGAAACCTGCACTACGTTGCTCCGAAAGGAGACTTCACCATGATCACACTGCGCAAGGCCGACGAGCGAGGCCACGCTGACCACGGCTGGCTCGACACGCACCACACGTTCTCGTTCGCGGGGTACCAGGACCCCAATCACATGGGCTTTCGGGCGCTGCGCGTGATCAACGAGGACCGGGTGCAGCCCGGGCAGGGCTTCGGCAAGCACGGGCACCGCGACATGGAGATCCTCTCGATCGTGCTCTCCGGCGAGCTCGCCCACGAGGACAGCCTGGGCAACGGCTCGGTGATCCGCCCCGGAGACGTGCAGCGCATGAGCGCCGGCAAGGGGATCCTCCACAGCGAGTTCAACCACTCCCAAACCGAGGGCGTGCACTTCCTCCAGATCTGGATTCAACCCGAAGCGAACGGGATCGAGCCTGGCTACGAGCAGACGCACGTCCCCCGCGACGAGCGGCTGAACCGCTTGCGGCTGGTGGCCTCCCGCGACGGACGCGACGGCTCGCTGACCGTCCACCAGGACGCCTCGGTCTACGCCTCCGTGCTCGAGCCCGGCAAGGAGCTGAGCTACGAGCTGCCCGCTGGACGGCACGCGTGGGTGCAGGTCGCTCGCGGCGAGGTGACGCTCAACGGCGAGACCCTCCGCGCCGGTGACGGCGCGAGCACCAGCGACCCCGGCGCGCTGAAGCTCGCGGCGGACGCGGAAGGGGCCGAGCTGCTCCTCTTCGATCTGCCCTGAACCGCTGTCACAGAACTTAGCGCCGCGCGTGCTCCTCGCGCTGGCGGACAAGGCCTCGCGCCGTGCAGGCCCCGCACCCCGCCGCTACAGTCGATGACATGCGGACGCTGACCCTGATCGCCCTGTTCTCCGTCGCCGTCGCCCAGGCGGACATTCTCCACCTGCACAACGGACGGACCCTCGAGGGTCAGATCGTGCGCCGCACGCCGACGCACATCACCCTGCGGATGAACTTCGGGCGCATGACCGTGCGCAGCGACCAGGTGCGCGAGATCGAGCGCCGCCTGCGCCCCGAACACGAGCTCGCGGAGCGCTACCGCCAGATCGACCCCACGAACCCCGCCCAGCTCGAGCGGCTCTCGCTGTGGGCCAGCCGGCGCGGCCTCGGGCGCGAGGCCGGCGACCTCCTCGAGCACGCCCGCGGGATCCGGCTGGAGCAGAAGCTCGAGGCGATCCGCGACAGCAAGCGCGTCGAAGACTGGCTCAACGTCTACGCCTGGGCCCGGGTCAACGAGGTCTCGGACACGGTGCAGGTGCACCTGCTGGAGACGGCGCGGGGGATCGACCCCGACGACCGCGGCGTGCAGGCCATGTTCGCCGCGCGCGAGGAGGAGGCGCGGGCCGCCGCCCGGCGCCAGGCGGAGATCGAGCGCCGCCGCGACGAGCCGATCTTCAAGATGCCCGACGAACGCGACCGCTTCGTGCGCAGCTCGTTCATTCCGGTGGTGGATCAGATCCGCGACGACGAGCCAAGCGGGCGCGTGGCGCGGGTCGGCGCCGTGCGCCCCGCGGGGCCGCGCACCCAGAACGAACGCCTGCAGCGGATCGCCGACGCGAGCGGGCTGCGCCCGCAGGCACCCGAGGCCGACGAGGACGCCGAGGCGCGGATCCGCGAGCTGGAGCAGCGCCTCGAAGCGCAAGAGCAACGCACCGCCGAGCAAGACGAGCGGGTCGCCGAGCAGGAGGCCGAGCTCAAGTTCCTCCGCAACCGGCGCCGCTCGGTGCGCCGCAACCGGAACCCCAACGCGGCGCAACTGATTCGCGCCCGCCCGCTCCCGCAACAGCCCGCCGCGCCACCCGCCAAGCCACCGCTGACGGTCGGCCGCTAGCAGCCCGCTTCAGGCGAGGACGGCCACGTAGCGCACGCCAGGGCGGCGAAGCTCGGCGTAGTGCGCGAAGCTCCAGGCCTCGGGGGCCCGCGGGTGCTCGGGGTCGAGGGCCACCGCGCCCAGCGCCCGCGCGACCCCGGCGACGTCGTCGGCGCAGAGCGGGGGCTCCGGGAGCTCGACCGCGCTGCCCGGGGCGTGGACCCACACCTCCGGCGTCTCTCCACCGAGGCCTAGCCAGGCGACGCGCTTGACTCCGGGCCGGTTGCGCATGCGCTCGGCCACCCCGCGCTCGATCCGGTCTCCCTCGCGGAGCACGGCGCAGAACCCGCGGAGCGCCGGAAGAATCGCGTGGCGCAGGGCGCCCTCGGGGGCGCGGCTGTAGGCGCGACGCTCGCCGCCGCAGGCGGCGGGCAGCGCGCGCTCGACGGCCTCTTGCTCGCCCTCGACGAGCACGAGGTCGACCCTCGGAGCGGGCAAGGCTTGGCACGTCGCGGCGAGCTCGTCGCGGCTCGCCTCGTCCACCTCGCCCAGCCACCCCTGAATCGCGCGCGCCCCCCGGCAGCGGACCAGCAACCGTCCCAGCACCGCGAGGGTCGGCGAAAAGGGTCGGCCCGCGCACGCTCGGCCGAGCCAAGCCTGCAGCGCCGGCGTCGAGCGCAGGTGGAAGGCGAGGTTGCCCGCGACCAGCTGGAGGAAGGCCTGGGCGCGCTCCCCCTCGAGCTCCGGGGCCAGCGCGGCGAGTACGCCCTCGTCCGCGACCGCGTCGGCCTCGAGCCAGGCCAGGCAGAGCTGCTCGAGGGCGTGGAGGTTCGCCAGCCGCCGAAGCTCGCCCCAGTCGGAGGTCATGTCCACGTCGTCGAAGGCCAACGTCGCCGCGGAGCTCGCCTCGAGCAGGTCAGCGACGTCATGGATCCAACGGTGCTTGAGGTAGCGGGCGAGGAGTGGGCCCGTGCTCGCCGAGTTCACGCTGGGCTAGAAGTTGACGCCGAGCCCGAAGTGGAAGGCCATGATCTCCACCTCTTGCCTCGAGTCCGAGAGCGTGAAGTCGCCGATGTGCTGGCCGGTCTCCAGCTCGTTGGGCAGCTGCCACTCCCAGGCGAAGTTGAGCTCGATCTGGGGCCCCCACTGGAACGAGAACCCCAGCGCGAGGTGGTGCTCGTTGATCACCGGGAGCTGCGGGAGCGTGGCGTTCTCGGGGACCGGGGTCCGCGAGTAATTGTAGCCCGCGCGCATGATGAACGCCCACTTGGGCACGTTCTCCACGAGGTCGTCACCGCGGGCGACGAGCACCGTCGCCGAAACCGCGATCACGTGCTGGTCGCGGAAGTTCAGCGGGATCCGCACCGCGATCGAGGGCGAGGTCATGATGTCCAGGTTCGCGTTGTCGCCACCGGAGAGGCGCGCCTTGAACCGGCGGAGCATGGACCAGTCGATGAAGGTGTAGTCGAGGCCAAAGGAGACCCGCGGGTGGGGGCGGAAGGCGAAGCCGAGGCCCACCTGCCGCGGCTGCTCGTACTCCTGAATCCGCAGGTCGTATTCGCCCGCAAACCCCAGGCTGGGGTTGATCCCTGGATCGACGACCTGCAGCAGCCCCACGTTGCCGTTGGTCAGCCGCCCGACCTCGTCGTTGGCGTCGACGGTGGCGCGCCCCAGGTAGTCAGCGGTGTAGGTCCGCTCCTGGTAGACGATCCCAATCGTCAGCTGGTCGAAGGGGTTGATCATGATCCCCAGCCGCCCCGAGAAGCCGTAGCTGAAGGCGTCGTCGATGTCGGCGTTGGTGATGATCTGCGGGTTGACGCTGAGCACGCCCGCCGCGAACTCGAAGTCGTCGCGGAGCACGCTCGAGGGCTGAGCGATGCCGCCGTCGAGCTCGAACTTGCTGTAGATGAACTGCAGGTTGATCCCGATGGAGATGTACTTGTTGAAGCGGTAGGCCAGCGAGGGGGTCAAGGCGACGGTGAGAATGTCCGTCTCCCAGTCGACGGGCTGCGCGAACCCCGAGGTCAGCATGTCCTTGATCTGGACCTTGCCGCCCGTAACCGGGAACACGCCGATCCCGAAGCGCAGCTTGCTGCCGTAGAGCTTCTCGTCCTCGTCCAGCTCGCTCCAGCCCTCGATCGGCTCGGGCGGGATCTCCTTGCCCTCGTCGTCGACGAGCCCCCAGCGCCCCATGTCGAACGCGCTCTTCACGCGCCACGACGCCGAGGGGTCGAACACCGCGCCGAAGGAGAAGGCGGGCACGGGGGCGAAGAGTACGTCGCGGTCGTTGAAGGTCCCGAAGCTATTGGTCCACGAGACCTGGGGATCGAACAGCGCCCAGTTGTTGTCGAGCCGGTTGCCGACCATGAACGCCATGCCGGCGGGGTTGGTGGCGGGTCCGATCCCGTCGTCGGCGTAGGCGTAGTCGACGCCAGCGCGCCCCGCCGTTCGCGCCCCGAGGGCGATCAGCTTGGGCCCATTGGTCGCCCAGGCCACCCCCGACAG
>Ga0070727_10002866_pt1 | contig 16142 bp, 16 predicted proteins | sample tdAd472_FD_66722 | JGI IMG/M metagenome (GOLD analysis project Ga0070727, IMG submission 66722) | Marine sediment microbial communities from the Atlantic coast under amendment with organic carbon and nitrate - tdAd47.2 | ecosystem: Environmental > Aquatic > Marine > Coastal > Sediment | place...
AGGAACAGCGCCGGGCACGGCAGGCCCGACAAGGCGGCGTCCTCCGGACTGTCGGCATGGGCGAAGAGCCTGTAGGCATCCGCATAGGCGGCCGGATCGACCGTTTCCAGCCAGGTTCTGCACGCCTGCGCCGGGGCCCCGGCAAGGTCGGACCCGAACCATCTCTCCAGCGTCGGCGTCGGATCGGAGCGGCCCGTTCCAGACAGGCTTTCCGCCCGCGCCTGCACCGAGCGGGCGGCTTCCGGCGCGCGCCGATAAATAGTGTTCAGCGCCGCGACACGGCCGCAGCGCTCCGGGTATCGGACGGCGAAATGCAGGGCCAGCAGCGCGCCGAGGGAATGCCCCGCGATGCGATAGGGCGGCGCGATATCGGCGACCGCCGACGCGATGGCGTCGACCCAGTCCCTTATGCCGGCGGCGGGGTCCAGGCGCGCGCTCGCCCCATGGCCCGGCAAATCGACGGCGGTGACGGCGAAGCGTTCCGCCAGGGCGTCGATCTGCCCGCCCCAGCTGTCCGCGGTCAGCCCGACGCCGTGGATCAGAATGACGGGATCGCCCCGGCCCTTCCTGACCGCGCTGATTCCGCCCGGAAGGTCAGACCGCGGCCGGGTTGTCCACATCATGGCCGAGATCCTTCAAATCCTGGTACCGGTCGCCGATCCGGTGATGCGGGCGCCCGCTTGTCGCGGCGCCGAGGACGACGACGATCTCGTCCGCCCTTGGCGCGTCGGCGATCGAGAATTGTATCGTCAGGTAATGCGACCGGCGGCCGGCATCGTTCTTGTCCATCAGCGGAACCGCGATGGGGGCGTTGGCGGGCCCCCGCGTATTGGTGAAGGAAAGGTACGATTTCGCCGCCACGGCCGTCCGGTAGTGGTTGCCGAAGCGCAGCGTGTGGATCAGGCCGGAGGCATGTTCGATTTCCCCGTCGAGCCCGACGACCCCGGCCTTGCCATAGGCTTCGATCGCGTCGCCGCCGCCGGCCAGCGCAACGATGCGGTCGGACAGCAATTCGCCCAATACGGGACCGTATGCCTGTATTTCGGGTTTCAGGTCCTCGACATAACGCCCCGCCCATGGATTTGTGACGACCGCGGCCACGGCGATCATGCGGTGCGGCTGCGCCGCCGGGCGGAATCCCTCGATAAGAACCGTTTCGTCATAGGTGACGATCTTTCGAATTTCAGGCCGCAAACCGCCCTCCCTGTATGCCCTTCCCGGAACCTGCCGGGAGCCTGAAACGATGCGGTTGCCCGGTAATTTTGACAAACGATCAAAACCCATCCTAAGTCATAAGCTGGACTAATGCCTGGATTGCGCCATGCCGAGACAGATGCCGCCCCTGCCGTGGTTTCGCGCGTTCGAAGCCGCCGCGCGGCATTTGAACTTCACCGCCGCGTCGGAGGAATTGGGCCTGACCCAATCCGCGGTGAGCCAGCATGTGCGCTCCCTCGAACAGCGGTTCGGACTGAAACTGTTCCATCGGCATGCGCGCGGCATCTCCCTGACCGACGAAGGGCGGCGGCTGTTCCCCGACGTCAGCCGGGCGATCGATACGCTGTCCTCCCTGTCGCAGGCCTATGACAACCGCGCCGACGGACGGCTGCTGACCATCGCCGCGTCGGTCAGCATCATCCAATGGCACCTGGCCCCGGGCCTGGCCGCCTTCCGCCGCCTGTGTCCGGAAATCGCGATCCGCTTCATCAACACGACCTGGCCGGACGAATTCAACGTCAAGCTGGCCGATGTCGAGGTCCGCTTCGGGGCCGCCACCCTCGTCGGCAAGGACGCCGTCCGGCTGCAACCCGATGAGTTGATCGTCGTCGCGGCGCCGGGCCTTGCCGCGGCAATCGGCCGCCCGGCCGGCCGGCCGCTGATAGAGGTCGTCGGCACCTCGGACAGCTGGGCGCATTGGTCCCGGCACACCGGTGTCGAGATGCCATCCGAACCGAGCCTTCAGGTCGACTCCCACGGGCTGGCGGTGGACCTCGCCCGGCGCGGCGCCGGGATCGCGCTGACCAGTTCGCTGATAGCCGGACCGTCCCTGCGGGAAGGCGCGCTTGTGCGCATCGATGCACCGTCGGCGCCCAGCATCGACGGATACCATCTTGCCGTTAACTCTCGGGAAAATCCCTCGGCGCGCGCCTTCGCGGATTGGCTCGTCGAGTCCGTGCGCGGCTGAGCCCGGTCCCGCGAAGACCGTCGGGATCCGCCGGCCAAAACCCGCGCCGTGTCAACGCACCGGCCCCAAACGGCACATTGTCAACGAACAGTAAAATTGCCGAGCAACAACGGGCCTCCACGTTGACACGGCGCGGTTCCGGATCGGCTAATCTCCGTCCAGATTTAATGATTTTTGGGCCCAGTCGGGCCCCCTCGGAGAATGCATGATGAAGTTTTTTGGAAAATTGGCATCGGCCGCCGTTGTCGTGATGGGCATGTCCTCCCCGACATTCGCCGCCAACTGGCTGTTCGACGCCAATGATCTGGTCGCGGGCGCGACGCCGCAGACGGTCGACCTCAGCACGGTCAACGGCAACACGTCCGGCCCGTCGGTCACCGTCCTGTCGGACTCCAATCTTTCCTTCAAGAACACGGCGGTCGGCGCCGCCATCGGCACGGCGTCCCGCGTGAATGGGGAGATCGATACCGGCCCCAGCGTCTTCTTCAGCTTCGATCAGGCGGTGTCGCTCACCGAATTCACCGTCGCTTGGCTTTTCCCGAACGGCCAATACGGCGACAACGGCGACGAAGTCGCCTCGTTCCGGACCTATGACGCCGGCAACAACGTGCTGAACACCTTCACCTTGCGCGCCACCGGCTTCACCACCGCGATCTTCTCCGCACCGGGTGTGGTAACGAACCTGCATCAGGCGAAATCGCCGGATGACGGGGTCTGGCGCATTTCCGGCGACGATCTGTTCGGCACCTTCAACACGCTGGAGCTTTCCGGTTCGCTGCTGACCAATACGTCGGGCAATGCCAGCGGGTCCGACTTCTCCTTCATGTCGGCGCGCGGCGCGACCGTCGTGCCGGTACCGGCCGCCCTGCCCCTGATGGTCTTCGGTTTGGGCGCCATCGGCATGATCGCCCGGAAACGGAAATCCCGCGCCGCATGATGACGGCGGCGGGGCCCGACCGGCCCGACCCGACACCAAGAAAAGAGCCCCCATCGCGGGGCTCTTTTTTTTGACGTGACGCGACGGCGCCCTAGGCCGTCCGCTCGGCTTTGTAGGAGAGGTCCTCCAGCCGCTGCATTTCCTGACTGAGGCGTTCGTGGAACGCGAGGGTGATTTGCGACGGCGGCCGGTGGGCCGGCAACAGGATGGATATGCCGGTCGGGAGCGCGGGCGCGAAATCCCGGAACACGACGCCGGAGCCGGAATAGGAGGCCACGGTGATCCGGTCGATCACGGAGGCGCACAGCCCGCCGGCGACGAGTTCCAATGTCGGCAGATAGGTCCTGAGGCTGAACCGTTGATTGACGGCGGCGCCGGATTGCCGGAACACCTCGCGCAGGGCGATCGTGTTCACATGCTCGTCGAAGAGCATGGCCAACGGCTTGCCGCTGAGGTCCCGGGGCGTGACGACCGGCAGCGCCGCAAGCGGATCGTCGGGCGCAAGGGCGACGACACTCCCCATCGCGAAGGATTCGATCTGGATCGACGGGCGTGGCTGCGGCGTTTCGGCCAGGCCGATATCGTATTCCTGCGAGGCGACGAGATCCTCCACCACCTGCGAGGACCGCATCATCAGATCCGCCTTCACCTTCGGGCGGTCGCGCAGGAATTCGACCAGCAGCCGGGGCAGGAAAACGCCCGACGCCGCCGGGTAACAGGCGATCCGCAGATTGCCGCGCCGATGGCTGGACAATTCCATCATCGCGCGCTGGGCGCGTTCGAGGCGGATCAGCACCTCTTCCGCTTCTTCCAGGAAGTATTGCGCTTCCGGGCGCGGCACCAGCCGGCTGCGGTCGCGGACGAAAAGCGGAAAGCCCAACTGCGTCTCGATCGCCGCGATCATGCTGGAAATCGCAGGCTGGGTGCGGCCGAGCGTGCGGCCCGCCTCGGAAATCGACCCGGTGCGCATCACCTCGCGGAACGTCTGCAACTGCCGGATCGTCAGGTTCGGAAAGCTGGTCATAAGATCAATTTATGGATTCAGCGATATTTCGAATTTGAACTTGTGCATGGCATCGGCGTTATTTCAAGCCGTCCGTGGGGGAGACGTTCATGAACCGTATCATGTCGATCGTGTTGACGGCCCTGGTCTGCATCGTTGCCGCAGGCCAGTTCGTGCAGGTCATCACGCGCTATCTGCTCGAGCTGCCCGTCATGGGGCTGGAAGAGACGATGATCTATCCGACCATCTGGCTCTACATCCTGGGCTCGGTTAACGCGTCGCGCGAAAATTCCCATATCCGGGCGAATGTCCTGGAAATCTTCATCAAGACAAGCCGCGGCCATACCATCCTCGCCATTATCGGCGAGGTGGTCAGCCTTGTCGTCGGCCTCTGGCTGCTGACCTGGGCCTGGGACTTCACGCGCTACGCATGGCGGGTCTGGCGCGAGAGCCCGACGCTCTACATCCCGACCTTCTATTTCGACGTGGCGCTCGTCTTCGGCCTCGCCCTGATGATGGTCTATACCGCCTGGCATCTCTTCCGCCACATCCGCGCCTTGCAGACGGGAGCCGTCCGATGATCGAAGTAGCCATGCTCTCCATCGGCGTATTGGTTCTGGTGCTGACTTTGGGCGTGCCGCTCCCCTACTGTTTCGGGGCGGCGCTGATGGTGATGTATTTCCTCGGCGACGTGACCATGAAGGGCATGATGCTCTGGGGCGTCCAGCAGCTTTCCAACCCCATCCTGCTGGCCATCCCGCTTTTCGTGCTGGCCGGAACGATCATGTCGGAAAGCGGGATAGCCGCCTCGCTCTTGCGCTTCGTCAATGCCTTCATCGGCCATGTGCGCGGCGGGCTGGGCGTCGTCGCGGCGGTCAGCTGCGCCATCATCGGCGCGATTTCCGGATCCGGGCTGACCGGCATCGCGGCGATCGGGCCGCTGTTGATCCCGGAAATGGAGAAGCGCGGCTATCCGCGCGAATACGCCACCGCGCTGATCGCCAATTCGTCGATCCTGGGCCTGTTGATACCGCCCTCGGTGACCATGATCCTCTACGGCTGGGTCACCGATACCTCGATCGCCGCCTGTTTCCTGGCGACGATCGGGCCGGGCCTGCTGATCATGACCTCCTTCTCGGTGGTCAATCTGTGGATGAGCCGCAAATTCCCGCTGATCCTGGACGAAAAGCCGAGCCCCCGGGAACTGGCCGGCGAAGTCGCGCGGCGCGGCTTTCACGCCATCCCCGCCCTGCTGCTGCCGATGATCATCCTGGGCGGAATCTACGGCGGCATCGTGACGCCGACGGAAGCGGCCGCGATCGCGGTGATCTATTCCGTACCGGTCGGCTTCCTGGTCTACAAGGGCCTGAAGCTGCCCAATTTCCTGACGGCCGGGAAAGAGGCGGCGACCGCCGTCGGCACGATCATGGTGATGATCCTCTTCTCCATGATCCTCAGCCAGATGTTCGTCTATGAAAGCATCCCGCAGAAAATGGTCTCCGCGATCTTCTCGGTCACGGAAAACAAGATCCTGCTGCTGATCTTCATCAACATCCTGCTGTTCCTGGTCGGCATGGTGGTCAACGACGCGACCGCGATCATCCTGATCGCCCCGCTGATGCTGCCGCTGATGACCGCGATCGATGTCAGCCCGATCCAGTTCGCGGCGATCATGGGCGTCAACACGGCGATGGGGGGCGTCACGCCGCCCTATGCCTCGATCCTCTATCTCGGCGCCCGGGTCGGCAATGTGAAGGTCACCAAGATGATCCCGCCCGCCATGTTCCTGATCGTCACCGGCTATGTGCCGATTGTTTTCCTGACCTCGTTCTGGCCGGACCTGTCTTTGTTCCTGCCGAGGTTCTTTGGCTACGAATAGCCGCCCGCCCTTTGCCTCACTCTTATCAATAAACTTTAACCGAACAGGAGAAGACCATGAAAACAAAGTTGATCGCGTCGGCGATTGCGGCATTGATCGCAACCTCCCCGGCCCTCGCAGAAACCTTCAAGATGAGCCATGTCCGCCCGCAGGGCGCGACCATCGACGTCGAACTGCGCGCCTATGCGGAAGCGGTCGACAAGGCCACCGGCGGCAATGTGAAGATCGAGATCTTCCCGGCCTCCGCGCTCGGCGACTACACCACCGTTCAGGAACGCGTCAGCGTGGGCGCCGTCGACATGGCGACGCAGCCGGCCGGCGCGGCGGCCGACCGGCGGATGCAGATTTCCTCCTTCCCCTATCTCGCCGGCAACTGGGCCCAGGCGCGCGCGATCTATGGTCCGGGCGGCGCGGTCCGCGAAACGATGGTGGAGTTGTTCGCCAAGCAGGACATCACCGTCCTGGCGGCCTATCCGGTCTATTTCGGCGGCATTTCCCTGAACGTCGCCAATCCCAATGCCGGCAGCACCGCCCCGAACGGAATCAAGGTGCGCGTGCCGGGCATCAAGAGCTTCCAGCTGTTGGGTGAATCGCTGGGCTACATCCCCGCGCCGATTCCCTTCGCCGAGGCCTTCACCGCGGTTCAGACCGGCGTCGTCGACGGCGTGATCGGGTCCGGCGCGGAAGGCTATTACGCGTCGTTCCGGGACGTGACCAAGACCTATATTCCCGCCAATACCCATTTCGAGATCTGGTACATGATCGCCTCGAATGAAAGCCTTTCCGGGCTTTCCGACGCCGACCGCGCCGCCATGATCCAAAAGGCCGAAGAGTTCGAAGCGACCCGCTGGAGCGTCGCGGAAGCCGATCAGGCCCGCAACGAGAAGCGCCTCGTCGACGAGCTGGGTACCAATGTCGTCACCCTGACGGATGCGGAAATCGCCGCCATGGCCAAGAAGGTGCGGGCGGAAGTCTGGCCGGTCGTGCTGGACGATGTCGGTGCGGATTGGGGCCAGGCGATCCTGGACAAGGCCGCCGCCGCCAGCAAGTAACACCGCAGGCAGCATAGGAAGGATCGCGTCCGGGCGGCCCGAGAGCCGCCCGGACCGCCGCAACGGAGAAACTCCATGGAAACGGACTACGCCATTATCGGTGGCGGCGTCGTCGGTCTTTCCGTCGCCTGGGGCCTGTTGAAGCGGGGCCGGACGGTGACGGTCCTCGACGGAGAGGACGGATCGTTCCGGGCCAGCCGGGGAAATTTCGGCCTGGTCTGGGTTCAATCCAAGGGCATGAAACAGCCGCGCTACGCGCGATGGTCCCAGCAATCGGCCGCCGCCTGGGCCGATTTCGCCGCGGAACTTAGCGACGCCACCGGGCGGGAAATGGGGCTGCGCCAGGACGGCGGATACGACCTCCATTTCTCGGAAGAAACCCTGGCGAAAACCGTTTCCGAATACGAGGGATTGAAGGAAAAGCTCGGCGGCGACTATCCGTTCGAGGTCCTCGGCAGCAACGCGCTGCGGCGCGAGGAACCGAATATCGGCCCGTCGGTCGTCGGCGCGATCCTGCATCATCAGGACGGCCACACGAATCCCCTGAAGCTGCTGCAGGCCCTGGCCGAGGACGTGCGCCGCCTGGGCGGCCATGTGATCAACGGCAAACAGGTGACCGGCGTCGACAAGACCGACCTGTTCCGGTTGACCTGCGCCGACGGGACGGAGGTCCGGGCGCGGAAAACCGTGCTCTCCGCCGGTCTGGGCGCGATGGTTCTGGGCCCGGCCATGGGCTTCAAGGCGCCGATCCGCCCGCAGCGTGGACAGGTGCTGATCACCGAGAAGATGCCGAAAATCATCAACCGCCCCTCCCTGGTCGCGCGCCAGGTCGATGAAGGCGGCATTCAGATCGGCGCCACCAACGAGGAGGTCGATTTCGACGACACCGTCACGCAATCGGCGCTGGCCCGCCTGGCGGCCGACGCCGTGACCGCCTATCCGATCCTGGCACGCGCCCAGTTGGTCCGCTCCTGGGGCGCGCTCCGGATCCTGTCGCCGGATGGATTGCCGATCTATCAGGAAAGCCCGGTGATGCCCGGCGCCTATTTGGTCACCTGCCACAGCGGCGTCACCCTCTCCGCCGCGCATGCCCGCTTCCTGCCCGACTGGCTGGAAGGCAATCCCGACGCCCCTGATCTGGAGGTCTTCAGTGAAGCCCGCTTTTCGTAGCACCACCCTGCCCGGCCCCACGGTCCGCGTGACTTTCGAGGACGAGGTTCTGTACCTGCCCGACGGCGAGAACCTGGCCGCGGCGATGCTTGCCGCGGGCATCGGCGTGTTTCGGGAAACGCCGGTTTCCGGCGCGCCACGCGGCCCTTTCTGCATGATGGGCGCCTGTTTCGACTGCCTGGTGGAGATCGACGGCACCACGCGTCAAGCCTGCCTCACCCCCGTCAGCGACGGGCTTGAAATCCGCAAACCCCGTGGACCGCGCGATGTTTGACCTGATCGTCATCGGCGCCGGACCGGCAGGATTGGCGGGCGCCCGGACGGCGGCGGGCAAGGGCCTGACCGTCCTCGTGCTGGACGAACAGCCCCGGCCCGGCGGCCAGATCTACCGCGACGTGGAGCGCGCGGCCCCGTTGCGCGGCGATATCCTGGGCAAGGATTATACCGCGGGGCTGGACCTGGCGCGCGGCTTGGACCACGCGAAAATCACCCATGTCCCGGCGGCCACCGTCTGGCAGATCGAAGCCGGCACGAACGTGTTCTACACACAGGACGGCGTCGCCCGTGAAGCGCGGGGCAAACGACTGCTGCTGGCAACCGGTGCCCTGGAACGGCCGATGCCGATCCCGGGCTGGACGCTGCCCGGCGTGATGGGGGCCGGCGCGGCGCAGATCCTGCTCAAGCAATCCGGCATCGTCCCGGAACGGGCCGTCCTGGCCGGGGCCGGACCGCTGCTCTATCTCGTCGCCGCGCAAATGGTGCGGATGGGTGCCCCTCCGCTGGCCCTTGTCGAGACGCAGACGCGAAGCGACTTCCTTCGCGCCTTGAAGCATCTGCCGGGCGCGCTCGCCGGATGGCGCTATCTGCTCAAGGGCGCCGGTATGCTTTCCGAATTGCGGCGCGCCGGCATCCCCCGATACACCGGCGCGACCCGGCTGCGGGTCGAGGGCGGCGTGCAGGCGGAAGCGCTGAGCTTCCGCGCCGGCGGGACCGACCGGCGGCTGGAAGCCGAAACCGTCCTGCTGCATCACGGGGTGGTGCCGCATGTCCAGGCTGCCCGGTCGATCGGCATTCCGCACCGCTGGCACGCGGGTCAGAATTGTTTCGTGCCGGAAAGGGGCGCGGGCGGCCGAACCGTGGTCGAGACCGTCTATATCGCGGGCGACGGCGCCGGCATCGGCGGCGCGAAGGCGGCGGCGCTCGCCGGGCGGCTGGCCGCGCTGCACATCGCCGCCGATCTGGGGGCGCTCCCCGAAACGGACCGGGATCGCGAGGCGGCGCCGCTTCAGGCCGGCCTGACCGCCGAATTGGCCGCGCGCCCCTTCCTGGACGCCGCCTATCCGCCCTTTGCCGAGGCCCTCTCCCCCGACGACGCGACGATCATCTGCCGCTGCGAGGAAGTGACGGCGGGCGACATCCGGCGCTATGCCGGCATGGGCTGCCTGGGGCCGAACCAGACCAAGGCTTTCGGCCGCCCCGGCATGGGGCCCTGCCAGGGCCGCTATTGCGGATTGTCCGTGACCGCGCTGCTGAGCGAGGCGCATGGCGCACCCCCCGACGCCACCGGCTATTACCGTATCCGGCCGCCGATAAAACCGGTTACCCTGGGCGAACTTGCCGCCCTCTCGAAACCAAAAGGAAAAAGCGAATGATCGAACGCATCGACACCGGAAAGCGCATGTCCAAAATCGTCAAACACAACGGCACGGTCTATCTGTGCGGCCAGGTCGGGGACGGCGCGACGGTCGCCGATCAGACCCGCGATTGCCTGGGCCGGGTAGAGGCATTGCTGGCCAAGGCCGGATCGTCGCCCGACCGGATCCTGCAAGCCATCGTCTGGCTGGCCGATATCGCCGATTTCGACGAAATGAACGCGGTTTGGGACGCCTGGGTGCCGGACGGCGCAGCCCCGGCGCGCGCCTGCGGAGAGGCCCGCCTGGCCCGGCCGGACTTGAAGGTGGAGATCATCGTCACCGCGGCGCTTGCCGAGGCCTGACACACGGCGGGGCCGCCCCGCTATTCCGCGGCCTTCTTCGGCAGGACGAACAGGTTCAGCATCGTATGCTGGTCCAGATCGCCCGATACCGGCAATTTGTTCGCCTGCTGATAGGCCCGGAGATTCGCGCGCAATTCCTCAAGCGCCCTCTCGCCGATGATCCCCTCCTCGGCGAAGGCATAGCCCAGATCGACCAGCCGCCGGCGCACGCGTTCGACGATTTCGCGGTACTGGACCTGGACATTCTTGTCCGTCTGCAGTTTCAGAAGCGGCGAATTCTCGGTCAGGCGCAGCGGCCGCATTTCGGCGATCAGGCGGCCCACCACGCCCATGAAGTTCTGGTCGGGATGCTGGGCGCAGGCCCGGCCCAGCAGGGCGAGGAGAAGTTCGGTCGTCTGCCAGGGCGTCACGTCGAACGTATTGTCGGAAAACTGGTTGGCGGCGGAAATGTAGCCTTCGAGCCAGGTGCCGAAGAAGCTCAAACGCTGTTTGTCCTTCTTCTCCACCGCGTCGGACAATTCCGCGCAGGAAATCCGGCCGACGCCGCGAATGGCGAAATCCCCGGACGTATCCGCCGCCTGTACCGGCGCGCCGGCCGGTGCGGCGAGAACCGCCGCCAGGGCGCAGGAAGCCCAAAATGCACGATAGGTCATCTACCCACCCTTCACTGATGAAGACGCCGCCCGAACTGCTCCGGGCGGCGTTTCATTAAACCGACTCGGCTTTTTCGTCAGGCCCGTCTGAACCGCCGGTAGCCGAGGAAACCTAGCACGGCCGCGATATAGAGCGGTAGGCCGGCCGGCAGCGGCACCGCCGACGGCGGCGGCACATCCACCACGATCGGCGTCTGATGCAGGGTCGGCAGAACGCCCTGGGTCAGATTCTGCAGGCTGACGCCCAAGGGGAAGGCGAGGAAGTTCGCCGGATCGATCAGCAGGGCCTCGTCGATCCCGGTCAGCACGAACTCGCTGGCATTGAGGCCGGAGACGTCCAGGCTTCCACCCGGAAGCAGGTTGAAGGTCTGCCCGGCGATTTCGATCGTGTATCCATCGCCGTCCGGAACGGTGGCCAGCGACGGGGCGACGATTGTCGCGAATTCCGCATCGTCGACCGAATAGGTGTAGCCGACGGAAACCGGCGGATCGATGAAGAAGACCTCCGTCGGGTCCAGCCCTTCCGGCAATTCGAAGGTGAACGTGCCGGTATTCGGATCGACATCGCCCGGCAGCAGCGGCGTGAATTCGGTGCTTCCGTCGTTCAGGTCGACTTCGGTCGGCAGGAAGCTGCTGAGATAGATTACGGAGTCCAGAACATCATCCGACGTATCGGCGATGATGATGTCGAAGACATTCGCGCCCTCGGTGACCGGCACGTCGAACCGCAGCACCGGATTGACCCCCGGGGCCAGGACGCCATCCAGTTCCGTTCCCGTCACCAGCGCCAGGCGCGGATCGCCGGGCTCCACCACGGCCGGGGGCGGGGGTAGCGGTTCCTCGCCCTCAGCGGCCAGGAAGACGGGGCCGTCGGAGGGGACTTCGCCGCCGCCCTCGCCGTCATTGGGAACCGCGCCCAGCATATCGGGATGATCGATGTTGATCGGCTGTCCGTTGACGAAGGCGACATTCTGGCCGTTCACGAACAGGCCGAACCCGTCGACGAATTCGGACCCGACGAATTCCGGGAATTCCTCCGACCCGAACGTGCCGAAGAAGGTCACGCTGGTGATGCCCGGTCCGACATCGAAACTGATGGTCAACTGCGCGACGTCATGATGGTCGAATCCGCCGCCCGTGATCGGGTCCAGCAACGCTTCCTGTCCGGGCGTGGCTGGGTTGTCGCCGCCTTCCCCGTCGCCGAAGGCGGTCGTGTTGCCCGAATCGTTGTTCGGGCCGTCGCTGTAGTCGTTCACATTGCCGGTGCTGAGCACGATGCCCTGCGTCGGCAGCCCATAGGTGCCGGACGCATTGGTGAAGGTGCCGAACTGGTCCGCGAAGCCGCTGAGGACGACCGAGTTGACGGTCAGGCCGGGTACGTTGAGGAACAGCGTATCGGCCAGCGTCAGCCCGTCCGCGCCGCCGGTCACTTGAATTGCCTGGGCCGATGTCGATCCCAGCAGAACCGCCATGCTGAAGGCGGCGGCCCTGATGATTGAGGTTTTGGAGTATGGCACCTTTGGTCTCCGCTTGAATTCGAATAGGCTTATGTTGCGGTATCGGCTTGCACCATAATCCCATGCGAAAGCGAATGTTACTAATATTGCATTCAAACTGTTAACGACGGTTAGCATGGCTGTTTGGGGATCGATCCCGGCCGGAATAACGCGCTTTTGAGTTGCCATTTTCCGCCTCCGCATCACCCGCCTCCGGGGGCCGGGAAAGGGGGCCGAACAAGGGGCCAAATTTTTCCCTTTGCGGACCTGACTGGGTGCTTGGCAACGGCGATGCGTGTTGCTATAAGCCCGCACCTGTGAGGGGGAACCCTCTTTAAGGCTCTGATCCGGAGTAGCTCAGCGGTAGAGCAATCGGCTGTTAACCGATCGGTCCGGGGTTCGAATCCCTGCTCCGGAGCCACTTTGAAACGGGCCAGTCCAACCGGACTGGCCCGTTTTCATTTGCCTTCCCGCACCCGTCCAGCCGTCTCCAACCGCACCATCGGCAGCCGCACCGCTATGGCCAAGCCGGCTCGGGTTCGCGCGGATGAACTTCCCCGTGCGTGGCCCGCCCGGCGGGCAAGAGACGAAGCGTACCGGCGGAACCGCGGCAAGAAAAAAGCCCCGAGACGGGGCTTTTTCGGGCTCTTTCAGAAACCCGACCCTATGCGGCCTCAGGCCGACACCCGTTTGCGGCGGCGTGACGCATAGCCGATCGCGCCCAAGGCGGCGGCCAGCAACGGCAGCGCGGCGGGAACCGGCACGGCGGAGACATCGGCGACGGTCAATCCCGCCACGGCATAGTCGTTCAGCGAGGACCCTTCGGCCGTGAAGGTCAGCGTCGTTGCCTGGAATATCCGGAACAGATGATCGGAGGGCTGCGTCGTCAATTGCAGCAGACCGCGGTTCTCCGTCAGCACGGCCACGCCGGTCGCGGCGACGGAATCGCCCAGGAAATCAACGGCCAGCGGGTTCCCGTCAACGGTGCCGTCGAAATTGCCGAAAATCGCCGCCCCGTCGAAACCGAAACGGAACACGCCCGTATCGCCGGTAACGCTGTTGGCGAGGCTGACCGTCACCCGTTCGCCATTGCCGCCGTCCGGCGACTTGAAAACGTCCAGCGCGAAGATGCTGTCGATCCAAACCGGCCGGTCGAAGGCCAGCGTCAGGGATTGAGAGGAGGACCCGCCGGTGATTTCATCGTCGCCGATGCCGAACCCGTCGATATCGCCCGCGAATGCGGAGGGCAGGCCGCTGACGCCGTCGGCATTGGCGTTGAGATTGCTCGGCGTCCAGCTGGCGGTGATGCCCAGCGGCCCAAGGTCCAGACCGTTGACGCCGAAACGCTGCGGCGTGCTGCTGCCGTTCAAGGCCACCGTTCCCGAGGATTCGGGCGCGGCCTGCTGCGTGCTTCGTGTGAAGTCGATCGTAAGGTCGATTGACGCAGCCTGGGCGCCGGCGGAAAGCGCCGCCGCTGAGACCAGGGCGACCGCGCCGCAGCCGAACAACGAACGAAGAGACAGAGCCATTTCAACAAACCTTCTGATATTCGGGAGATTTTTAGCATGTCGGCAGGTCCCGTACCATGGATGGAGGCCGTGAAGAATTGGATGCAGGATGACGATGTGAACAATTGTTCACACTTGGCCGGTCCATCCGGGCCACCGGCAATCCACTGGTTCCCGAAACGGCGTCTTTCCGATCGAAGCCTTTTGGCGCCGGGCGTTGAATGATAGGTAGCGGCAACCGAACAAACCGCGTTTCGACGCAGCCAAGGCGTCCTGAGGGGAGGATCCGCATGAAGACCTACAAGATCGCCGCCATTCCGGGCGACGGAATCGGAACCGAAGTCATCTCCGCCGGTGTGGCGGTGCTGGACGCGCTGGCCGCGCGCGACGGCGGGTTCCAATTCGCGACCGACCATTTCGACTGGGGCGGGGACTATTACCTGAAGCACGGCCGGATGATGCCGGAAGACGGCCGCGACCAAATCAAGGATCACGACGCCATCCTGTTCGGCTCGGCCGGGCATCCGGACATTCCCGACCACATCACGCTTTGGGGCCTGCGCCTGGCGATCTGCCAGCCCTTCGACCAATACGCGAATGTGCGCCCGACCCGCGTCCTGCCCGGCATCACCTCCCCCCTCCGCAAGGTGAAGGACAAGGAGCTGGATTGGGTCATCGTGCGGGAAAACTCGGAAGGCGAATATGCCGGGGTCGGCGGACGCGTGCATCAGGGATCGCCGCTGGAGGCCGCAACCGACGTCACCATGTTCACGCGCGCCGGCGTCGAGCGCATCATGCGGTTCGCCTTCAAGCTTGCCCAATCGCGGCCCCGCAAGCTGTTGACCGTCGTCACCAAGTCGAACGCGCAGCGCCACGGCATGGTGATGTGGGACGAGATCGCCGTGCAGATCGCCGGGGAATTCCCGGACGTGACCTGGGACAAGATGCTGGTCGACGCGATGACCATGCGCATGGTGATCAAGCCGGAATCGATCGACACGGTGGTCGCCACCAATCTGCACGCGGACATCCTGTCCGACCTGGCCGCCGCCCTGGCGGGGTCGCTCGGCATCGCGCCGACCGCGAACCTGAACCCGGAACGGGTTTTCCCTTCCATGTTCGAACCGATCCACGGATCCGCTTTCGACATCATGGGCAAGGGCATCGCCAATCCCGTCGGCACTTTCTGGTCGGCGGTGATGATGCTGGAGCATCTGGGCGAAAACCCGGCCGCCGAGCGGCTGATGACGGCGATCGAGCGGGTCACCGCCGATCCGCGCTTCCACACCCCGGACCTGGGCGGCGAGGCGCGGACGGACGATGTGACGGAAGCGGTGATCGACGCCATCCGCGGGTCCAACGACTGACGCGGACCACCCTGCACGAAAGAAAAGAAGGCCGCCGGAAACCAATCCGGCGGCCTTTTAGTTTTGGGTAGGGAAAAGGTACGGAAAAAGAAAACTCAGAGCTTGCAGGTGTTCATCCCGACAAGGCGGTAGAGCGGGCAAAACCGGAAGACCGAGGTCGCGACGAAGACGACGCCGACGACGACCGAGCCGTATTTGATGCCGGCTGTTTCCCAGACCGCCAATTCAGTGACGAACGGGATGATGATCAGGATCAGACCGAGTATGACGCGAAGGATCCTGTCGACTGTACCGACATTCTGGACCATTTGATGAACTCCCACCGTTTGTTCGATGAAAAGATTATGGGCCGCTTTGACGGCCAAGTCGGTGACTATGTCACGTAAGCCCGGATTTTTTTTCGGAGGCTTTCCTCGGCGGCGATTGCGGTTAGGGTGACAAGGACGGCTTCGACCGCATACGACGGAGACCCCATGTCGGACAATGACACAATCCCGGCGCCACCGGCGACCCTGCCCGAATTGCTGGAGGCGGACGCGCCGGCATCGGTGCGCGCGATCTATGACGGGCTGCGTGACGGCGCCGCGACGCCGATCGCCGCCCTCATCTGGCGCCATATCGCGACCTATCCCGGAATGCTCGAAGCATGCTGGACATCGCTGGGGCCGCTTTTCGCGGACGGCACCCTCCCCGACACGGCCTGGCGCGTCGCGCGGGAGACCGCGCCCCGCCACCTGCTGCCCAAGGTTGCGCCCCGGGCCCGGGCGCTGCTGGGCATCGCGCCGCAGGACGAAGCGACGATCCAAGCGCTGGTGGAGGCCTATAATCGCGCCAATCCGGTGAACCTGCTGGGCGTGAAAGTGCTGCTCTCCCGGCTAGACAGCGACGCCCCGCGAGAG
>Ga0070727_10002869_pt1 | contig 16129 bp, 2 predicted proteins | sample tdAd472_FD_66722 | JGI IMG/M metagenome (GOLD analysis project Ga0070727, IMG submission 66722) | Marine sediment microbial communities from the Atlantic coast under amendment with organic carbon and nitrate - tdAd47.2 | ecosystem: Environmental > Aquatic > Marine > Coastal > Sediment | place...
CGGAGATATTCAGTACGCCGACTTGCAATACGTCAAAGGTCGCGCTGCAAAAGAAATTCTCTCGGGGTTGACGGTCAGTGATGTCGACTCGACGGTCTTGGAGGGCGCAACGATCTCCATCAGCACTGGTTTTGTGTCTGGGGACGAATTGGCCATTACCCTGCCTGCCGGCATTTCAAGCAGTTATGATGCCTCTACGGGAGTCCTTACGCTTTCAGGTGCAGCGACAATCGCCGACTATCAGGTGGCCCTGCGAACAGTAACTTTCGCGTCCGATGCTGGAACCACAACTGGCTCGCGGACCATCAGCGTGCAGGTCGACGATGGCGGGAGTACGAACAACCTTAGCAGCGTTGTCACCACAACAATTGATGTTCAAGACAATGCCGCACCGATTGCCGTTACCACCGACGTAGCGGCCCATGAGGATGACGGATCGACGGGAACCCTATCGGCAACGGATGCCAACATTGACAGTCTGACTTTCTCGCTCGTCTCCGGTCCGGCCCAGGGCTCTTTGACCCTCAATGCAGACGGCACTTACAATTACAGCACCGATGGCGCCTTTGAATCACTTAGTGACGGCGAAACGGCGACAACGACCTTTACCTACTCTGTGACCGATGGCGACGCGACGGTCGAGCAGACCGCGACGATCACGGTCAATGGTGCCGACGAGATTGTCACTGGGACCGCGAACGCCGACGCTCTCCTTGGGTCTGGCGGGACGGACTCGATCATCGGGCTAGCGGGCGACGACACCCTGACCGGCGGGGCGGGCGACGACACGCTGCTTGGCGGTGATGGCACCGACGTCGCGGTCTTCTCTGGCGACATGGGCGACTACACCATCTCAAGTGGTGAGGGCGAGAATTATACGGTTAGTGGGTCGGATGGAATTGACATCCTTAACAGCATCGAAACACTGAGATTCGATGATGGTGATCTGAAGTATGCGCCTGCAGAGCTATTTGATCCATCCAGTATCACTACTGTTGATAGCTTCCTACATGTCGATTCTGCGGTTCTAAAGGGAGGGGGGCAGGCCGTTGTTTGGGATGACTACCGATACCCAAATCAAACTGAAGTTTTCGCACAGTTAGTTGATGCGGATGGCGTGACAAAAGGACCTCGTATTTCTGTCAACAATTATAAAACAGGTTCGCAAATATACCCGCAAGTTTCAGCTCTCGAAGATGGAGGATTTGCAGTAACCTGGCAGACGGATTATCTGGATGGAAGTTATCGGGCCATATATGCCAAGCTTTATAATGCTGATGGATCGGTTCAAAAAGACGACTTCCAGGTAAATACCTATACCGATAGGTCTCAGTCGTCACCCTCTATCCTCAGTTTGTCTGATGGGGGATTTGTAATCGCCTGGACTTCGGACGGGCAGGACTCATATCCTGGGAAGGGTATTTATGCGCAGATGCATAACTCGTCTGGCGACCGGGCTGGCTCTGAGTTCCGTATCAACACGACCGTCGATGATACCCAAACTAACGTGAAACTGAATCCGCTTCCAGGAGGAGGTTTTCTTGCCACCTGGTTGTCCTATCGTAGTGGTTACATCGACGGGTTCTACGGTCAGCGTTTTGATATTACAGGCAATGCTACCGGCGGAGAGTTCAATATCTATTCTATGCCTCCGCGCCCGTCTGGCGTGCAGGACAATGCGGAGTGGTATACACCGGACTATGAAATAACGTCGCTAAATGACGGCCGTAGTTTGATCGTGTGGAGGTTACCATCTGACGCACCGAAAGAGTATGCCTATACGGAACGAAATTTCACCTATCACGCGAAGATATTTGACCCAACGGGGGCAACGGATGCCGTAGAGTTTCAGTTCGGCAAACCTCTTCAAATCTCAAGCTTTGGAGTAAACGTAGTTGAGCTGGATAACGGTAACTTCGTCATTGCCTGGGATAACCTTATTGATGACCTCGAGTATCCGGGACGTGCAGATATAGCATGTGTTGCAAGGGTTTATGACTCATCTGGAAAGCCTGTTAGCGACGAGTTCTTTATTGATGGGGCTGTTCAAAACGGAGTCCTCGATAGCGCCTTCTCAGGCTCTACTTTGCGTGAATTGGTTGCACTGCCTAACGGCGGCTTCGAAGCATATTTCCAACAGATTTCTACAGACAATTATAATCTTTTCTCTCAGCGATTTAACGCAAATGGTACTAGGGTTAAACCTGCGACCATCACCGGCACTGCCGATGCCGACCATATCAATGCGGCAGAAGGCGACCAAGCTATCGAAGGTGGCTTGGGCGACGACACCATCGCAGGCGGTGCGGGCGACGATACGGCGATCTTCTCCGGCAACTATGATGACTACACAGTTGGGACATCCGACGGCATAGCCCTAACCGTTTCAGGGGCCGATGGCACCGACATTCTTACCGGTATTGAGACCCTGCAGTTTGATGATCAGTCGGTTTCTCTGTCCAGTCTCGATTTCGCTCCGGTGGTCTCAGGACCTATTGACCTTGGCAATCATTCCGAAGACAGCTCTTTAACCATCACCAATGCCCAACTCATTGCCAATGCCGTTGATTTGGATGGCGACGCCTTGTCGGTGACCAACCTCTCGGTTACGGCTGGCTCCGGTACGATTGTTGATAATGGTGACGGTACCTGGGCATTCATCCCTGATGCCGATTGGTTTGGTGATGTCGACTTCTCCTATGATGTGAGTGACGGTTCCAATCTGGTTTCAACTGCTGCAAGCCTAACGGTCCTAGATGCCCCTGAGGCGGCGGGTTCTTCAGTTCTTACACCAGAGGGGCAATCGGTCACGCACAGGCTCATGGGGACGGGCGGCACGGGCTCTTTGAGCTACTCAATTGTCGGGAGCGCCGACGGTTCTGGCTGGGTTACGACGGGGAATGGCGCACGGGTACGGATAGTTGACGCATCTGCGGGTACTTACGAGTTTGATCCGCTAGCGTCGAGTGGCTACGACAGCTTTGATTACCGGGTAACGGATGCCAATGGCTATTCGGGCAGTGCGACTGTGACGGTCGGCGTTGGAGATGCCGGGTCCGGGTCGGGTGTCTTTGCGGTGATGGATGGAGCCGATTCAGATATTGGCGGGCGCTACAGCGGCATTACCCTTTCTAATGGCGGCCTGACGGTGAGCGGTGGCAATGGTGCGACGGTTCGCAGCACGTTGGAGCTGACCGACGGAGATTGGTACTTCGAGTATCAGGTTGATGTTGCGAGTGTGAACGACGATGTGGTTGGCTTTGCTAATAGCGCACAGCAGAACAACAGCGGCGCAACCAACATCGTCGGTTTCTGGGGTTACAACGTTGGCAATGGTACGCTTTCCAAAAATGGGGCAGGGCTTTCTAGTCCGGGCGGGCATCTTGGTGCTGGCCACGTTCTCGGGGTCTACGTCCGTCGCTCGGGCTCGTCTGTTCAGGCGTGGTTCTCCAAAGATGGCTCAATATTTCAAGGAAATCCGGTTGCAGGAACAGGGGCCTCTCTAAGTGATACGATCGAAGGGTCGCTAAAAGTAGCCGTGCGTCGTTGTCGTCCGACGGCGGTTGGAACGATGAACTTTGGTGAGAATGGTTTTGCCTTTGCCCCTGTTGGTGATTTTGCCGCACTCCAGGAAGGCAGTGGGGTCTCAATCGCTGCAACGGATGGGCATGACACCTTTGAGGGTGGCGCGGAAGTAGATGTCCTTGAAGGGCTGGCTGGTGACGATATTTTCAAAGGCAATGGCGGTGATGACACCCTGAGTGGCGGCGCAGGCAATGACACGATTACCGGTGGGGCCGGTGATGATGTGATTGTCGGTGGTTCTGATACGGACTTTGCCGTGTTCTCGGGTGATTTGGCAGGCTATGCAGTAACCAGCTCAGATGGTACAGCAATTACGGTGACCGGAGCCGATGGCACCGATGTTTTAACCGGTATCGAGATCCTGCGGTTTGACGATGGCGATGTGGCCATGTCGAGCCTTGATTTTGCGCCAGTTGTTGGTGGAGCCGTTGATCTCGGTGCCATTGATGAAGATAATAGTCTGACGATCTCAAATGCGGAGTTGATCGCCACGGCCACGGATTTGGATGGTGATACCCTAACGGCTGTCAATCTATCAGTCGCCTCTGGCTCAGGCACAATTACCGACAACCTTAACGGCACCTGGACCTTTGCGCCAAGTGCCAACTGGAATGGTTCGGTCAGCCTGTCTTATGACGTGAGTGACGGCTCCACCCAAATCGCCAACACGGCAGATATCGTCGTGAACGCGGTTAACGACGCGCCGGAACTGGACCAGGGCATCGGGATCCAGTCGGCGACGGAAGATACCGCCTTTAACTTTGCCATTCCGGCGGATGCCTTTAACGACCTGGAAGACGAAGCACTGAGCTATAGCGCAACCCTCCAAGACGGATCGGCTCTACCTGGTTGGCTTTCCTTCGACGGCACGACCTTCAGCGGCACGCCGGACAACCCCGACGTCGGAACCGTTTCGGTTCGTGTCACGGCCGATGACGGCAACGGTGGAACAGGCAGTGCTACGTTTGACTTGACGACCTTTGCGCTCAACGATGCCCCGGTGACCGATCAGGGGATTGGGGCTCAGGGCACAATCGAAGAAGAAGCCTTCTCCTTCACCGTTCCGTCGAACGCATTTTCTGATGAGGAAGGCGATGCACTTACCTATAGCGCAACGCTCTTGGATGGCTCTGCGTTACCCAGTTGGCTTTCTTTTGATGGGACAACGTTCACTGGAACTCCTGATGATCCCGACGTGGGAACTGTTTCGGTTCGCGTCACGGCCGACGACGGCAACGGCGGAACAGGCAGCGCGACCTTCGATCTGACGGTGACCGGCATCAACGACGCGCCGGAGGTTGATCAAGGGCTTTCCGATCAAAGTGCGGGCGAGGCTAACGCCTTTAGTTTCGCCATCCCGGCCGACGCCTTTAACGACCTGGATGGCGATGCGCTGAGCTATACGGCGACACTCCAAGACGGTTCTGCTTTGCCCCGTTGGCTTTCCTTTGACGGAACGACCTTCAGCGGCACGCCGCTAGATGCTGATGTTGGCGCGGTTTCGGTCCGAGTGACGGCCGATGATGGCAATGGTGCGGCGGTGAGTTCGACGTTTAATCTAACGGTTGAAGACTCTCCGGAAGCCGCAGCGGCCTCTGTTTTGACCCCTGAGGGACAATCGGCCGTTCACAAGCTCGCAGGATCGGGCGGCACCGGTGCTCTGACCTACTCGATTGTCGGCACGGCGGACGGTTCGGGGTGGGTGACGACGGGCAACGGGGCTCGGGTGCGGATTGTCGATGCCTCGGCAGGAACCTATGAGTTTGACCCACTTGCATCGACTGGGGCCGACAGTTTTGATTTCCAGGTAACCGATGTGAAAGGGTATAGCGGCATTGAGACGGTCAATGTGGGTGTCGGTGATCCGGGGACTGGGAATGGTGCCTACGCGGTTATGGACGGAGCCGACCAAGATATTGGTGGGCGCTATAGTGGGATTACCCTGTCAAATGGTGGTCTGACGGTCAGTGGTGGCAATGGCGCAACGGTGCGCAGCACTTTGGAGTTGACGGACGGCGATTGGTATTACGAGTACCGGGTCGATGTCTCGAGCGTAAATGACGACGTTATCGGATTTGCCACGGATGAGCGCCAAAGTGGCAGTGGTGCGACGAACATCGGTGGATTTTGGGGCTACAATGTTGGCAATGGCACACTTTCCATCAATGGAGGGCAAACCACAAGTCCAGGCGGTCACATTGGGACGGGCCACGTTGTCGGTGTTTATGTCAGGCGCGCAGGCGACACGGTTCAAGCTTGGTTCTCAATTGATGGCGCCTTGATCAAGGGTGATCCGGCTGCCGGAACGGACGCCTGGCTGACGGCCGATGTTTCTGGTCCTCTCAGCGTTGCAGTCCGTCGCTGCCGTCCGACAGCCGCCGGAACCATGAACTTCGGCGAGGGTGGTTTTGCCTTCACACCGGTCGGAGACTATGGAGCGCTTCAGGAAGACAGCGGGGTTTCCGTTGCCGCCACCGAGTCCCATGACAGTTTCGAAGGTGGTGCTGAAAACGATAGCTTCGAGGGCTTGGCTGGAGACGATATTTTCAAAGGCAATGGCGGCGACGACACCCTAACCGGCGGCGCAGGCAATGACACGATTACCGGCGGGGCCGGTGATGATGTGATTGTCGGCGATGCTTTGGTTCCCAGTTCACTGTCCTTCGTTTCTGCGGTGTTTGGTAGTGCGGGCACAGACGTTGCTGTGTTCTCAGGCGATTTTGCTAGCTATTCGGTGACCAGTTCCGATGGAACCGCGATTACAGTGGTCGGTAGTGATGGCACCGATGTTTTAACCGGTATTGAAACCTTGCGGTTTGACGATGGCGATGTTTCCTTGTCGAGTTTCGACTTTGCGCCGGTAGTCAGTAGCTCGATTGATCTAGGTGCAATTGATGAGGACAATAGCCTAACGATCTCCAACGCCGAGTTGGTTGCCACGGCCACTGATTTGAACGGCGATACACTGACAGCAGTGAATCTTTCCGTCATGTCCGGTTCTGGCACCATCGCTGCCAATGGTAACGGGACCTGGACCTTCTTGCCAAGTGCCAACTGGAATGGTTCGGTCAGCCTTGACTATGATGTAAGCGACGGCACCAACCAAGTCGCCAACACGGCAAGCTTGGTAGTTAATTCTATTGAAGACGCACCGGTCGGCGTCACCAGCGATGTTGCGGCGAGTGAAGATGGGACGGTGACTGGAACTTTGGTTGCTTCTGATGGCGATGGTGATAGCGTTTCCTTTGCTTTGGTCAGTGGGCCGACGAATGGAGCTTTGTCACTCAACAGCGACGGCAGCTACAGCTATGATCCCCAGGGGTTTTTCGAAAGCCTTGCCGTTGATGAAACGGCCACAGAAACCTTCACCTATAGCGTCACCGACGGCAACACGACGGTCGAAAAATCAGCAACCCTGATGATCCAGGGTGCGAATGACGGTATCTCCGTCGATCAAGGGCTTACTGCCCAAACTGTGATCGAAGAAAGCGCCTTCAGCTTTGCAATACCTTCTGATGCCTTTGCCGATATTGATGGTGATGCCTTGACCTATACTGCAACGCTATCCGATGGGTCGGACTTGCCAGCGTGGCTTGATTTCGATGGCACGACCTTTACCGGTACGCCGGATGACCCGGATATCGGCGACATTACTGTTAGGATCACGGCGGACGATGGAAATGGCGAAACGCTCGATGCGACTTTTGATCTGACGGTTATTTCAATTAACGATGCGGTCACCGTGGATCAAGGGATCGCAGCCCAAACGACTGCTGAGGAAAGCGTCTTTAGCTTTGCCATTCCGGCTGATGCTTTTGCCGACGCTGATGGCGATGCGCTGACCTATACCGCGACCCTGTCGGATGGTTCTGATCTGCCGACATGGCTGAACTTCGATGGCACGACCTTTAGCGGCACCCCGGATGACCCGGATGTGGGTGTGGTATCGGTCACGGTGACCGCCGATGACGGCAATGGCACCACCGTCGACACGTCCTTCGATCTGACGGTTTCTGAAGTAAATGATGCTCCAGATGTTTCCGGGCCCGTTGCTCTTTACAATCGCTATGAAGATACGTCGCTAACATTCAGCATGAGCCAATTGCTAGCTGCGTCCACCGATGTAGATAGCGCCACACTTCGGATCAGCGATCTGGAGATTTTATCAGGCTCCGGAACGCTGGTCGATCACGGTGACTGGAACTGGACCTTTACTCCAACCGCTGATTGGAACGGTGCGGTCGAGTTGAGCTATGGCGTGACCGACAGCATCGATACGACAGCTGCAACAGCGACCTTTTCTATTGTGCCAGCGAACGACAAACCTGTCGGTATAACAACGGACGTAACCGTCAATGCCAAGACGGGTGGCTCCGGTACATTGGATGCCTATGATGTCGATGGTGATTCCCTGACGTTTAGTTCTTCCCAAGCAGGAATGGTGCGCGGCGAACTATCTGTTGAACACAGTGGAACCTGGACGTTCGATGCTCACGGTTCTTACGACTATCTTGCCGAAGGCGAAACTGCAACGCAGTCATTCTCCTACAATGTTTATGATGGCAGCGGTGGTGTAGCCCCAGCCTACCCGGTAACGATGACTGTTGTAGGTGTCAATGATGCACCGGAAATTGACAATCCCGATGGCGCATTGACGGCCGGTTTTGAAGGGGGTGAAGAGACCTTCCTAGGCGAACTCTACTGGGTAGGTGCATCGGAATGGGTAAAACCTAATGTCACTGTTTTGGAAGACGATACCTTTGTAATCGTCAGCGCAGGCAGCCTTGGAGGCCAGCATTTTTCGCGAGAAGGCACTTTGATTAGTGAGTTTTCTATCCCCGATGTGAATTCGGTTCCAGGTGGTGAAATCAACATGGCGCGTGTGGTCGCGTTGCCGGGCGGCGGGTTCTTTGTCGGCCTGTTTGAAGCCGATGGAGTAGGTGAGGTCAACTACATTCACGGGCAGATGTACGATACTTTGGCTTCGCCCGTCGGCTCGACGGTATTGATGAGTACGGATTCACATGCCGGCGGATGGAATTTTGAGCCCGCCGTCTTGGCGGACGGCAGCGTCCTCGTCGCCTGGACGGCCGGAGACGACCCCTGGTCCGTAGAGTCACCGACAACATCCATAGTCTGTCGTCGCATGGGCTCGGACGGAAGTCTGATTGGAGACGAAATTACGCTGCCTAGCTCCGCAGACGGTTTCCAGTATAACGCTCGGGTCACCCCGCTTTCCGACGGTGGATTTGTCGCTTTCTACGACATTGGAAGGCAGGTCGATGGTGACCTGGTTACGGGTGTTTGGGGGCAGCGCTATACCGTGGATGGGACCGCGGTTGGCAGCGAATTTTCGGTCGATACAGTCGGAGACAATAGAGGAAACGGATATAGCCTGCTCGATGTAGGAACTTTGGCGTCTGGGGATGTGGCCCTGTTGTGGGATTCTGGGGAAGGCACCAATATTCGCGTGGGCATCTTCGATCCGGACACAAGTTCAATTATCAAGTCCGTGGCAATTGACGAAGGGTACCCCGGCTACTCATATGATGAGGCGTTTCCTCAAATAGAAGTACTGGAAGATGGCGGATTTATAGTCACCTGGAGTGAATCGAACAGTCCTGATGATAGTTCGTCCTACGGTGTATCTGCTCTACGGTTCGATGCTTCGGCAAATGCCATTGCCGACGTCTTTACCGTCACTGACTACAAGCAAAGTATTCAAGATGAAGTAAGGCTCGGAACATTTTCTGACGGAGGATTTGTTGCCGTATGGGATACTTGGGACCCAGCGGCGGCTAGACTCGCTCCTCGTGGTGCTTTCCGCCTGTTCAACGACGTCTTGGGCGAAATCGATTTCCTCGGAAACTCTGAATTCGGAACGGCAACCTTTGCCGAGGGCGGCGGTGCGATTGGGGTCAACGAAGCGCTTCAAGTCTCCGACATAGACTCTGCAACACTGGACGGCGCGACGGTCACCATTTCCGACGGATTCAAATCGGGCGATGTTCTCGCTGCCACCATTCTTGACGGCAGTGGCATTTCCGCCAGCTTCGACGCGGCGACCGGTGTCCTGACAATTAGCGGGACAGCCTCGCTTGCCGATTACGAAACCGCGCTTCAATCGATCACCTTTGATAACCCCAATGCCAATCCGGGGCCATCACGGAAGATCTCTTACCAAGTCGACGATGGCGGTACGGTGGATAGCCTGAGTGAGCTCTATACCTCCACAATCACCATTTCGCAGATCAATGATGCGCCCGAGGTTGACCAAGGTGTCGCCGACCAAACGGTGGCAGAAGAAAGCACACTTAGCTTTGCCATTCCTGGCGACGTTTTTGCTGACGTCGATGGGGACGCGCTGACTTATGAGGCGACACTTTCAGATGGTACGCCACTGCCTGATTGGTTGAGCTTTGACGGCACGACCTTCACCGGCACGCCAGATGATCCGGATGTGGGGACTATTTCGGTTGATGTTACCGCAACCGACCCATCGGGCGAGACTGTCTCCGCCGCCTTTGATCTGATTGTAACGCCCGTCAACGATGCTCCTGAAGTCGACCAGGGGATTGCCGCCCAGTCGGTCGCCGAAGAGGACGCTCTAAGTTTCACCGTTCCAGCCGATGCTTTCACCGACATAGATGGCGACGCATTGAGCTATACGGCGACCCTATCGGACGGTTCGGACTTGCCTACCTGGCTTGATTTCGACGGCACGACCTTTACAGGAAATCCAGACGATCCGGACTTGGGAACAGTTTCCGTAATGGTAACAGCCACCGACCCATCGGGTGAAACCGTTACGACAACATTTGATTTAACCGTCACCCCAATCAACGATGCGCCGGAACCGGTTACGGGGAATATTACGACGGATGAGGACTCCATCGGCAGCGGTGATCTATCGGCCAATGACGTCGATGGCGACGATCTGACCTTTGAGTTGGTTGCCGGCCCGACCAATGGCTCTCTGACCATCAATGGCGATGGGTCCTACAGCTACGATCCGGGGGCAGGCTTCCAGGATCTAAATACGGGCGAAAGCGCCACTGAATCCTTTACCTATAGCGTGACCGACGGCCAAGAAACCGTCGAGAAAACGGCCTCAATCACCATTACCGGTAAGGACGAGGCGATCTCGGGCAGCGTCATTGACGGTTACATCGAAGGGGCGACGGTCTTTTCCGACACCAACCGCAACGGCGTCCTGGATGCGGGCGAGTCCTTCACGACGACCGGCGAAGACGGGGCCTTTACCCTGGCGGACCCCGATGGCCCCTTGGTCATGTTCGGAGGCGTGGATGCCTCAACCATGCTGGCATTTGAAGGCGTCATGACCGCACCTGATGGTGCCACACAGGTGACGCCTTTAACGACGCTGATGACCAGCCTCGTCGATAGCGGCAGTACATATGACGAGGCTCGTAATACGGTCGCAACGGCATTTAATCTTGATGCATCAATTGATTTTGGAAACTACGACCCGGTTGCGGCAACTCTGGCAGGTGATGCTGCCGGTGAAGCGGCCTTGGCCGCGGCTATTTCTATTCAGAATACCATTAATTTGATGGCCTCGGCTCTTGCGGGGGCAAGTGGCAATACAGTTTCTGGTTCGTCCGACGCTGTCGTCGATGCCCTGGCGGCTCAATTGTCGGGTAGTGTCGATCTCACAGACACGACCCTTCTCCAAGGTGTTCTCAGCGATGCAGCGACTGGGGCTGGTCTCGATGCCTCCCAACAACAAGCCGTGTCGGATGCCGCTGACGAAACTGCGACAATCGCCGCCGATGCTGTGGCTTTGATCAATGCGGCGGAAAGCGGAGCGCAATCGGGTAGTGATCTTCTTGTCAGCTTTGCCCAGGTTGCCCAGGTTGCCCAGGGAAGCGCCTCCGATACGGTCGAGGCAGCGGTTTCTTCCGGAGATCAGGCGGAACTGGATTCCGCCGTTTCGGACTATTCAGGGACCGCCCTTGATACCAGCGTCAACGATGCGGAAGCATCTGCCGGGGTGAGTTCTGTAAACGACGCTCCGATCATTAGTCAGGGGATTTCCAATCAGAGCACGCCCGAAGACAGCGCTTTCAATTTTGCCATTCCTGCCGATGCCTTCACGGACTTCAATAACGATACATTGACCTATACGGCGACTTTGCCAGACGGTTCGGCATTGCCTCTATGGCTCTCCTTTAATGGAACCGCCTTTAGCGGCACCCCAGATGATGCGGATATCGGATCAATTTCCGTTCGCGTCACCGCAGACGATGGCAATGGCGCCACAGTCAATACGACCTTTGATTTGACCGTCAATGCTGTCAATGATGCACCGGTGATTTCTGGAGCCGCCGACCTTGGCAGCATCAACGAAGACGCGGCGACCACGGTGACCCAGGCGCAGCTGTTGGCGCTGGCGAGTGATGCGGAAGGGGACGGTCTCAACGTCTCGAACGTTACAGTTTCCTCCGGCAGTGGATTGGTTACTGACAATGGCAACGGCACATGGACTGTTTCGCCAAGTGCCAATTGGAACGGCACCTTGGCCTTGTCCTACGATATTTCCGACGGTTTGGCGACGACTGCTGCTTTCGCTGACCTGACCGTAACGGCAGTAAACGACAATCCTTTGGTCACAGACGATCAGTCGAGCACGCCGCTTAATCAGTCGATTGTTATTGCGGCTGCTGACCTGCTGTCTGATGATTCAGATGTCGATGGAGATAGCGTCTCTCTGACTGGGGTTGGCAATGCGAGCAATGGAACCGTCGCCTTTGATAGTGATGCGGGAACGATAACCTTTACGCCAGATGTAGATTATTCTGGTGCAGCCAACTTTGACTATATGGTTTCCGACGGGAATGGCGGGACAGCAACGGCCAGTGTTGTTGTCAACGTTGTTGGAGCTCCAACTGGTGTTGGTAGTGCTGTTGTAACCCCTGAAAGCTCTTCGGTTACTCATCGTCTCTCCTCCAATGGGGGGTGGGGCACCTTGACCTATTCGATTGTGGGTGTAGCTGATGGTTCTGGTTGGGTGGCGACGGGCAATGGAGCGCGGGTGCGGATTGTCGATGCTACGGTGGGAACTTATGAGTTTGATCCTCTTGCCTCGGCTGGGACCGACAGCTTTGATTTCCAGGTAAATGATTCAAATGGTTATAGCGGCACTGCGACGGTAAGTGTCGGTGTTGGTGCGGCAGGTTCCGGATCAGGAGCCTTCGCCGTGATGAACGAGACCGATCCGGACATTGGCGGGCGTTATAGCGGCTTCACCTTGTCGAATGGCGGGCTGACGGTCTCCGGGGGCAATGGTGCGACGGTTCGAAGCACCTTGGAATTGACGGATGGTGATTGGTACTACGAGTATCGTGTTGATATTGCCAGTCCTCGAGATCTTCTTATTGGCTTTGCCGATAGCACTCGTATGGACGATAACGGCAGTACGCATCATTCTGGATTCTGGGGCTGTGACACGGGCAATGGTGTCCTTTCGCTCAATGGCGTTGGAGGCGGCGGGATTAACCGCAACCTTGGCCCGGAAAGCGTTCTCGGCGTCTATATTAAGAAGAGCGGAACCTCAGTTCGTTCCTGGTTCTCGGTAGATGGTGAGATCGTCGCTGGAAACCCAGCAGCCGATTCTTCTCCATCGTTTACAGCGACCGTTGATGGTCAGATTTGGGCGGCCATTCGAAGCTGCCGTCCGACGACTTCAGGCACAATGAATTTCGGCGAAGGTGGCTTTGCCAATGCGCCGGTCGGAGATTTTGGTGGGCTTCAGGAGTCCAGCGGTGTTTCGGTTGCTGCGACGGCAGGGCATGACAGTTTTGAGGGGGGAGCCGAAGCGGATGTAATCGATGGTCTGGGGGGCGATGATATTCTTAATGGGGGCGAGGGTAACGATACGCTGACTGGCGGGACAGGCGATGATACATACGTTTTCGATCGTGGTGATGGAAGTGATCTAATAAATAACCATGGAGAGAGCACCTCAAACGACAAAGTTCTCCTTGGCGCGAATGTTGATGCGGATCAACTGTGGTTCCGCATGATCAACAATGATGGAGATGCCCTGGCTGATGACCTCGAAGTGATTGTTATTGGAGCGGACGATAAGGTTGTGATTGATGATTGGGGTAATGGCACAAGCAATCAGGTTGCGCAGTTTGAAGTCTCGACAGGTGAAATCCTTGGTCAAGCCGGAGTAGCAAACCTTGTTGCCGCAATGGCATCGTTCGCACCGCCTAGTGCTGGGGAAACGGACCTTACGGCAGGCACACATGACGATGTGATTACAGCGATCGCCGCAAACTGGCAGTCATCATAGAAAGCAAGTAAAGGCGGTTGCGTGTCGCCGCAACTAAACACAAAAAGGTCCGCCAAAGCGCGGGCCTTTATTGTGTTTAGATGCCGGGTAGATATGGATAAAAAACTCGCAAAATGTTGATTAACAATGGTTTGCCTAAGGTTCACGGCAAGCCCAATGGGCGCAGACGCGGCGGAGCAAAGCGACGCCAAATCCTCTCCCCGCAACCAAACACAAAAAGGATTAGCGTGAAGACGCTAGGTAAATAATTAAGAGAGAAATCGGTGGCGGTTTAAAGACCGAACGTTGGTTGTCTCGCTATAACCAAGCAACTTGTTTGAATCGCCCTAAAATCCTAGACGCCTTGCGCCGCTATTTTTTGGCGTTTCAATACCTAGCCCGACCGTGCGGATCCCCTTTTTGCAGGACCGAAGGTGGTGCCAACATTTTTGCCACCCCGACTCTTCGAGTCGTGGGTTGCCGGATTGAAATTATCTGGTTGCGCTTTTTGGTCGGTCTGACCGGTGTTAGCAGCACGCTTTTTGGCTTTCTTCAGTGCGTTTGCTTTCGCACGTTCTCGGGCTCTTGCTTTTGTCATGTCTTGTTTGCCTTCCTATATGATGCGCCACTTATCACAGCCAAAGCCACTGTACCACAAGGTCTGGTTCCAAGCTGTTCTATTGTTGAGTAAGGTGCTACTGGCTGGGCTCCATAAATAAGAACCTATCCACATCTTTGTCGTGAGTAATACAAAAGACTCACTCAAAGTTGTCTGCCAACATTCAAAGATCTGTTGCTTCTGCCGTTAACGATAAGCCCATTATCAATGCTATTTCCGCTTAATTCCAATTTGTCGACCTAAGTTTTTAGGAAGCGGGAGTTTTGAATGAACTTCTGCATAGTGAGTGATCTTTTCTATCACATGGTCGGGAAAACCTGTTGATTTACGATCATTGAGGTCGAAAAACATGGTCATTTGCTCGCAGGTCGAGGAGGGCCTTCCGCTGTCGTCTCCAATTTTGTGGATCTCGTGATAGAGGTGCAGTCGCTTAGCATCATGGTCGATGATTTGAGTGATCACCCTAACTGATTCGCCTAAGCGCAGCTCTCGGTCATAGGTGACATGGTTTTCAAGCACGACCCAGGAGCCGCCGGTTTCCATGGAATAGGCTTCACCCATCCCTAGGTGGTCAAATAGAGCCACACCTGCTTCATCGAAAATCAGAACGTAATTCGCCACATTGAGGTGGTCGTTGTAGTCGAGCCATTCTTTTTTTATTGCCGTTTCATATAGGCAAAGTGGTTCTGCTTGTGACATTCGAACTCCCCCATTGAATCATTAAACCAGTATGGGGAAGGACGAGGCAATGTCCAGAAAACTGCGAATGAATTGGAAATGTTCAAATTACAAGAATCGTCTATAGTGGTTCTAAGTAAGATATAAAACAGGTGAGGTAGGAAACATGGCAGCAGCAATTGGCATTCGCATGGGAAGTGCCAAAGAGGCAACGGTCCCTCAAGTGCGAATTGAAGACACAACCGATTGGGTGCAGGCGGGTTGGGCAGATTTTAAGAAAGCCCCGATCATCAGCACGTTTTCGGGCGGTGCCTATGTCTTGGTCGGCTATGCCATCGTTTTATGGCTTCAGTCTGTCGGGTTGAGCTCCTTTCTTCTTCCCGTGATGTCTGGCTTTATGATTGTAGCTCCTTTGTTTGCCGTTCTGTTTTACGAAATTGCCCGAATGCAGGCGGAAGGAGCTGAGATTGATTATGGAGCGGCGGTCAAATCAAGCTTTACCAATATTGGGCAGCTCGCCATTGTTGGCTTCGTTCTTATGTTGGTGATGATGGTCTGGCTAATGCTGGCAATGGTCATCTTCTCGGTGTTTTTCGGCGGAACACCGCCCGGCCTGGAAGGTTTTTATGAAAGTCTTATTAGCCAACCACAAACCCCAGCCTTTTTGATTGTTGGAACAGCTGTCGGGGGCGTTCTTGCTGCCATTGCATTTGCCGTGAGTGCCATTTCAATGCCGATGATCGTTAGCGAAAATATTTCGGCTTTTGACGCCATGGCTTTCAGCATTGCTGCTGTTACGTCAAACCCCCGCGTTATGATCAGCTGGGCGGCCGTTCTGGTGCTTCTGACTGGATGTGGGATGGCAACATTTTTTATTGGCTTAGCTGTGACACTGCCGGTTGCTGGTTATGCTTCCTGGCACGCCTATAAGAGCTTTCGCCCTAACG
>Ga0070727_10002870_pt1 | contig 16126 bp, 17 predicted proteins | sample tdAd472_FD_66722 | JGI IMG/M metagenome (GOLD analysis project Ga0070727, IMG submission 66722) | Marine sediment microbial communities from the Atlantic coast under amendment with organic carbon and nitrate - tdAd47.2 | ecosystem: Environmental > Aquatic > Marine > Coastal > Sediment | place...
CAACACGCTGCGAGTGCTGGGGCGTTCTGAGGAGGCCGAGCCGATTCTGCGAGAGGCACTGAGTCTTCAGACGCAGACCTACGGCCCGCGCGCGATTCCGACGATCACCATGAGCAATGACTACGCCATGATTCTTTTCGGGCTCGGACGGGCTGAGGATGCGGCCAAGTCTCTCCAGTCGGTCGTGCAGATCAGCGGCGAGGCGCTTGGGGCGTCGCACAACCTCACCGCAACGATCCAGGGAAATCTGGGTGACATTCTGGATCATCTTGGACGAGCCGATGAGGCGCTCGTTCACCATCGCGCCAGTTTGGCTGCGATTGAAGAGGAGTTCGGGCCTCGCCACCAGGCCACGATTATTGCCAAGAACAATCTCGCCAAGTCACTGGTCGTGCAGGGCAAGTACGAAGAGGCGATGCCTTTGCTTGAAGAAGCTGTCGCGCTCGGGCGTGAAGAGCTCGGCGACCAGCACCCGACGACGCTGCTGGCGCTGTCGAATCTGGCGATTACGCTCAACCGCACGGGGCAATATGAGCGGGCCCTGGGGGTCAATCAGGAGCTGCTGGAAAATCGCACACTCATACTTGGACCGGACCATCCGCACACGCTCATCTCGATGAACGCGCAGGCCAAGATCCTTTTCAGGCTGGGCCGGATCGAGGAGGCCGAGAAGCAGGCACGCGAGACAGTGGAGCGGGCGACATCAGTTCTGGGTCCGGATCGATTTGAAACCGCGATCTTTCGGAGTTCTCTTGCAAGAGCAGTGGGCGCATTGGATCAGCACGACGAGGCCGGGCGGATATTCGAGGAAGTCCATCGGACGCTTACAGAGACCATCGGGACCGACAATATCTATGGCCAGGAGAACGCGGCTGAAGCGGCTGCGATGTATCGGCGTCTTGACGAGTTGCACCCGGACGCGGGTTACGGGGGCCAGCTCAAGCGTTGGGAATCTCGGCTCGATGGTTCGAACGCACCTTAGCTCTCGCTGGGGTCGAGCATCTCGGCGAGGCTGAGTTTGGCTCTTGCGATCCGGCGCTGAATTGTTTTGGTCGAGACCTTGAGCATCTCGGCGATGGTCTCCTGGCGGAGCCCCGAATACACATGAAGAATCCATGTTTCTTTGTGTTCATCGTCGAGTCGATCGACCGCCTCGTGGAGTTTGACTGAATCGATCTGCTCGGCGAGTTCGGCGTCTTGATGCCCGGCGATTGAGGCGGGCTCCATGCCGGTGCGGTGGCGATTGCCGATGCCGTGCGAACCGAAATGCTTTCGGATGAGATCGACCGCAGCCCATCTGACGTGCTGGCCCACGATCAGGAAGAATTGTCCGACGTGCTCGGGCTGGGCGTCCTGCACGGCTCGATCCACCCGGATCAGCACTTCCTGGACGAGGTCGTCTTCTTCTTCCCAACGCGCAACGCCCGGGCTGCGTGCGATCTCTTTGCGGACCATCTGGCGGATCCGGCGGATGGCGCTCTCGAGCAGTTCATCGCGGGCGAAGGTTCTGCCGTTGCCATCGGCGATCCGGCCGAGGCTGCCCTGGATGCTGGCGGTGGTGTGCCCGATATCGCCCATGCAGATAATTGTACCAGCGAGGCCCCGTCGGTCGGGTTCTCTTGGAGGCGACGTGACGTCTTGATAATCACTTTACTGACAGAGATTTAGGGACACCCGGCAGGGCCAGACCTGTGTTTTGAATTCTGTAGATTCCCTAGCCGGGCAGGCCGCCGGGTCCGGAGCAAGACCGGATTTGGGCCAGCACTGATCGGCATCTCAGGTTTGAGTGGACCAGCATTGAAAGTACCCCCCTCAGGACTCGAACCTGAAACCCGCTGATTAAGAGTCAGCTTGTGACAGGCGTGGATGACCCCGTGGGCATCGCGGGTCCGGTCGAACACGAATCGTTGGTCGATGACCGGTCGGTATGCTCCGGTCTCAACGATCTCGCGGAAGAAGGCCGCGTCCTCGGATCGTTCGGCGGCCGCTCTTTTCATCACACGCACCGATCAGGTGAGTGTGCACCAGATCGCCTGAAGGAATAATCGCGCATATACGTTCGTCGCCTGACGACACGGTTTTCGCACACACCCGCTGCGGGGGCGTCATCAGAAGGCTCGACGAGTCTGCCGATATCGGGAGGGCCATACCGGGGGAAGATCTCGGTTTTCATGGTTGAATCCCCTAGCAGGGCCAAGAGTTCAGACTTGATCGACAATGCGGACCGCCATCGCTTTGGCTCGCCGAGCTGCAGCGCCGGGGTCTGTGCCGCCGCCGGTAACTTGCCCGACAACACGGGCGGTGACGATTGCGCCTTCAAGGAGGATATTCAGCTGCTCGGCGACCTCACCCGGATCGTCCATGCCGGTGGCCTCACAATGCTCCCGCATGTAGCGCACGATTTCCTGCTTATGCTCGGCAGCTAGCCGCCGAGGAGCTGAGTCCGCGACAGTAAACTCCGCCGACGCGTTAATGAACATGCACCCGCAGAACTCGGTACCGGTGAACCAGTCCTCGTGGAAGTCGAATACGGCCAGCAGACGATCGCGGGGTGTCTTCGCGCGGGCATCCACGAATTGCATCAGTTTGTTCCGGAAGATCTCGTCACGCCGACGCATCGCCGCGACGACCAGTTCGTCCTTGGACTTGAAATGGTTGTACAGCGTCATCCGGCTGATGCCGCCCTCCTTCTGTATGTCGTCCAGGCTGGAGGCGTGGAAGCCGTGCTTGTAGAAGACGCGCATCGCCGCATCGATCAGATCGTCTCGTCGACTTGGGGGCATGGGTGATCCTCGGGGGGAGCGGATACAATACTGACTAAACAGTACACATAATCGACTTGCTCGGTTCCACAGAACGTAACTTTGTCAGTCATCCAAAGAAATTGTCGCCGATACGGGGCTATCAACGCGGTTTAGACGCTCTTTTTCGCGTATTAGGCCCATAGAGGTTGAATTATACTGACTAGTCAGTATAGTTATGCCGTGAAGCCCACTTGTGCCAAACGGATGGCGGAGCACTGGGTTTCCTAGAACCTGGCGCCTCGAGCGCCCACATCACTGCGATGACCAAACCGGGCGAGCGTTTCGCTTGGATGGGTATCGCATGGCCCAAAGGAGGCTCACCATGTCACGATTTCCACAGCACACCGCCGAGACCGCGCCCGAAGCTAGTGCGCTCATCGCGAACGCACAGCAGGCGTTCGGATTCCTCCCGAACCTGCTGGCCGTGATGGCCGAGGCTCCGGCTCTGCTCGAGGGGTACATGGCCCTGGCGGCGATCTTTGACAAGAGTGACCTGTCGCCGACCGAACGCCAGATCATCCTGATGGTCAACAACCGGCTCAACGGCTGTACTTACTGCATGTCGGCGCACACAGGCATCGCGAAGGCCCAGGGTGTGCCGGACGATGTCATCAACACGCTCCGCGACGGGACCGGGCTTTCCGATCCAAAGCTCGAAGCACTTCGTATCTTTGCGGCCAAGATCAACGAGAGCCGCGGCTGGCCCGAGCAGAGCGATATCGATGCGCTGCTCGCCGCTGGGTACACGAGCCGAACCGTTCTCGAGGTCATCCTCGGCACGGCCGTAAAAGTGATGTCCAACTACACCAACCACATCGCGAGCACGCCACTCGATAGCGCGTTCGCCGCAGTCGAATGGACGCCGGCGAATCTCGTCGAAAGCGCCGGCTGATCCCACAAGCCAAAATCTCGCCTCGAAGGTGACAGCTCAGTCAGTCGCCTTCGCAAGGAGCATGACGTGAAACCCGAAACAGTATCTGGCGCTTCGGCGTCTGCGCGATCTCAGCGCCAACTCACACCGCCATTCACCCCCGAGACCGCACTCGCCAAGGTCCGCGCCGCCGAAGACGCGTGGAACAGCCGTGACCCAGAGCGCGTCGCGCTCGCCTACTCGCCTGACAGCGAGTGGCGAAACCGTGACATCTTTCTCCGCGGGCGCGAAGAGATCCGTGCATTCCTGAAAGGCAAGTGGAACCGCGAGCTCGACTACCGGCTCGCCAAATCCCTTTGGGGCTTCCGCGAGAACCGCATCGCGGTGCGCTTCCAGTACGAGTGGCACGACGCCAATGAGCACTGGTTCCGCAGCTACGGCAACGAGCTGTGGGAGTTCGATGACGCAGGCCTGATGCGCCGCCGCGAGGCGAGCATCAACGACGTCGCCATCACCGAGCTCGACCGCCGATTCCGCTGGCCTGCCCCGGGCCCAAGACCCGAGTCGCACGCCGGCATCCCCGACGTGCGCTGATCACCCGTTCGCCGCCCGGGCGGGACGTTCTCGCCCGGGCACACATCATCACCGGTTTCTCAAAACGCACAGCGAGAGCAACCCAATACGTAGGAGAACTGCAATGAACCGCATCACCATGACCGTCGCTGCTCTGACCGCCTGCGCCCTGTCGCCCATCGCGTCAGCTCAGCCCATGGATCACGGCGACCACGCCGGCCACAACCACGCCGGGCACGTGCACTACATCAACGGCCCTCGCGCCGATGCACCGATTCCGAGGCCCGGTGTCGAGCTTGGCCGGGGCAGCTTTGCACTCCTCGTCATCGATCCGCAGGTGGACTTCCTGAGCCCAAGTGGTGTCACCTGGGGCGTCGTCGGCGAGAGCGTGACGGAGAACAACACTGTCGAGAACATCGAACGGCTATTCAAGGCCGCCAAGGGCGTCGACGCCCGGGTCTTTGTCAGCCCCCACTATTACTTCCCGCACGACCACACCTGGAAGTTTGAGGGTGCGCTCGAGACGCTGATGCACGACATCGACATGTTTCACCGCGACGGCCCGCTCGAGACCGAAGGCATCGAGGGCTCCGGTGCCGATTGGCTCGATCGCTACAAGCCATACATCAACGACGGCGAGACGGTCGTGGTGAGCCCACACAAAGTCTACGGCTCCGACTCCAACGATCTCGCGCTGCAACTCCGCAAGGCGGGCATTGATCAGGTCGTCATCGCGGGCATGTCCGCTAACCTCTGCGTTGAGTCGCATATGCGGAACCTGATCGAGGAGGGCTTCGAGGTCGCGATCGTCTCTGATGCGACGGCCGCCGCGAAGCTGCCGGGCTACGACGGGTTCGAGGCTGCCTTTGTCAACTACCGCATGATCGCGAGCGACGTGTGGAGCACCGACGAGGCAGTCGAGAAGATCGCCGCAGCCCGTGGCAACCTGGTCAATGTCTCCGGCGCCAGCGGGGTCGGCCTGGCGGGCTTTGACCCGGTCAGCTTCTTCCAGAGCGAATCGCCCTTGAACGGTTCGCCCATGATCCGCGCTGAGCACGCGGGCGCGACTTACCTCTTCGCCACCGAGGAAAGCAAGGCAACGTTCCTAGCCAACCCCGACCGCTATGCGCCCCAGTACGGCGGCTTTTGCGCCTACGGCGTTTCGATCAACATCCTCCTGCCCGTCGACATCACGACCGCGCAGGTGCGCAACGACAAGCTTTACCTGAATGTGAACTCGGACATCCTCGAAAAGTTCAATGCCGACTTCGAGGGCAGCGTCTCGCGGGCCAACACCAACTGGCCCGGCCTGTTCGTCGAGCATGCCGAGTAGATCGCAGAACCACTCCTCTCTCCCCATTCGGCCGACGGGGTGGACACACCTCGTCGGCTGATTCGCAGACCAGCACCGACGGCACCTTTAGGGACCCACTCGAAACTTGTCTGGCCGTCCACACCAGAAAGGAACTGCCATGAAATCGGAATCCAGCAAGAGCACCACAGATACTCCCTCGGTCGCAGTGACCATTGGCGACTCTGGTTTCGCGTCTCAGGTCCGCGTGAGGAATCACTCTCTCTGGGCCGACGAGCCCCGGACCGTCGGCGGCACGGATTCTGGACCGCCTCCATACGAGTTGCTATTGGCTTCACTTGGTACGTGCGTGGCCATGACCACTCGGATGTACGCCGACCGGAAGGGCTGGCCGTTAACCGGAGTCTCGGTCAATCTCAGCCAGGACCGTATACACGCGGAAGACTGCCGCGACTGTGAAAGCGCAAGCGGACCCGTGCTTCGGATCTCCAAGCGGCTCGAACTCCAGGGCGACCTCGATGAGGAGCAGCGTTCTCGGCTCATGGAGATCGCTGACCGCTGCCCGATTCATCGATCACTATTATCTGAGATTCAGATCAGAACGGTGTGAATACGTGCACGTCGTCGTGACATGGCAACTGCTTCATAACCCCACACTCGAAGTGCCCCTAGCACAAAGGAGATCCATCATGACTGTCTTGCTGCGTGTTGACGCGAGCGCCCGCCTTAATCATTCGATCACCCGTCAGATGGCCGACCGGTTCATCAATGGATGGCGCACGCGCGAATCGGATGTTCAGATCGTGCCCAGGGATGTCGGCCGCCAACCGCCATCTATCGTGAGTGAAGCATCGATCCGTGCGGGATTTACTCCGCCCGAAAATCGTTCTCAGGACATGATTGACGAGCTCGAAGAATCTATGACCCTCATCAACGAGGTGCGGCGAGCTGATGTAGTTGTGCTCGGTGCACCGCTTTACAACTACGGACTCCCCGCCTCCCTGAAAGCCTGGATCGACCAGATCATCCGGCCAGGCGAGACATTCTCGTTCGACCTTCAACGGGGGGACTTCCCGATCCAAAGCACACTCAGCGGCAAGTCGCTCGTCGTGCTCTCCTCAAGGGGCGAGTTCGGCTTCGAGCCGGGCGGCAATCGCGATGGTTGGAACCACCTGAACCCACACCTGCGGACCGTTGCGACGCGCCTGCTGGGCATTGCAGCTGAGGATATCTACGAGATCGCCTCGGAGTACCAAGAGTTCGACGACGAACGGCACCATCGCTCGCGTGAACAAGCCTTCCATAACGCGGCCGAACTCGGATCCCGTCTCGCTGCCGCGCGGCGAACCCCATGCCGCAACTAGGAGGTCTCCGTATGAGAGCCCCGCAGACCCATCAGCGCAACGCAGAACCCATTCGCGTCGACTACCGCCCGCGATCTGATCTGACGCCGCGCCCGAGAACACGAATGCGTCTCCAATCGCTTTCTCATTGGGATTCACCGGCGGGCCGCGGGGCTGGTTCAGTCTCCTGGGAATTGCTCAGTGGAGGTGGTATCAGAAAGCTCAGGTGGTGAGCCGCGTGTGCCGCGTGGAACCGATTGAACTCTTCGTTGGTCATCCGACCGAACCCAGGGTGTGGATGCAGTGGCTCGGCCTGACCCTCGAACTGGCGGACACATTCCTCGAATAGCCTGACTTGTTCGTTGTCATCGAGGCCGGCAGGCGGGACGAACATGCCCGCCGTACGAACGCCACTGATCGAGTTCCCGGCGAGAAGCCGCGGGAGCGCGAAGACTCTCAAGATCGGGCGTAGCGGCATGCCGAGAGCGGTCATCCATCGGGGATAGCCATACATGTTGGCTTCCATAGTGAGCCGCAGGTGCTGGCACATCTGGCCGAGAGTCCAGTTCCCGGCTTGCTTGTATCCAGAATCAAGGAGACGAGTGCACTCTGAGAGAGCATCCTCGAGTAGGTCGAGCTTCAGTTCGCGGCGTGAGTATGTATTTTTCGTCATGTGTGAATCCACCGGTGACCAACAGAAAGGGCTATGTGGCGTCAACTCATGACCCGCACAGAGGACCGCCGTACCGAAAGCTGATATCACGAACTCTGCAAAACCTCGTCGCGACATGGCCAGTTTCGCAGGTGAACGATACCACACACGCGTACCACACGAGTTTATCCCATCAACCGGAGCGACTCGACGAACAGTAACGCAGACCCAATCGACGCAAACGTGCGTAAGTGATTCCATCGCGTCCACTCGATCAAATATCGTCGCCACACCTCATGAGCGATTGGATCTGTCGCCTCGACGGAGGCAAGCTTGTTGTTCAAAGGAACATTCCCGGCCGCCGTCACAACGAAGAGGCCAAGAAAGTACAGTGCTCCAGCTCCAAGCAGTGACAGCCACCACCGTTGATCCGTGTTCGATGTTGCAATGACCACGGCGACGAGTGAAAGCGCCGCCGTTCCGAAGAACGGAGCCATAAACCAAGGGGTGAACACCGACTCGTTGATCTGCTGCATGGCGCGGATGCCCTCTTGATCAGGCAACTGCTTCAGTGCGGCCATGATGAAGGTGGAGAACGCGAAGATTGAACCGCCGATCACCATGACACCAACAAATGCGACACGGGCAATCACGGGCGCTAACTCATCCATGCGTCACCCCCTGAGGAGCAAGAAGACCTTCGCTCTCGGCTTCCGACGCGAACTCGCCGAAGCTCTTCGCAGGCCGACCGAGGACGCGCTCGACATCGCCAGTGGGCGCCGCATTCACGCCGCTCCGGGTGACATCGAAGAGGTACACGAGAAGATCGATGTACTCCGCAGGGACATCCAAGCTGTTCAACGCCGAGCGGAAAGCATCGTCCGTGATCGGCTCGTAGCGTATCTTACGGCCGGTGGCTTTTGACAACACCCCGGCGATCTGATCGTGGGTCAGCGCCTCCGGCCCAGAGAGGTCGAGCGATTGATCATTTAAGCTCGTATCGGTCAGTGCGACAGCAACAACTTCCGCAATGTCGTCCGCATCGATGATCGGCTCAACGGCGTCACCCATTGGTAAAGCGATGACACCGGCTTGCGTCATGAAGCCAAAGTCGCCTTCGCTGAAGTTCTGGTTGAACCACGCTGCCCTAACAAAAGTCCATTCAAGGCCAGAATCCGCGATGATCGTCTCCGCAACGGCGGCTTCCTTGACTCCCCGCCCACTCAGGAGGACGACCTTTCGGACGCCTTGCTCTCTGGCGATCTTTGAGAAAGCACGAATATCGTCAGGTGCACTCGGAACGGCAAGATCAGGCTGATAGACGACATACACCGCGTCCACACCAGCCATCGCTGCAGCCCAAGTCTCGCGCCTCGCCCAGTCGAAAGCCGGGATGCCAGACCGCGACCCGCGACGACCGCTGACGACCCGTGCTTCAAGCAGCGGCAGGACCCGGCGACCGGTCTTCCCGTTTGCGGCGATGACGAGGACATTCTGGTATGGCAGGTGGGTGGCGCTCATAGCGTGCTCCAATGGCGGGCTTTGTGGCGATCGACGACAAACGTCCATCTTCATTGCATTAACTATCGGGAGCGACAACTGGACTATCAATGAAGTTTAATCCACACATCTTGCCTGAACGTCCAAATTGGTGAGCTCAAGGCAGACGCAGGATACAGTGCTGTATGACTCGAACAGCTCCGTCGTCCAGCATGCAGCCTCCCTCAACGACCTGGGTGTCTACCGATCCACTCGGCGAGACTCTGCACTCGCTGCGTTTGGAAGGCGTTGTCTACGCCCGCTCCCGCCTGACCGCGCCCTGGGGCGTGGTCATGCCGCCGATGGACGGCTGCGTGATGTTCCACGTCGTGACCGCCGGCGAGTGCAGGCTTGAGTTCCCGAATCGCGAGCCGGCGGTCATTCGGCCGGGCGAGTTTGCACTTATACCGCGGGGCGAGGGCCACCTCATCAAACACGCCGAGGGATCGCGCTGCAAACCGTACTTCGAGCTGCCAATCCAACACGTCAGCGAGCGTTACGAACTGCTCGACTATGGCGGCGGCGGTGAAGAGACCAAGCTTGTATGCGGCGCCGTTCGTTTCGGCCATCCCGCGGCGCGCGATCTGATCGAACTGCTCCCGAGCCTGATCCACATCAAGACGTGGAATGCCCAAGCCGGAATCACGCCGCACGCCGAGTGGATGCACAGCACGCTGCGCCTGATGGCCGCCGAAGCCAGTTCGCGCCTGCCGGGCGGTGAGACCATCGTCACACGGCTCGCCGACATCCTCGTCATCCAGGCGATCCGGACGTGGCTTGTCGAGAACCCTGCCTCACGTCGCGGGTGGCTTGGCGCCCTGAGCGACGAGCGCATCGGTCCGGCGATCCTGCAGATCCATCGCGAGCCGACCAAGGACTGGACGGTCGCGTCGCTCGCAGAATCGGTGTCAATGTCACGCTCGGCATTCTCGGCCCGCTTCACCGAACTCGTTGGCGTGCCCGCGATGCAGTACCTCACCCGTTGGAGGATGCATCTCGCCGGATCATGGCTCCTCGAGACCAAAATCACAGCCGCCGAGTGCGCCGCCAAGCTCGGTTACAACTCCGAAGCGGCGTTTAACCGCGCGTTCAAGCGGGTCATGGGCAAGCCACCCGGAGCGTGGCAGGCACTCGACATGCTCGGCTAACGTTGGGCAAGTACCTGACGCCCGATCTCACGCTCCGGGTAAACGCCCATGTCAATCTGGACGAGCAGCGAGCGGCCCCTGAAGCCGCCTTCGGCCCAACCCCGATGATCGGTCGATTTCCTTTAGATAGCAGCCACATGCAGCCGCCAACAACCCACTCGGAAGCCCCGGCGCGTATGCGAGGCCGTATGCGCGCTGCGCATACGGCCTCGCTCGCGGATGCATTGGACCGCACGATGGCCGAACTCATTGGCTGCATCACAGACAAGGCCCGACGTGAGTACAAATCCAATCTGAATAAGGACTTCCGCACGCTCTTGCACGGGGCCGCAGCCGCTCGCACAGGCGAAACTGGAAATACCCCCCTCAGGACTCGAACCTGAAACCCGCTGATTAAGAGTCAGCTGCTCTACCGATTGAGCTAGGGAGGCAATGCTGCAGCCGGTTGGCTGCGAGCGGACGGATGGTAGGTGGGGTGCCAGGAACCGTCCACACCCGGCCCGGCTTCCTCTCTTTTTCGGGGCTCGCCGATGGGGGGCGTGCTTGGTGGGTGCCTTGCGGCGGCCTATTTGCTTGACAGTTCTTTGTTCGGGCTGTGCCAGATGAAAATCCGTTGACCCCTCTGCTCCGTCGCGCTAGTGTTGGGGCCTTCTTTATAGAGGCCTGCCTTGGCCGAGTAGGGCACCACGCTGCAAAGCACACCCGGGCGGTTTCGTCCGTGTCAGAACCGAGGATGTCAACATGCTCCCTCCACAAAGAGTCAGCAAGGGTCGTAGCCGTCGCCGTCGTTCGCACGAGGCGCTCACCGCGATCAAGCCGGCGATCTGCCCTGTCAGCGGCATGCCCAAGCGGAATCACCGCGCGTGCGCCGAGTCTGGCTATGTCCGCCCCGGGCTGACCATCAAGGTCCGCAAGCTCGGTATCGGCGTCGAACGGGACTAATTTATGCGTTTAGCTGTTGACGTCATGGGTGGCGACAATGCCCCCGACGACATCCTGCGTGGCTGCATTGATGGCCTCAAGCATCTTGCGCCCGATGACAAGCTTGTTCTCTTCGGGAACGAGCGAGACATCGATGAGGTGCTGTCGGAAGTCGGCGTCAGCGATCCCAGAATCGAAATCGTGGCGACCACGCAGGTCATAGAGATGGCCGAGTCGCCCTCGCTTGCTGTCAAAGGCAAGCCCGATTCGTCCATCGTGCAGATGTGCCGGTACAGCTCGCAGCGCGAGCAGGACCCTGCCAAGCGCTGCGACGCGGCCCTTTCGGCGGGCAACACCGGCGCGTGTGTGGCTGCGGGCATCATGCAGATGAAGCGGCTGCCGGGCGTTCACCGACCGGGGATTTCCGTGGCCATGCCCAGTATGCACGGCCCGATGGTGCTCTGCGATGCCGGCGCCAATCCTGAGCCAACCGCGACGCATCTCTGGCAGTACGCGATCATGGCCGACGTCGTCGCCAAGCGGATGCTGCACATCGAGAACCCGCGCGTTGCGATCATGAACATCGGCGCTGAGGACTCCAAGGGCACGGGCACGATCAAGCAGGCCCGTGACATGATCAAGTCAACGCCCGGGCTCAACTACATCGGGTTTATCGAGGGACGCGAGTTTTTCGCGGGGGTGGCCGACGTGGTTGTGACCGACGGCCTGATGGGCAACGTCGTGCTCAAGACCGCCGAGGGCATCGCCAAGAGTCTCTTCGAGGCGATCGGGCAGGAAATCCTCGAGATCGATCCCGATCTGATGTCGCGGTTCGCCCCGGTCGCCAAGTCGATCTGGGCCAAGAACGATTATCACGAGCACGGCGGCGCTCCGCTGATCGGCGTGAACGGGACGCTGTTCATCGCCCACGGTTCGAGTGAGCCGCGTACCATCGCCAACGCAATCCGATCCTGCCGCGAGTATGTATCCGCCGGGATCAACGACGGCATCGTTCAGAGGATCGCCGAGGCAGAGGCAGCTGTTTCACCGCAGGCTGCATCCGCTTGATCATTTTCGACTCGCCGCGATCCCGGCTGGACCGCACGCGGGTAAAGCCGTGACGGACAGTAAGGGGCCGCGTTTATGCCAAATCACGGTGAACGTCAGTTCGGGATCGAGATTGTCGGAATCGGTGCGCACACGCCAAGCCAGGTCGTGACCAACAAAGATCTTGAAGGCATGATGGATACCTCCGATGAGTGGATCCAGCAGCGCACCGGCATCAAGCAGCGTTACAAGACCGACGCCGAGAACGGCGAAACCGTCCTGCATCTTGCCAAGGGCGCTCTGGAAAAAACGCTCGCCGACGCGAAGATGGACGCGAGCGAGCTCGACCTCATTCTGCTGGCGACCATGTCTTCTGAGATGACCTGCCCCCCCACCGCCAGCCGACTGACCGCGATGGTCGGCGCGGGCAACGCCGGCGCATGGGATGTCTCGGCGGCTTGCTGCGGCTTCGTCTTCTCGATGAACACCGCCTACGGCCTGATGCAAACAGGCCCTTACAAAAACGTCGCGGTCATCGGCGCTGACACACTGACGCGCTCGGTCGAATTCAATACGCGCGGACGCAGCGCTGCGATTCTCTTTGGTGATGCGGCCGCGGGTGTGATCCTCAAACGCACCGAGGATCAGACCAAGGGCCTGATCGCGCAGGCGATGCACTCGGATGGCACGCGCTGGAGCGATCTCTACATCCCCCAGACCGAGCACGACCTGACCGAAGAGGACAAAAAGGACAACGACCAGCTCTGCGTGCTGCACATGAACGGCGCTGGGGTTTTCCGCTTTGCGGTCAGCACCTTCCCGCAGGTGATCGGCCAGACGCTCGATGCCGCGGGCATCTCGGCCGACGAGGTGGACCACTTCGTGTGCCACCAATCGAATCAGCGGATTCTGCAGGCGGCCAAGGAACGCTTCGGGCTGCCCGACGAGAAGCTCCACGTCAACATCGACCGCTTCGGCAACACCGTGGCCGCCAGCGTGCCGCTCGTCTTGAACGATCTCCAGCAGGCCGACCGCGTCGAGCGGGGCCAGAAGGTCATGTTCGTGGGCTTTGGTGGTGGCCTGACCTGGGGCACCAGCCTCTGGCAGATCTGATTCACCGAATCATCGCCCGAAATCGCCGATAGAAACAGAATCATGACCACGGATCGTCCAGCGCGATCAGCGCCCCCCAAGCCGATACGCAAGGGGGCTGTGCCAAGGCCCGTTCATCCGGTCGGCGCGGTCGTTGAATCCGTCCTCCCGATCGATCCATTCCGCCTGGGCCAACTCACCTTTCCGCTCCGCCGGCCGCGCACACGGATCGTTCTCGAGCAGGAGTTCGGCCTCACCCGCAGGCAGGCCCACGCGGTGGCGGTTCGCCTCCAGTCTCATCGCGTGCTCAAACGCAGACAACGCCGCGCCTGTGTGCGATTCTGGGGCGCTGTCCTCCTGGGCGTGCTCGTTCTGGGCGTGCTCATCGGGCCGATTTCAGTGAGCGTCTACCTCGACTGGTTCTCGACTCGGCCCGAGAGCCACCCGCTCATCCCGATCATCTCGGCTGCGCTTGCGGGGCTCATCGCGATCGCCGGGCTTTCGCTCTGGCTCATCGCCGAGCGGCATATCCAGGACCGCCTTGTCGAGGACGAGCTTCGCCGGTGCTGGAGCGATCAGGAGTGCATCTGGTGCGGGCGGGATATGGACGGCTGCGTCGTGGACCGCGAACGCTGGTCCCGGTGCCCGGAGTGCGGGCTGCGGTCGCCCATCGGCGCAAGAGCCTCTACCATCTGATCTATGGCAGACCCCATGATTATCGTGTGCCCGGGACAGGGCGCTCAGGCCCTCGGCATGGGCAGAGTCTGGGCCGAGACCAGCCCGGAGGCCCAAGCCGTCTTCGACGAGGCCGACCAGGTGCTGGGCACCTCTCTGGGCCAGACGCTCAGCTCGATCTGTTTCGCCGGCCCCGCCGAGGTGCTCAACCGCACCGACGTCAGCCAGCCCGCGCTGTACACGTGCGCGATCGCCAGTTGGCGTGGCCTGTGTGCGCAGGTGGGCCATGCCGAGGGTGAGGCCCCGATCGTCGCGGCCGCGGGCCTGAGCCTGGGCGAGTACTCCGCGCTGCATGTCGCCGGTTCGTTCAGCTTCGCCGATGGGCTTCGGCTCGTTGCGCTGCGTGGCAAGGCGATGCAGAACGCCGCCGAGGCCGTGCCGAGCAGCATGGTCGCGCTCGTGGGTGCCGATGAAGATCAAGCGATCGCCGTGTGTGATGAGGCCCGTGAGTCTGGCATCCTCGTCTGCGCGAACTTCAACGCGCCGGGGCAGATCGTGCTGTCGGGGGACAAAGAAGCCTGCGCCCGCGCTGAGAAGGTGGCAGCCGACAAGAGCATCCGAGCTGTCGCGTTGTCTGTCGCCGGCGCGTTCCACTCCCCGATCATGCAGCCCGCGGCCGAGGCGCTCGGCAAAGCGCTTGCGGGTGTGAATATTGAAGCGCCACGCGTGCCTGTATGGTCGAACGTGACGGCCGAGCCTCACGCCAATGACGCCGGCTCGATCCGTGCGCGGCTGGCCGAGCAGCTGACCTCGCCCGTCCGCTGGGCGCAGTCGTTTGCCGCGATGGTCGAGCAGTTCCCAGAGACCCAGGTTCACGAGCTGGCCCCGGGCAAGACGCTGGCCGGCATGGGCAAGCGCATTTCCCGTTCAACCAAAGTCATCAGTCACGACGCCCCGGAGATCTGAAGATGCAGACCCGTTTGAAGCTTTCGTCCGTGCTTACGGGGGCAGTGATCGCCGCCCTTGTTGGCTGCAAGGAAGAGCCGCCTCCCCCACCGCCTCCTCCGCCGCCACCGCCGCCTGCGCCCAAAGCGCCGGACCCCGTGGACATCCAGAGCGTGCTCTCGGAGATGGATGCCGATGCGCGGATCACTTTCCCGCAGGAGGTCGCGCCGGTCGATGCGGAGCTTGCACGCTCGGTCGTCGATTTCGCCGAGGCGTTTCTTTCGGGCGATGACGCCGAGACCCGCAACATGCTCGACCTTGCCGGCCAGTCGGTGTTGGATCGACTGCTCATCACGGGCGGCTGGTACGACGCGACCGACGAGCTCGAGGCTGTCCGCGTGCTCGAACTCCGCGAGGCGGGCACGGGACTTGGCGGCAGCGTGGTCTACGCCCTGCAGACGCCCGGCGCAGCCTACACGCTGGCCTGGGGCATCGAGCCCGGACCGGGCGGCGGGTTTGTCTTCTCGGCCGAGCCGTCCGAGAGCGAAGAACGCCCGCGTGCCAGCGACTTTGCCGACCCGAACTACGAAGCGACGGGCGGCTCGGACGCGCAGGCCAGCAGCACCGCCATGCCGACCGCCGGCGACATGAGCAGCGCCCTTTCTTCACTCGATCCGATGCTCATTTATATGATTGTTGAACTGAATACGAAGATTCAGACTGATCTGGGCATTCCTGTCTCGGACAAGAGCCTTGTCTTTGCGGGCATCTCGCAGTCGATGGGCATCTCGGCTGAGCAGGCCCAGACGATGTACGACCAGGGCAAGACCAAGTCCGACGCCGGAAGCAAACTGGCCGCCCCCTACGTCTCCGGACTCATCCAGAGCATGACGACCATCACCGAAGTGCAGGGTCTGGACATCGACCGCGATCGCATTATCGAGCTCTTCGCCGAGCTCTCGGGGCAGAGTGTCGACGATGTCCGCAACATGGCCGACAACGGCATGGGCTAATTCACTCGCACGACGTACAAGGAATCTCAGCATGTCCGACACCCCCACCCGTATCGCATTCGTCACCGGCGCCAGCCGCGGCATCGGCAAGGCCGTCGCACTCCGGCTCGCCGCCGATGGCCGTCACGTTGTTCTGGCCAGCCGGAGCGAGGGCCCGCTCGGCGAGGTCAAAGCCGAGATCGAGGCCGCTG